>Ga0307990_1001564_pt1 | contig 19153 bp, 35 predicted proteins | sample EllFjometagen129_FD_203168 | JGI IMG/M metagenome (GOLD analysis project Ga0307990, IMG submission 203168) | Marine microbial communities from Ellis Fjord, Antarctic Ocean - #129 | ecosystem: Environmental > Aquatic > Marine > Unclassified | place: Southern Ocean | collected 2014-10-08
ACAATAGACGCAGCGAAAGACACATTGTCAGCTGACGACATACTATGGGTTTACATTACCGCAGTAGGAAGCACAATTAGTGGTGCTGATTTATTAGTTACTATTTCGGTGGCCTAAATGGTTGATGATTTAACTTTTGGTTCATTACTAGATGCTCCGTTTCAAGGAGATGCTCAAGATTTCAGTGGCAACTCTAATGACGGGAGCGTTACTGGAGCAGACCTTGTAGTTGATGAAGATAATAGATTCGAAGCAGCCTACGATTTCGTAAGTGGAAACAGCGACAAAATAAACTTCGGCAATGTAGGTAACATAAAAACTATAGCTCTAAGAATTAATCTCGATTCAACAACTGAAAGTATTGTTGAGGAAAGTGCAGCTGCAGGAATAAGTGTCTCGGGTGGTTCATTATCATATGCTACATGGGACAACGCCTTCGTTGACGGTGTAGACACTGACACTATAGCCACAGGATGGACTACTTTAATTGTTACTTCAACAACAGATGTTGCTGCAACAGCTTTACAACTGGGTCTTATTGATTCCACTTATGGGGATTTCAAATGTAGTTTTATTAAAACTTGGGACAGAGCTTTATCTGTTATAGAAATTAAACAAGTCTCTTCTAACATATCTCATAATTATCAAGGATTATTCGATGGCATGATAGCTGCTTATGATTTCCGAGGAGACGCAAAAGATTTTTCAGGAAACGAAAACGATGGAGTAATCACAGGAGCAGATCCTATAGTAGATGAATTTAATATAGAAACAAACGCTTACGATTTCATAAGTGGAAATAGTGACAAAATCGCTTTCGGGAATATTGGAAATACAAAAACTATCATTATGAGGATCAATCTTGATTCAACAACTGAAGATATTTTCGAGCAAAGTGCAGCTGCAGGAATAAGTTGTAGTGGTGGAACATTAAGTTATGCAGCTTGGGACAATGCCTTTGTTGATGGGGTAGATACAGATACTATAGCTACAGGATGGACAACTCTGGCAATAACTTCAAGCACAGATGTAGCTGTGTCAGCTGGACAACTAGGTCTTATTGATTCCACTTATGGAGATTTAAAATGTAGTTTCTTAGCTTTTTTCGATACAGAACTTAGTTCAGGAACTATTAATGGCATTCATCAAATGTTAAAATCAGGAGATTTTTATCCTTATCCTCAAGAAAGACAAGGAGGGATTCAACAATGAGCAGCATCTTAATGGCGTTAGCCGAGAACACAGTAATGTATTATCCTTTCTCTGAAGGAACAGGAACAACAGCATACGACTACAGCATAAACGGTTATGACGGAACACTAAGCGGAACACCAGAATGGTTCAAAATACAAGACGGAAGTTACACAGTAAACTTCGACGGTTCAGATGATTTCATAACAGTAACAAACAACGCAACAATACAAACCATTAAATCAGTAAGTTTCTGGATTAACATAAATGGAGACACTAATCCTGATAGCAATTTTGCCAGATATTTAGTTAGTAAACAAACAGGCGCTGCTTTCAGTCATTCAATAAGTTGGAAAGAAAATAGTGATGAGTTAGTTGTTTACAATGATTCAACAACAATATTGGGAGATTATGCTCTTTCATTAGGATGGCATCACATAGTAGTTGTTTTCGGTTCAGGTAATTCTTTTCTTTATGCTGACGGAGTACTAGCAGACACAGGAGCTGCTTTTGATTTTTTCGATAACTCCAACGATTTACTTATTGGTGGTGGTGGATTAAAAAGATACTACGATGGACAATTAAGATTTTTACAATTTTTCGACAAAGAATTATCAATTAATGAAGTAGAAAAGATTTATCAAGATACATATATTGAATAAAAAAACACGAGGAAATAAAATGGTTAAAGATTATGAAAACATGACAGACACTGAAATTCAAGCAGAGATGATCCTTGAATTCAAAGCAGAAAAAACAACAGAAAAAAGCAATGATGAAAAAAAAGCTTTTTACGATGCGAGAGACGTAGCATTCAAAGCATTAAACGATGAACACACTGTAGCAAAAGAAGCTCTTGCAAGCACATGGCAAGCAGGCGAAGATAACAATCTAACGATTCCAAAGTAGGTAAAAAATGGGAATAACATATACTAAATACGGAAGCATACAATTCGATGTAAGCAAGTTCGATTATAGTTATGACTCCGACACATTCCCTGCAGACGCACACGATGACTTCGCACAGATACTCCAGGAACACGGAGATCTATACGCAGCTATTCACAATGAAGAAACCACTGATGGAGACGGAAACGTTATAGATATTGATCCGACTAATTTCCGAGTTCATGGTATGTTCCAGGACATAGGATTAAAGGATCGTAAAATCCACGACATGGGATTGGCCGTTCCAGGAAACAGAAAGTTCTATTTCAAACCAAGCGACACTATCACTAGCGGAGGAGTAGAAACTTCTTACGAATTAAAAGAAGGAGATATTCTTGAAGACTCTAAACTTTATGATGTTACAGATGGAGATAGAGGACAGTGGAGAGTTGTTAAGATCATACGTCAATGGTGGGAACCAGGAACAGAAATTTATAGAACAGCTATTGTTCAAAACATTAATCTGGACGGATCACAATGAACATGCAATTCAAAGTATCAACTCCCAAGTTACACAAACAAACTGAGGATCTCTTAGAAAAACAACAACAAGTACTCTTCGAAGCTATGATCAAGATGGAAGAAATAGCTAAACTAAAAGCACCTGTTGACACTGGAGATCTAAAAAGAAGAATACACGTAACACCATCTCAGAAAGGACACTCAGAATATACTTTAAGCGACGGAGTAAACTATGGCATTCACGTGGAATACGGAACGAAACCACACAGAGTTCCAATAACCCCCCTAATGGGTTGGGCGGGCAGAGTCCTCGGAGACCCAAAGGCAGCATTCGCTGTTGCGAACAAGATTTCTAAAGAAGGAACTCCTGCTCAGCCTTTTTTTAGACCTGCAATGCACGAGGTTCAAGTCAAGTGGCTTCCTCAGATAACACAAAAAGTTTTCAGCCAATAATTGCTAGAACATAAAAGAATTTAAATAAATAAACAAAATAATAATATTGCGAAGAAACCAAGAGGTGATGATCTCGCGATAAGCTAAGGAGCGAACAAATGTATTTAAGCCCGAAATATATAGTCGAAGAGTTTTTAAGAAAAAACGTCACTGACCCACGAGGAAGAATAACATCTAATTCTGATTCCTTTACAGCAAGTGCATCTCAGACAGAGTTTCAATTAACACCCTCTTCAGGTAAAAAACTCTCTCATATAGAAAGCGTCACTGTTGACGGAACACCTCAAAGCAAGTGGGGAGATTATTATATAAATTCTAAATCACAAAAAGTTATTTTCTTTAATGGTTTAACAGGATCAGAATCAGTGATCATTAATTATGGAGAAACAAGTTCTAACTGGATCTTCACAGACAAACCAAAAGAGAAACTAACAGCTCTTAAATATCCCCGAATGAACATTCTTATTGTCGGAAACCCAGGAACGAGACTAGGGAACTATGAAACACCAGTACAAGGAACTATAAGATTCCAAGTAGATATATGGACTAAAGAATCAGCTGACAATCAAATATTCACTATTGAAGATTTGAAATACACAGGCGATAATCTTGCAGAGTATTTATCTTATTTAGTAACATCAGCATTTGAAAACAACGAAAGCGAACTATTCCCAGCGCTATACGATTATGATCCAGTGGGCATGCCTCCGGATTTACCTTTCGATGATGAACTACAATCATATCATTATGTTGTAGAGTTCATACTCAAAGGAGTCAATCTAGGGAGAATATCCTGATAGGTAAAAGAGAAGTTTTTTAAGTGTTCGAAAGAATACGAGAGCATGATAATAAAATATAAATGCCAAATATGTGGAAAAGAATTCGAAGATCAAGACTGGAGAAAAAGAAAATACTGCACAAAAAAATGCAGCGCAACAAGACCGAACTCAGGAAGATACGAAAAAGGAAACAAACATAGTAAAGAAACAGAAGAAAAAAGGATTAAAGGAATCAAAGAAAATCATAAAGGTATGCTTGGAAAAAAACACTCAGAAAAAACAAAAAAACAAATGAGAAAAAGCTCATTAGTTCCATACAATTATATCGATGGCGGATACAAAGGAAAAATATCTAATAACAAATGCAGTGTTTGTGGAATTAAACAAAAAGTTCAAAACGGAAGATCAATAATATGTCTTCATCATATAGATGGAAACAGAACAAACAACGATATAAAAAATTTAATAGCTGTATGCTACAAGTGCCATGCAGAAAAACATAAACAAATGAGGTTAAAAAAATGAATAATCAAATAACATGTAAAGCAGGTGGTACAAGTGGTTTTTAATGAGTGGCTTATTGGAAAACGGGAAAGAATGAGCTGGATTGCAGAAACAAGTTATGCTACTGGCGGGACAATGACAGGCGGAGAAGTTATAGGACTTAACTGTAAAATTGACGCTGGAGATTGGAGTAAAGGATTCCAAGAAATAATCTCTGCAGGAGCAGACGATAGACTAGTTCAAGGAAGAGTAGAAGGACCTCAAACATTACCTTATACAATGAGTTTCACACCAGTGAACTGGTTATGGTTGAAATATATTTTTGCAGATGTAGACGCTGACGATGCAGGAGTAAAAACTCACACTTTCACAATGAGAAATACCATTCTTTCTTACAAATTAGAATGGGCAAAAAGAGCAACTACTTCTCATGTTTTAACAACAATAGGAAACTTCGTTAAAACAGCAACTATGAGTTTCACTAAAGCAACAGGAGAAGGAACAGAAGGATTCATCACTGTAGCATTAGGATGCATGGGACAAGACGTAACACCAGGAAGTTCTGTTACAACATTAAGCGCAGGGAACATTACTAAAACAGGATTCCAATATCGGATGATCAACTGGGTTCTTAACAGCACAGAAATCCCTGAAGTTAACAACGGAGAAATAACTTTCGATGCGGGGATCAACGATAACAATAGCAGATATTGTAACACAACATTAAACAATTTAGTAGGGGAACCGATACCGATCACATTTAGAATAAACGGAAGATTCAACGTAAACATTAGAGACTCAACAATGTTCGATTTCTGGGACGCTGCAGTAGCTGTCGGTGGAACAAATACATTATTAGTCGACAGAGATGGAACAGGAGATGATCAACTGCTTATTACTTTCGGAGACTTTTATATTTTAGGATCTGTAGCTAGCACGAACCTAGAAGGAGTAACATCCGTAGACGTAGTATGGAGTGCTGACAGCATAACAAGTCTCGTAGCAAGAGACGATATTGCAACATATTAAATAAATAATTAGGGGAAAAAATGAATTACGAAAAAGATTTTGTTACAGAAACATTGGTTATTTTTAAGATCGATGGTAGAGAATTTACTTTCAAACCAACAACAGGTGGGGATGAATCAGAATGGCTAAAGGACATAATGTATATTAATCCTGAAACCAGAATTCCACAAGTTGACTGGGGAGAATACAACAAGAAAAAACTAGCAAATATATTGTCAGTTCCTTATGATCAAGAGACGATCAAGAAGATCATCAATGTTGATATGGAATGGAAAGGTCTTAACAATGATCAGAGACAATTGTTATTAAGCAAACTAAGACCAGGAATGATGGATCAGATAGTGAACGAAATAAAAAAGATCGATGTTCCTGACGAGACAGCATTAAAAAACTAATATCGCTGATTGAGAATAGCCAAGAAAGTTTCGAGATCAAGGGACGTGCGGAGATGCTCATATGGTGGAAATCCATAGCCTTCGAATGCGGGATCAGCACGAAAGATTTTAACAATTCAAACATGAAAGACATCGAAGAAGTCATGCGTTTAAAATGCGCTGTAGCTCATAAGAAACAAAGAAACAAAAAAGTTCAAGATCTAATGGACAAAGTGAGGTTTAAGTAAAATGCCAGCAGTAAGTAAAGGAACACAAGTATGGAGTATGAAGCTCAAAGGAACCATGGACACATCCGAGATAGACAGCGGAGTCAAGAGAGTCGGCAAAGGTTTCGATGGTGTCAAAGGAAAAGTTAAGAGTTTCGGTGGCGATATGAAAAGAGTCGCTTCTACTGTTGCAGGATTAGCTAAAAAATTATTGTTCATGGGAGTTGCAGGAGCAGGCGCTTTGGTCGCTCTAGCAGCACAAGCTCCGGCAGTTGCTCCGGCTCTTGCTAAGATGTCGGTCACTATGGAGATGATGAAAAGAAGTCTCGGTGAAGCTTTGGCTCCGGCATTCGAAAGAGTTGCAGGATGGCTTGAGAAATTAGGAAACTGGGTCGGTAAAAACAAAGGACAGATTGGAGAAATAGCAGATAAATTTCTTGACTGGGCTGAAGTTGTTGGCGAGAAACTATGGCCTGTTCTTAGAGACATAGGAACTTGGGCAGCAGATCATCCAGGATTATTCACAGGAATTGTAGCAGGTTTGGCTTTAGCTCCGGCAGTTCTAGCAGGAATATCAAGTCTTTCTACTTTCGTTACTTTAATGGGTGGAGCTGCTGTAAGCGCTTCGTTGCTTGCAGGTTTAGGATTGATAGGAATTATTGTAGGAACAACGGCGGCAGTTGTAACATCTATAATTGGAATGGTCGAAGCATTGACAGCACCATCAAGAAGCGCGACAGGAGTTCCAATAACTCCACAGGCACAAGCGCAGATAGCAGCAGTTAGTGAGTTCGGATTATCAACACCTGCAGGTATAGATCTAAACAACAGATACGCAAGCGGCTTCGGTGGAGGATCAGAAAGAACAGCAAGAGTAGATATTGACACCGGAGAACTATATAGTAATTCTCACATGGAAAGAGATATCATAGCTAACGCAAACGTCTCATACGATTATCACAATTACGAAGCAGACAAAAGAAGCTGGTTTATGCAGCAATGGCAAAAGGTGTGGAATTAAAAAATGGTAATGAAAATACAAAACTACGAAGGATCAGCGGACACATTCTCATGGCCTCATAATCCTCAATCGTTCGACGATCCAACAATCAGCAATCATCAAACAACACCAATAGGATTCCAAAGACACAATATATTAGTAAGCGGAGCAGGAATAAGCCCTAAGAATATAATTCTCACAGGTCACTTCGATGGATCAAGCATGTTTACTAATTGGAGAGCTTGCAGTAAACACTTTATGCAAACAACTCAATTAAAAAAGTTATATTTCGAGACTGATAAATTCCACTTAGGAATTGGAAAGCAAGTCAAGAGAACCCAAGTAGGTGGAAGAACTAATTTTATAGATTACGTTTGCACATTCGAAGCTATAATAAGTATTTTGTTCGGAGATGTAGCGAAGACTTCAGGAACCAACGGTGGGAACACAAACACATATGTAAATTCTATTACTGGAACGATCACTGACGGAGCAGTAGATGTGGTGATCAACGATGCAGAAGGAAACACTATAACAATAGACGCTGCTCATTTAACCACAGGACATACTTTTTCTTATGATCTTGTTAAGATGGTTGATTCAGGGAAAGGAATTTATGTTTCTGAATATGTTTATGTAGAACTAGATGGAACTCAAACAGCTAATGTTCAAACAACAGCAGGATTCGGTATTTTACAAATAGGACCAGGAGCTAACATGACAACAATAAACACATCGAACATCACAACTCCAGTGGTAACATTCAGAGACGGGTACACTGACTAAATGGTATTGAAAATATTAATAGGAGAATCAGGAGTGCCAGGTATAGAGGTTTTTCCTGACACAGGATTTAATTATATCAAAAATCTTAATCAGATTAAAGAATTAGAAATGAAGTTTTCTGCAACAGGAACCACATCAAGAAGTTTATTTACTCTAGGAGGAGCAGTAGAAATTTATGATGATTCAACTCTTGAGTTCAGAGGAAAGATAGACAACATAGTCAATTTTATCGGAGGAACAATAGGTATTCATGTAAGCGGAGTGGAAGCAGATCTAGCAACTAATTTATACGAAAGCAACTTAATTCCTGAGAAATATGTATGGACAAGCACAGCAAGTGCTACTATTTTCTCAGACCTTTTATTCAATGCTTCTAGTGTGATAGACAAAGGAACCGTAGACGCAGGATTCGACACTGACTTCCGAGGAACAAAAGGAACACCACTATGGTCTATAATTACAAATCTAGCGAGGAAAACTCAACAAGACATATCAGTAACTTACAAAACAGGATTTTATACAGGATCACCAAATGCTTTAAACGTAATTGATAACCTAGGAAGCTTGACAAGTGTTGCTGTTCTTAACGAAGGAATACATATAAAAAACGTTCAGAGAACTCAAGGATTACCAAGAGGAAATTCTATTCAGGTATTCGGAAAAGGAGATGGAGACGATCAGATCCTAGGAGTTGCAACAGACGCTCCAAGCATATCAGCATATGGAACAATAGGAAAAGTCATTATTGACAAAACAATAGTAAGTACCGCAGAAGCAACAAAACTCGCAGAAGCAGAACTAGCTCTTAACAAAGATCCACCAAACATTTATGATTTCGATATGCTTAACCCATTATATTCAGGTTTGAGTTTAGGAGATATTATCACTATAAACGCTTTAGATCTTGATGTAGTAAATGAAGAAGTTCGAATAGTTGGAATAGCCCAGGGAGATGCTAACGGAAGAGATTTTATGAGCTTGCAAGTTGTTAATCCTGAACTAAAGAACTTAACCATCACAAAGAACAAAGTCCTAGCAGAGATACAAGCAAGACAAAACAACGATAATTCTTATATGAACGGAAGCGGAAACCAAAACACATGGGGAGCAGGGATCAATGCTAAAACAGACTATCCTTTGAAGATAGGATTTTATCTTCCTGCAAGTTATATAGATGATGAAGTAGGAAATAGTAATATTTCAGAATTAACTTTCTCATACGATATCGATAAGTACAAAGAACAATATGGAGACGCAACATTCGATGGAGCAGATCCTCAAGTCCAAAACAGTTCAGCGAACACAGCACCAACAGTAAGCGGAACAAGCGGGTCAATAACCATGACCAACAACGAAGGAAGTGATACTTTTTCAGAAAACATATCAAGCACATGGGATGCTATTATGAACGAAAGAATAAGCGGAACATTCTCAATGGCCTATGTTGATATAGAAATAGAACACGATAGCTGGAGCGGGACAGACACGTGGGGATTAGAAATAAGACTCGGAGCAACAGTGAAAGTTACTCTTCTTGATCTAGAATACGGAACAAGCAACGGACCGTACAAAATTACTATTCCAGTTCCTATTTTTCAAAGTATAGTAGCTGACATAAATGTTTATATGTATAGCGCAGGAGGATATGATTATCAAGGAAGCATGACAGTGTACGCGACAGATGAAACTCACAGTCACTCTGACGGATCATACGCTGCAGCAAACCACCCTCACGATGACGGAACATATGATATTAACGCAGCGGATATTGACGACATAAGTATTTCAGATGGAGTCGGAGAAGCTGCAGGAGTAAATGCATCATCTGTAAATATTTATTTAGATTGGTGGAACACAGGAGGCGGAGGATCTTGGGATAATAAACATTCTATTCTTGCAACTGGTGTGACCATCGACGAAGACGTGGACCTTACTGACGGAGGAACTTATCCCGATGCTCCCGGATGGTGGAGAGTAAGACTAGAACCGATCACTGCAACAGCAGACTTCGCACAAGGAATAGTACGCCTAAAAAATGCAATTGACAATTAGGAGAACACAATGGATCAAACAGGAAATGAAGAAGAATATTTTAATTTAGAACAATATGAAGTTCCAGATATTATATTATACACTGAATCAATTACGATGGCATGAGGAAATCAAAATGGATATAAAAATAATAAAAGTTTACGAATACATGGGCTCATTGAGAGTCGAAGTAGAGCACGAATACGGAGAAGATAACATAGGCTTAAGTCTCCAAGCTAAGTTTTTAGATCCTGAAACAGGAGAACCTAAATGGAAAAAAGAAGTTCTCGAGTTGATCACCAAAAAATACGGGACTAGAGATGAACAAAAGATAGTTCCTAAAACAGAAGTCTTTAAAGAATTTCATAACACAACAATTACAATGGGGGAATAAAATGATTATGAGTATATTGAGAAAATTAATTTGTAAACCGTTCCCGGTGTGGGCCCATGGTTTGGAGTGCGAGATTTGCAAGATGAGTTTTCCATCAGCATCATCTCACGATAAACATGTAAGGAAAACCTTTGAGAGTTTCCATGATCACCAAAACCAAATTCCTATCTTGAGGTGCAAGAAATGAACTGGGCAGAAATAGGAATAGCTTTATTGGTTCCCCTGGTACGTTCAATAAGTGGTTGGAGTGCTAATGCATTAAAGGATCGTAAAATTAGTAAGTTCGAGATCAAGAAATTAATAGCTACCGTGGTTCGAACCTCAGTTATTGCTGCATTTATTTATTTCGGAGCAGACAGTTTCGGGATTGATGTGGATGCGATCGGCAGTGCATGCGGAGCTGTAGTATTTGACATGATCCTTTCATCCTGGAAGGAAAGCAAAAATGTCACTACAAGATAACTAATTCTTATTTTTTTATCTTTTTCTAGTAAACCTTAAATAATACTTGCCTCACTATTAATTCTGAACGGAGAAAATCTGTTTAATAGATTGAGAGATCGATCGGAGAAAATAAAAATGAATATAGATAAAACAACTAAATTGAATTATTTAAATATAGTAATGGATTCTAAAAAAGAATATTTAGATAAACTAAAAAAACAAGCTATAGCTGAAGATCAAGAAAAGGATCAAATGAGTTTGACATTAGAAGGTCATTCTTTTTCTATGGAAGAATATTATTTTGATGGAGAAGAAGGCGATTTGCATCTTTGTTGTGATTTAAGTTCTGATAACGGAGGGAGTTATTTATCTTTGAATGTTCCTCTTAGCGATGAAGTATTAGTAGATATTTTGATGTATGCTACTAAGAAGTTCAATAAGCTTAAGACTGTTCTTGAGACTTTGAAATAAAGTCTTTTTTTGTTTTTTTTCTTAGTAACAATCATTCGTCACTAGAAGTGGTTACAGAATAAGGGCTTTTTTCTAGAAGATTTTAAAAATAGAACCGCAATGAAGAATGTACGGATCCAGAAAAACAGAGATCCGCAGTGTGAAGGAAAAAAAGGTATTACCCGCAAAGTTTACCTAAACCTCCCAAACAAGGGAAGGGTACTAAAAAATCAACTAAAAGACGTTGAGTATCTTTTCTTTATTAAATTATTGATTTGAGCTATTTCGCAGGCTATTTTTTAATTCATTTTTTAATCGATAATAGGGAGCTTGTACCTTTCGGTAGGGACCACTAGGACAGTTTGAAAAAAGGTAATACTCAAAGGTAATACCTATTTTGTGAGGAAAAAATGGCAAGACCAAAAGATGTAGATAGCAAGAAAAAAAGAACTAAAACTGTACTTCTAAATAAGATCGCTTATGAGATTTTAATAACTCAGATCCATTTATTCGGAAAGTTTAGTTTTTCAGGATGGATCAATAAGAAAGTGATTGAGGATTTCGGAAGAGGACCAGAAGCCCAAATAGTCGCTCAGATGAACGAACTCCAGGAAGAGGCAAATGTATCGAGAGAAAAATTCGAGGCCAATATAGATGCTTTAAAGACCCGTCTGAATGATTTGCGAGAGAAGAAGAAGGCCAAAGGCGAGAAGACTCTTAGTATAATAGATCTTTAATTACAAATAAGGACAAAATAGGCAGTTTTAAAAGGATAAAAACAATTCCAATTACACATAAGGACAGATACAAAATGATAACACATGCACAAGCAACAGAGCTTAAAAAATTAGCAAGAGATCATCTCAATCTAAAGTTAGGGTTTACGATCAACAATAATAATGAATTAGTTTTTTTCGAGGTATAAAATGAACATGCACACAAATTTATTAAAAGAAGGATTCAAAATAACTAGCGCTCCAGATCATCCTACAAAGGAAGATATTGATGTGACTATTTATGAGAGAGAAGGAACAACAGTAATTATTGAAGAGCCAGAAATACAAAGTGGTGTTAAAGAAATGAAAGTTTTAGGCACTAGGTGGTTTAGTTCAATGAAGGGACATTTCGGAATAGTTGTCGCTAATAATGGAAGAGAAAACAAAGCATACCTAGGGATATCTCATGGGGAATCTGAACAAACAGATATTAAATCTATCCTTCAATATGGTGCTAAGTTCCCAGTTGAACAAGCCCTGGAGCTAATCAAATGAAAGAAAAAATAATATTCAAAGCATTAGCATGCAGAGTTATTGCTGTTGCAGTATTTACATTAAAAGATGATGGTTCAATTTTTGAATGGAGATGTTATATTGATGCCGTTCCAGGACATAATCATAATCAAGAATATATGGAAGTTGCAAAATTAGGAGATAAAGTTAATTATGAATTAGCAAGCATGATTTTTCCTGGATATGGTTTTAAGGAGTATGCAAGATGAATGAATTAATTATTAGAAAAGAAAAAATAGACTGGTTGAAAATTATTAACCTAGCTCTGAAAAGAAAAGACTGGGGAAAAACACACACAATGTATACTTACGGAAAAATGTCTATAACCTGTGTAATGAAAGAATTTAACTTCGAAGAAGAAATCGCATGGTTTAATGTGAAAATAATTTATTTCATAGGTGAAAGTAATTATAAAAGATCTAGAACTGAATTGGTTAGATACGCTTTAAAGAATTTTACGATAGATGATTTCAAAATGCATCTTAATAAAAAATTAATTAGCGAACTTTCAAGCATTATTAGATATGAGAAAACTGAAATTGCTGAAGAAAAGTTTGAAGATTTAAGATTTGACAGATATGATATCGAAGATCATCACATTAGAGATGCGGGGTTTGGAGAAGACTATGATGCTATTCAAGAGTTATCTGACAGCATTAAAGATTCAGCTCTTGAGAAAATATATGATGAGGTTGATGAAAATCTCAATGAAGAGTTTAATGATAAAGTAGCTTCTTATGCTGCAACTCTTGAAATAACTATTTCTGGTGTGAGTAATATCTTAGAGGAACTAGAGAAATGAGTGATTGGGATTCTTTTATCAAACAAATGCATTCAGATCTTGATGATCTAGGAGAATTAATTAAAAAAATTTAGAGAACAAAATGGAAAAATACTTAGAAACAAAAGACATGATGGAAATAACATTGTATATAGGATCACTAGAAAAAGGTTATATGCAGAGTTCTTTAAAAGAATGGTTTATTGCAGAAGCAGCGAAATCTAATAAGATAGTTTTAGATGAAGCTATCAAAGATAAAAAAGTCACTGAAAGAACAATCTCCACATTGATGAAAAAGTATGATGCTACACGAGAAGACGTTGCTCAGATTTTCAAAGTCTTTTATGAGAGAGCATTATTTTTTGATAGTGAAGATAAAAGAGTTGTTATGGTCACAACAAAAAACATGGCGGTGTGGCGTATGAAGGATTATCTTAAGAAGAAATACAATTTTATTGTTATGACTCCTGAGGAAGCAGCTAATCAAATACAAGATTCTCAGAAGACTAAGAGCAAAGTTGATACAAATTATATAGGTTAAAAAATGAAAGGATGGTTCAAAAACTGGGTAGCTTTTCACGAGGCATTTCACAAGACAGAATTAATTAAAATAGAAGGAGATTATTATGTGCATTGTAAAACGTGCGAAAGATATGTTCCACCAATGCCTGTGGGCAGATGTCCTAAGTGTAAAAATAAAATGATATGTGGTCTTAAAAAATATAAATGTTGGGATTGCAGGAGAACAAAATGAAATATACAAACAAACATGACTTCCCGGACTTCGTAGTCCAATGGCTAGAAAACGATGACTATGACTACGATGAAAATACATTATCAGCGACAACATTAATGCAGCCATCAAGAATGCATGCATTGAAGAACAAATATCATGATCAACTAGAAATAGATGTAAGCGATGTTATTGCAAGCAGATATGGAACAGCGATCCACGACTCAGTCGAGAAAGTAAATCTTAAGAATTGTGTCCAGGAGAAAAGATTAAGAAAAGGAGTAATGAACAAAATCATCACAGGCAAGTTCGATATTCTAAAAGAGATAGATTCTACTCGGCACGAGTTAATTGACATAAAGAGCACGAGCGTATGGAGTTTTATTTATGGAAGCAACGAAGAAGAACACATTAAGCAATTGAGTATCTATCGATGGTTAGCGAATAATAATAGTTACACAGTAATCCAAAGGGCTAAGATCTGGATGATCTTCACTGACTGGTCAAAAGCTAAAGCATTGCAGGATCCTAAATATCCTCAGACTAGAATTGTTGTTAAAGAAATTGATCTATGGGCTGAAGAGGAGACTTTGAAATATATAGGTCTAAGAATAGCTCTTTTTAATACTGTTTCTCAGTTGGATGAAAAGGATATGCCTTTGTGCACTGACGAAGAACTATGGGCCGAAGCTGATAAGTGGGCTTTGATTAAAGAAGGAAACAAAAGAGCATTAAAAGTTTTTGAAACAGAAGCAAAAGCTGTTGATCATCAAGAAAGTCTTCCTGGTAATTTGAAATACAATGTTGTTCATCGTCCAGGAGGAGTCAAGAGATGCAAGTATTGTCTTGTTAGAAAGTTCTGCAGTCAATATAAACAATTGGTTGAATCAAAAAGAATAGAAGAATTAAAATAAAATAGTTGTATTTATACATACAGAATAGAAGGTTTTAAAAGAAGAGAACGACTAAACAATTACACATACAAACAAATGAGTTGATGCGCGAATGAAAAAAAAAGGAAAAATAAGATATGTTGCTAACACAGGAGTAAAAGGAATACAGTTTGATGACGAGAAAGTATGGTATAATCCTACTGGTTCAGCAAGAGCTATTATTGATAAGGGTTTCGTTGGTAAGACTGTGGAGATTGATTTAGTTGAAGGAAAAAACGAGTTCGATGAAATCATTGTCTTCCCGGAAAAGGAAGATGTTGTCATTGACGCAAAGGATGAAGCTAAGGATAGCGAGTTAAAAGAAAAGGTTTCTCAGACTCTTCCAAAAGGTATAAAGAATGATGATATTGTTCCTTCGCTTGATTTGGATTTTCCTAAGGAGAGTCTTCCTTTTCTGGGTTTTGATTTCCCTGGAGTAACAGAATATGATGTTCAGGTTCTTCAGTCTAAACAATTGGAAATTGACAAGAAAGGAAATCTTAATTATGCTAGTTGGTCTGAGGTTTGGAGTGAGATGAAAAAACTTTTTCCTAATGCTAATTTTCAGGTTTATGAGAACAGAGAAGGAATGCCTTATTTTAGTGATCATGTCGGTTGTTTTGTTAAGGTTGGGGTTCTTGTTAAAGGCTTGAAGCATATTTGTCATTTACCTATTCTAGATTTCAAGAACAAAACTATCAAGAGAGATCTTCTTAATGTTTTCGATATCAACAAGGCTATTTTAAGAGCTTTAGTGAAGGCTTGCGCTATGCATGGTTTAGGATTATATGTTTACAAGGGCGAGGATCTCCCAGAGGAAACAAAATGATTTTTGATATTATTTTATTGTGGTTTTTTTCAGGAATAATTTTTGGTTTTGTAGATCGAATTTTAGGAAAATATAGTTTCATATTATTTTTAGCTGCGCTTTCTTATTGTATTGTAGGTTTTTCTTTAGGATCAAGTATGGACTTGCAATCAATTTATAATATTAGCAATTGGTGGTATATTATTTTTGTGCCTTCTTGTTGGGTTGGTATGTATTTAGGAAAAGTTGTTGCTTCAGAAGTTAAGAAGAGGTTTTCATAATGGGAGTTAATCATTTAGAAGAATTAAGGGCTTTTCTTAAGAAAAATAAGACTAAGAAGTTTTCAAGAACTAATCTAAGAAACGAACTTAAACAAAATTACAATACTATTATTCAAAACATTCAGTACTTGATAAATGTTGAGAAGGTTGTTGTGGGGACTTCCGATGAAAACGATAAAACTTTTTATCAGTGGAAATAATTATTACTAGAGTCACCACTCTTTTGACATCTCGGAAAGACGAGTAATTTTATTGTCGCAAATATTTGGTCATTCAGGGGCCGGCTCCTCCGAGACGACAAAGAGCCGAACTTTTTGGAGTGTGAAAATGGGAAGTTATCTAAAGAAAAGGGCAGAATTGCACAAAGTAACACACGAGTTCAGCGGGAAGAATCATTTTTTTAAAGTTGAAAGCGGATCAGGAGAAACCTACAACGTCTCTTTTCAAGTTAGTTGCGATTGCAGATACTTCGCTGTTCAAGGAGCATCAAACAATTCTATATGCAGTCATGTTTTAGCAGTCTTGAATGCGGTTATTTCTTGCGGTACAGTTACTGTTGATCATGAGGGATTGAAAGCTAGCAAGATCCGAGATTGTCTTAATTTGGTAAAACCTTCTAATAGGAAATTGAATGAGGTTCGAATCTCATCAAGCGAGAGTGTTATTCATCAGGATAAAAAGAAAGAAATTTGTGAAGAGCTGAAAGAAAACAATATTGATTTTATTACTGAGGCTATGTTTATCACTGGAGGGCGTGCTGACATTTTAGTTCTTGAGGATTTCACAGCTATAGAGATTGTTCATAGCGAGTCCGATGAGTCTATTGAGAAAAAGAAAGAAAGTTATCCTTCAGGAGTTAAGATAGAGGTTGTCAAATGTTAACTCATAAAGAATACAATGCTTTCATGAAAGAACTTTGGAAAAATGCAAAAGAAGGATGCGTATTAATACCTTATACTAAAGGCATGATCGATGTTAAGACTGCCGGTCAAATATTAAAAACTTATGTGGTGGAAGAATGATGATCAGCAAAGGATTAGATAGTATTCTAAGAAACAACATAAAGATAAAAATTCACAATCAAAAGGTCAAAGAATCAAGAGGAATGTATCCTGTCTGGTTAGATCCAAGGGTTCTAGCAGCGACTGAAAAACAAGTATCATTATGTGATTTAATATCAAGGAGAAAAATACAATGAATAAAAAAGAAGAATTGCAGTCATTACTATATATATTTGGAAGAATGTTTTATGAATATGAAGAAGTGAGAAAAGAACATAAAAATATAGAGAAGGATTTTATTCGTGGATCATGGCATATAAAAAGACTGCTGGTTATTGAAAATATAATTATAGATAAATATTGTCCTAGCGAGGAAGAACAATGAATCCTGTATCTAATAAAATGTTAAGAGCTGTTTTTGAAAAAAACACAGAAGCAATAGAAGAACTAAGAGCAGACATAGAAAAATTGAAATCAAGAATGGAAAACAAAGAAGACCTTCCGAACCTTGATAATATTTACAGAGACATGCAGGACAGATGGAAAACAATAAGTGACACAACAACATTATTAGATGTGGTGAAAAAGAAATGCAACTTCTAGGATCAGTAAAAAGAATGTGCGACGCATGCAAAGAAAACAAAGAAGTCAAACTCTTTGAAGACAACGGAGAACACAGAAAGCTCTGCAACAATTGCATATTCGAACAGTACGGTCTAGGTAAACCAGATAATCATAAGATCATAGATTCTTCATTCTGTAAAATATGCGGGAAGATCACAGATAAAACTAACAAGTGCGAGGAATGCAAATGAAATTATTTAAGAAACTAAAGATGCGGTTGAAGAACCGAAGAATGTTAATGAACGAAATTATAAGACTGGCTAATATGGAGAAGCTGCAGGTCGGGAGAATCTTAAATCATCTTAAGAAATTAGATCAAGAAAAATTCTATATATGTGTTATCAAAGACGCAACTCCAGAGATGTTATATGATGCAAAGTTCGCTTTTGATAAAGCAGCTAATGAGATGCAGTGGAGTTCTCCACAAATATTTTTTATTAATCAACCATTAGAGACATATACTAGAAAAGAATTAGAAATCATTTTCAAAAAATCAAAGGTGTAAAATGGAAAGATTTGTGTACAACCCCAAATATGCTAAGTTGTTAATCGGCATGTCTGGTGTTACAGTTAAAATAGAAGAAATTGCTAAGAAACACGACATCAATCCTGGTCATTTAAGATCGGTTATTGAGCAGTTAGTGAAGGAAGGAATTGTTTTCAAAGACAAACCTGGAAGAGATTATTATATTAGTCTCACTCAGAAGGGAGAAGTTGTTAGTAAAAAATTAGCAGAGCTTGTTGATATAGTTAAGAACTATGATTCTAAGCGCGATGATCTTGGAGAAACAGGAGAACCAGTAGAAGACAAAACAACGACAGAAGAACCTGAAAAGGTATCTGATAATAAAACAATAAAAACAACTAAGAAAGTTGCTAAGAAGGCAACTAAACTAGAGGTAAAAAAAAATGATGGGACAACAACCGCAGCAACCGACACCTTATAAAATCGACAAAGAAAAACCAATTCATAAGTATGAAGTTTTAGAGAATGGAGATGTGAAGATCCATCAGATTCAAGAAACAACCACTTTCTGGAAGTACCAAGAGTTCTTAACAATCACTCGACAGAACGAAGAAGCTCTGAAGAACACAGAAGAACATCTAACCGAAGAGTTCAAGAAGAAGATGACTGATCAGGCAACAGAAATTAAAGCAGAGATAGCAATACTCAAACCAATCATTGAAGATTCAGAAGCTAAATCTAAAGCTGATTATGAAAAACAAAGACTCGAAGGATTAACAAAAAACCTCAAAGAAAATCTTGTTCTAACAGAGCTAAACATCCCATGGTTCCAGAACGTGTGGTTGAGAGTTAAACCTGAACTTCAGAAGCAAGTAAAAGAATCACTTAATCCTGACGAAACAGATCTACTGATCAAAGCGATTGTTAAACTGAAAAGAAAAGGTATCATCAAGTGATTTCCTACGATGAAAAAAAGAAATGCAAAAAACTAAGTGAATTCAACAAGGTAGAAACAAAGATGTTCGATAAGGAAAAACCTGTCGAGTCTTCTATTCACGGAGAGGAATCTCCAGTCCTTGAATGATCAGTTGTAGAGCGACGACCTGTGTGAGGTCTTTTACAATATACGGGTGAGGGGTGTACCCTTTACTTTGGTCCAGGAGAAA
>Ga0307990_1001565_pt1 | contig 19140 bp, 12 predicted proteins | sample EllFjometagen129_FD_203168 | JGI IMG/M metagenome (GOLD analysis project Ga0307990, IMG submission 203168) | Marine microbial communities from Ellis Fjord, Antarctic Ocean - #129 | ecosystem: Environmental > Aquatic > Marine > Unclassified | place: Southern Ocean | collected 2014-10-08
TGTAAAACACGACGGCGGTATTTCCGATATAAGCGTGCGCTTCCCGGTTGGAGACGGCCAACAAAGCCGCTAGCGTATCGGCGACATTGAGTATTTTGATGGAAGGGTAAGCGCTTCTAAGTTGGTTTTCCAAAAAATAGCCCTTTTCCACCACAACGGTTTTGTTGCTCAGGTCATTGATGTTTCGAATGTCAGCCACATCTTTGTTGATGACGATGGCTTCCGGACACATGAAATATGCCTCGCTGAAATACAGATAGTTTTCACGCTCCGCCGTTCGATAGACAGTTGCAACTCCGTCCAGTTCCCTTCTTCGGGCTTTTTGGATTACCTGATTCCATGACAGGTCCGTAACGACTTCAAATCGAAGGCCGGTCAGGCGCTTAAGTAGATTCAGATAATCGGCGGAGATGCCGCTGTGGATTCCCTTTTCATCGGTGAAATCGAAGGGGGGACAATCCTTCACCGCGCCGATACTTATCACCGGGTTGTCTTTAATCCATTCCTTTTCCTTGTCCGAAAACGTGACGTCTTTCCGAATTTGGTAAGACGAAATATCGCTGGAAATGCTAACCCATCTTTCCAGGATTTCACGATGTTCTTCCTCGGTGACGGCCGCCAGAGCCTTGTTGACGATCTGTAGCGGGGTATCGGACCAGTCCTGCCTGAGCGCGATTCTTAATTTTGCGGGCTCGTAAGGTCCCATGCCGGAAACTTTTAGAGTGACCAGTTGATGGGTTTCCATCAAACGGTTGACCACCGCCATGTTTCCGAGATAGGCGTCCGCCTCCTTTTTGATTACTGCCAGCAGGGCGTCCAATGTAGTAGCTTTTCCGATGGTAACGATGTCGGGATAATCTTGAGCCAGTTGATCTTGGATCAGATAACCCTCTTCCACCGCGACGGTCCTGCCTTTGAGGTCGTCTATACCATTAACGTCGTTTGTTTCCTTGCGGACGATGATGACCTTGCCGATGGCGAAATAGGGGTCGGAGAAGTTGAGGTAACGGTCGCGCTTCGCCGTATAGGAAATGGAGATCATGCCGTCGAGTTTATGGGCCTTCGTTTTTTCCAGGGCGTCGTTCCAATTGAGATCCGTCACCGGTTTGAAGGCAAGCCCCGACCGCTCTTCGATCAAACGCAGGTAATCGGCGCTGATGCCCGCATGCCGTCCTTCGTCGTCGGTGAAATCCATCGGAGCCCAGTCCTTGGAGGCGCCGACCGTGATCACCGGGTGATCGGCGATCCAGCTTAATTCCTCGGCGCTCAGGGCGATGGTTTGCGCCTTGTTATCCTGGTGGCTTTCCGCCAATAAATCGGGCGATTGTAAAAATCCTCCGATCACCAAGAATGAAATAACTACCAGCCAATAACTTTTCAAAGCCGTTTGATCCTCCGGGCGCTTGGGAAGCGCGGAATTCTTTCCGATTTGCACAAACAGTATACATGCTTTTTTTTCATTTAAAAGAATATCCGGCGACGAAAAGAGATTTAAATCATGTTGAAATCCTTGAGTATCGTCACTGCACAATGGTTATCAAAGCAGGGTGCTCATGTTTTCTTTGCGGAAAATACTTGCGGATGAGGCGTCTTTTTTAAATGTGGAGGTTATACGGATGCTATCACATATATTTGTTATTATTGGATATAATTTATGCACTGCTCGGTTCGTTCTTTATCTCGGTCTCCTTGGTATAAGCACAAACGTCTCGATCAAGCTCATATTTCGGGCGGGTTCGAAAGGCAAATAATCTACTCACGTCCATGCCGTGTAATCTGCTCACAGCCATGTCTCGCTTTCGAAGGTTTCAACCCTTTCCGATGCCATTAACGCCGAGGAAGACGCGCAATAATTTATCTGGTCAAGCTCACAGCTTGTCTGGCTTTCGGAGGAAAAACTCTTCTCATTGCCATATGGCCGAGGGGAGCGGGTGAGAAGTCATCAGCTCACGGCCTTGCCGTGTAGGGGTTGGGGACGCCTTCGGGCTGAATCTTCCAGCGACGGTGTAGCCAAAACCACTCGTGCGGAGCTTCATATATGTGCTTCTCGACGGCTTTGATGTAGTTGCGCGTGTTGACAAGAAGTTCCTCATCGGAATCCTCATGCGTCTCCCAGGGCAAATGCTCGGTCATCGTCATTTGAAAACTTTTCGGCCCCAACTGCCGAGCGTACCCCGTAATCACGGGCGCGCCGGTTTCTCTTGCAAGCCATGCCACGGATCGGACGGCGGAGGCCATGCGTCCCATCCATTCGACAAAGACGCCCTGGCTGCGTTTCATGTTCTGGTCGATGACCATGATGATCCCTTCGCCGTTATTCAGCCCTTCCCTGATGCGTCCCATGGCGTCCCGGTGCTTGATGCTTCCCAGGGTCATGGCGCTTCTGGCGTCGACGACGAACTTGTCCACTACTTTGTTTTTGATTGCTTTAGCCACAACGGCCAGCGGGTAGCCGCTGTGGGCGATCTTGCCGCCGGGCAGTTCCCAGGGTCCGTAGTGCATGTACAGCATGATGACGCCCTTTCCCTGATTGTAGGCGTCGCGGAGAATGTGCTCGTTTTCAAGCTGGAAATCATTGTTCCAGAAATCTTCATCCATCAGCGGGATGCGCATATAGTTCACGGTCTGGCGACCGAAATTGATAAGAGACGCCTTGTATATTTCGTCTTTTTCCCGGCTCGTTTTGCTGTCGCCGTAAACGATGTCCAGATTGGTCATGGCCACAGCACGCCGGACTTTCAATAAGTGAAGCACGCGGCCTATTCCCGCACCCATGCGATAAGCCAAATCCCAGGAAAGAAGTTGGGTCAGCCTGGTTATTGCCCAGACGACAAAGCGAAGGAAATATTGCCCCTTGATTTCGACCACGCGCGTGTTTTGACGCGTGTACTCTTTGACCCTGTCAAAAGTCCACGGAAATTCCGGAGTGTCCTTGCCGGCGTCGTCGCTTTTCGTTTGCGCTGTCGGTTCCACGTGATGCTCCCGTCAAATTCCTCAGCAAATCTAACTGGCACGAAATTTAGGGAAATGCAAATCGTCGGTAGTGAGTCAATGCTTCAAGCACTCACTCAGAGACCTGTACCCACAACCTCGTGTTGGCGGGTTCGCCGCGATGATTGGTGCGACTGATATTGACGAGATAGTCGCCGGAGGCGGCGTACGTGTGCGTGAGCGAGGCATAATCTCCCAGGGGTCCGTTGCCAGATTGCGTTGTATGCAAAGAACTCCCATCGCCGAAGTCCCATTGCTCCTCGCCGCCGCCGAAGCCGAAAGTTCGGGCTTTGAATAGAACTTCATCGCCGATGTGAATGTTCTTCGACGGCGTATTTGAAGCGTGCATGTACGTGTAGAAAAGTTTCTGGTCATCGGCATGCACGACCTGCACGATGGGAAAGTCGTAGGCCACGTTACCCGCCTTGTCAGTCACCTTAAGAATTTCCGTGTAAAAGCCGGGATGCTCGTAAATGTGTTCGACTGTCTCACCTTCGGACACGTCGCCGTCAGTGAAAATCCATTTGTAGCTGACGATTTCTCCGTCAAAGCTCATTGACTTTGATCCATCCAGCGCAACGGCATCACCCGCTTGGGCGAAACGGTGGGGACGTGCGAGTGCAATGATTTTCGGTTTCTCGCGCTCAACGTATCCCTCCCACAGATATGGGAAGGCCGGCTCCGCCCCCCATCTGCCGGAAGGCTGTTTGATGAGTATCTCAAAATGAAGATGAGCCCAGCCGCCGCTATGCCCTTCGTTGCCCAGTAGGCCGATGACATCACCCGCTTCAACGCGTTCGCCAACGCTTATCGACGGGTCGATGCTGTGCAGGTGGCTGTATCGATAATACCATCCCCGATCATCCAGGATATAGAGCACATCGGTCCTTTTGGCGATGAACATATATTGCAATTGTGCGGGTGTATCGCCGTAACCGGCCAAGATTTCGCCGCCGGCTGAAATGATCGTGCCGCCGGCTGCGGCCACCACCTCGTCCACGCCGTCGGTCCCGCCGAAATCCACGCCGCAATGATAGTAGATCGAGGTCAGAAAGGGCAGGTAATCGTCGGTGGGCTCGTTGCCGGCCTGCGTGCGATTGGCCATCCACCGCTGCTTGGCAACGGGATAAACGAGCGTTTGCTCACCGAAAAGCGTTCCCTCCAAAGGCCAGATGCGAAGGCGCGCGTCTTTGTCCAGGCCCCATTGGTCTTCGTCCGTATTTATGTAGTAATCGCGAGTTGTGGGGCAGTCGATCCGTAGATTCCCGATGGTTCGCGGCAGGTTGTAGTTGCCTGTCTCAATCCGGATTTGCTCGCCGTTTACATCGACGAGCACACTGGTGCTTCGGACGGCGCCGCGAACCTGATCGAACTGCGTTTCGATGCCCAGCAGTGTGATTTGCGAAGATTCTCCTGCATAGATACGTATTGATTCGCCGGTATCGAGATCATAGACTTGGCGCAGATCGGATTGATCGATCATGAAATCCGACGCGGGAAATAGGTTTTCCTCCTTGCCTTCCATATCGCCGCAGGAAAGCAGGCAAGCAAAGAGTGTCGACGACAGCGCCATGAAAATCAGTGATATATGCCAAAGATTTTCTAATCGGACAGCACGCATTTTCTCAGGCTCTTTGAGTTATTTTACGAATTCCTTGCCGAAGGCGGCAATAAAATGGGGACCGCTTTTTAGGCGGTCGTCTTATTTCACCGGCGTTTCGTATATCGCCAAAGCTTCCATTTCGATAAGAAGGTCCGCTCGGCACAGGCGGGCTTCGATACCCACGCTGGCGGGATATTGTTTCAGGCCGACTTCGTTGAAAAACTCCGTTCGAAAGCGGCTGATGTCGATATAATCCCGGTCGATGTCCCGATGATAGAAAACTGTTTTCACCACGTCCTGCCAGGAGGCGCCCTCGGCTTCAAGCAAAAGCGTCACGTTTTGAAACATGCGTTTCACCTGTTTTTCCAGATCGCCCGCATAAACCGTATCGCCGTTCTCATCCACGGAGGCTGTCCCGGAGATGAACAATTGCGTGATGCCATTGACATCCACGCGAAAAGCCCGCGAGAAGGGCACAGGATTGTCGTAATCGTAAGCTTCGTTCAGCGTGCTTTTTGCGCTAACAGGTTTCTTTGAAATGCTCATTTCGCCTCCCCATGTTTCGCGTTTAATTAGCCCAGTTCACCAAAGTCATATCTGCGGATACCCGAATACGCGCGGAGCCCCAATCGACGCCGGCGCTTTTGACATTGTATTCACCGTCGCCGAACTCGGTGCCCGAATTTTCCCGCGCCACACAATAAATGTCATAGACCCCCTGGTCCTTGGGCAAGCTCCACTCGACGGCCTTGTCCACCGAAAATTCCTTGAGACCTTTCGTGGCAGTGTACCAGTGAAAAGTTTTTTCGTCGCCGGTGGGAAAATCGACGTTGGCGATGACCTTGATCGCTTTCGTGTTTCCCACATCGTATATCCCTTCCTCGTCGGGCAGTACATAACGGCCCTCGACCATGAAATCGATGCCGTGGAAAACCGGATTCTCAAAAGAATTGTTGTCGCGCACCATCATCGTTTTGATGGACAGGGTTGGGTCTTCCAGATCGCCGACGCCCATGCCGATGGTCAGCACCGTCCCGTCAGGATTGTATTCGCCGAAGATCGCCTCATACTCATCACCCGTCGGGATTGTCAGAACAAAGGGATCGTCTTCGCTCATCTGAATATGCGTCAGGCCATCGGGCAAGTCGCTTGAGCGATCAGCGCCAGACAGCGCGATCACGCCTCCAAGAAACCACACCATCGGAACCATGTACGGCGTTCCATCTTTGTTGACGGCCAGACCGGAAATGACCACCTCATCGCCCGGACTGACTTCCCGGGGTTCCGACTTGATCGCCAGGACCCGCAAACTCGTGATGCGGCTGGGCGCGTCAAAATCGGGTATGTCGCACGATAACGAAAGAACCAGGGCAATTCCGAAAAGGCCAAGCGCCGAAACCGCGATGGCCGTGTTAAATCTATATTTCATCTATTGCTCCATTGATTACCACCGTGCGGATACTCCCAACGTCGGATAAAACGACGGGAAGGACACGGCTTCTTTTTCCGTATAGTCGTAATTATACATGTAGCCAATCGGCTGCTTTTCAAAATAGACGTTTTGCACGTCCAAATAGGTCAGCAGTTCCCAATTCGTGTACTGCCACACCTTATCCACGCGCAGGTCCAATTGATGAACGTCATCCTGCCGCTCGACGTTGATGTCCTCAGAATAAATCGGGATGTAGGAGTCGGTGTCGGTATTGTATATCGCCGTATCGATTTCTGTAAAAGGCGTGCCGGTTCCGTAGGAGAACTTGCCTCCCACGCGCCACGCGTCACCAATGCGATATGAACCCAGGAGAATGAAGTTGTGTCGCTGATCCTGGTCGAAATAGCGCCAGTCGCCGCCCGGTCGGTTTCGCCTCTCGCTGACCGAGTACGTGTAAGACAGCCAACCGTAAAGTCTGTCCGTCAATGCCTTTCTCACCAGAAGTTCCGCGCCGTATACGTGTCCGATGCCCTCGTTGTCATAAGGCTCGTCGGCGCCCGACTCCGTGCCCGACACCAGGTTGAGCATTTGCTTGTAGTAGCCCTGCGCGTCCATCGCGTACCCCTCGCCGAAATCGTATTCCACGCCGCCTCCGTAGGAGTTGGCGACTTCGGGCTCAATTTTCGGCGTGCCGAAGGGCTCCACCATCTCATCGCCCTGCGGGTACTGGTGATACATCCCCGCCGAACCTTTAAGCGTCGCCGAATCCGTGATTCGCCAGCGGGCGAAAAAGCGTGGGTCAAGAGCGCTCATATCGCCTTCGACGCTGCCGTCCTCATATTGATAAATAGCCGTTGAAGCCCGCAGACCCGGCGTCAGGCTGAAAGGTCCGATATCGAATGTGTCTTCGATATAGCCGATGAGAATCTCGGTGAATATCGTTTCCTTGAACACGACTCCCACGTCGTTAAAAAGATCAGCGCCGGAAGGATCGCCTTCTTTGGGAGGCTGCACGACGTCGGCTTCTATGTCGAATTGATAGGCGTCCAGAACAAGGCCGAGCGACAGCGTATTCCAATCCGCCAAATCGATGGTGAAATCCTCGCGAAGCTCCATGTCCTTGATGGTGAACTCGATATACTTGTCCGCGAAAACCTTGAAGTACAATTTTTGGAGCCGGGGAGAAATTCCCAGGCGGTTGTTGATGCGCGGATTCGGCGTGTATGTCCATGACAGAATGGGGCGATGAAACCAAAGTTCCATGTCAAAGGACATATTTGCTGTTGGACTTTCCTCATCGGCTCTCTCGCTGGCAAGGCCCATACGGTCGTCGCTGCCGAAAGCAAAAAATTTGAATGTATGATGTGTGTTGGGCTTGTATGCCACAATGGCCTGATAATCATAGAAGCGGGGGACCATCGTAAACTCCGCCTGATCATCAGGGAGAAACTCCGGCAAAATGAAATCGATGAAGCTGCGGCGAACCGAGGCGCCGCCGCTCCAGTCGCTGTCTTTGCCAAAAGGTCCTTCGACCAAAGCGAAGCTGGAGTAATTGGTCAAATCGACAACACCGGCGAAATCCTCGGCTTCGGGCATGCGCGTGTTGATCTCGACGATGCCGCCCATGGCTTCGCCGTACATGACCGAATATCCGCCGGCGTAGTAATCCAGCGACTCGATCCATTCGGAATTGACCACGGTCTGCAAACCGCCGAAGTGAAATAACTGGGGTAGAAAAAAACCGTCCAGGTAGTAGCCGCTGTCTTCCGCGCCGGTGCCGCGAATGACCAAACCGCCGGCGCCATAACTCTGAATCCCAAGATTCGCAACGCCCGGCAGCGACTGCACCACGCGCACCGCATCGTTGCCCGCGCCGGGCGCGGTCATGATCTCCTCGCGTTTCAGAGATTGCTTGGCCGTCGCCACGACTTCGCGCTTGGCCGAAACGGAGACTTCCCTTAATACGACAGCGCCCTTCGCGGCAATCAGTTCGATGTCCAGCTCGACATTTTTCCCGCTGATCACAACCTCTTTCACGGTTCGCTCATGCTGAGAAGATTGAAGCACAATCTTATAGTCACCGTCCGCCAGGGCGGGCAGCGCGAAGCGTCCCTCATCGTCAGTAAGCGTGGAGATATCCGTTCCCTCGACAACGATCTCTATGCCGGAGATGGGAATGAGAAGCTGCTGATCGCTAACCATTCCCGTCACGACGCCGTCGCAAAAGGCTGCTTTGGGGACAAGCAGGCCGGAACATAAAATTGCGATAAGCAATATCGGTGTTGCAATGAACAGACGATACATATTTTCAAACTCCAAAATTTCGGGATTGAAAAAAAACCCGATTATTTGAAAAAGAATTGACCTTACTCAAAGCGCATAATAGGGCGCTTGGAGATGAAAGAAAAGCAAAGCTTCGTGGCAAAGTCAGGATGCGGATAATTTGCGACCCGAAGAGCGGCACAAACGATTGCAGGAAAATTGTGGATGCGCCGTCCCGTGGACCTGGATGTGAGCTGGGTGAATTATCGCCTTTTAGGTCGCACACCCAAAAACAACATGGTGTTGACAGGATTGGGCTTATTTTGGAATGCTTGGAAGTTGTTGATTTCATTGAAGCCGAGAGGTTTCGTCGAGCCTGACTGTGAAGAGAAAGGAAAACCATGATTTCGAAACAGTTTATTGGCTCCAGTCGCAGTACGGACGGAAAATACACGCGCGTTGTCGACAACATCACTATCCACGGCGATTATTTGCGTGGCAGCGATCTGCTCAATCAGGTGATAACGGCCAAAACAAAATACCTTGTCATGGACCTGGACAGAACTTTTCATTTCGGGCGCAACCTCGGTGAATTGCTCGGTTGGGAACTGTCCGCCGGCTCTTGTTACGGGGAAGATTACCTGGCCCTCGTTGAACACAAGCGAACAAAAAGCCGCTTTCTATTTGACAAAAACAGACCGATCGCCACGCTGAAATATATGCTGCGCGGCGCGAGGCTATGGGCGTATCCCGGTCTTTTTTATTTGTTTTTCGGCAAGTTGGCCGGACGTTTCGCCTGGAGCAACAGGCTGATCTACAAGATATTCGGAACGCATCCGGTGGCCGTTGTGCAGGAGATACCTCGTCTGGCCCTGATGCATCACCTGACGGAGTTTCCGCTTGAAGTCTTACGCAAAATGAGTCGGAGGCTGTGGCTCCGTCATGCCGGCGACCAAGTGTTTTTCCGCGAGGATTTTGAAGCCTTGCGGAAAAAATTCCCAAAATTGAAGATCATTATCAGCAGTGCATCTCCGCAGCCTATATTAGAAACGGCGCGCGAGCAGCTCGGCATTGACGATGTCATCTATACCTCAATTGAGGAACAGGATGGTTTTCTCAGCTCGCCGCATTTCATTTACAGATTCTTTTTTCTGTATTGGAAACCCAAGAGGATTTCCCCGCCGGACAAGTTCAAGCAAAACTCTTCGTACATGAAAATTACGCATCTGCTTGAACGTTTCCCGGACATTTTGGATCCCAAAGTGGAAACCGTGGGCATTAGCGACACCGCTTATGGCGAGGATAATGCGTGGGCGCAGTATTTCAGCCGGGTCGTGGACGTCAACAGTCCGGCGCCCTTTTCGCCAATCGTCAGTGCTGACTCGCCGTTGACACAAATTCACTCGGCGCGACTGCTCACGCAAAACGAAATGGTTCAAAGGGAGCGCGGGGACGCATCGTACATTGATCCCGGAAGAAAAGGCGCCAGGGCGGCATCGTTTGAATTTGAACGCTCTGAGCTTATGGATTTTCTGAAACCGATTGTGCGGGAACTCGAAAATCTGGCCGATGCTTATCACAGCGCCGACGAGGTCTCGCAAGCCGGGCGCCAGGATTTGGAACAGGAAATCAGCGATCTGCATGATCGTATCCAGGAAACGGTGCGTGACTATAACGAGTCAGTGGGCGCGGCGCACGCGAGAGCTTTTAGACAACTACGCTCATATCTCGCGAAACTTAGCCGCCACCGCAAGCGACTGGCGAAAAGCCAAAAGAAGCAGTCTGGACTGATGTGCGCCATTGAGCGAAACTTGGTTTTATCCCGCAAGTTGCTCGATGGTCTGAAGCCAGTTTCAAAAACAGCTTAGAACCGTACAGGCCAAGAATAATGTTTTGATAGATGCCGGATGACCTGGTTGCAAAACACCTGGGACACTATATCTTCATGATCCTGTCGGTCTCTGGTAATTTGCTTTTCCCTTGTGGCTTGGCTACTGTTTTTAAGGGTCGTTTTTGGATTAAAATGAGAATCACTCATATTGGGGAGCTTCATGAGCGCAAAAACTTTTTTCGCAATAAGCATCGTGTTGCTTCTTTTCTCCTCCCTGTTCTTATCCTGTTCATCAGGCGAAGACGATGATGATGATTCCGGCAACGCAACCGAAGACGACGATACCAGCGACGATGATGACGACAACGCGTCTGATGACGATGACGCAGATGATGACCTAAACGACGATTCCGATGACGATGGACCCTTTTCCTGCGATGACCTGACGGATGTGGAAATGAATCTGTTCAAAAAGGTCTTCATCGCCGGCGCAAGCTACAGCAACCCGACTTCCGGTTCTCCGCCCTTTGGGATGGAGCAAACCGCCGAATTTTACTATGCCAAAGCTATTGAGCGGGCATGGATAAATTTGGGGCAGTGCGTTGATTACGAGCCGGAGTTTTGGATCTACTGGGATGACGAATCCGACAGGATCACTGCCGATACGACGATTTCTCTGGCAATAGACGCATTTTTCTGGTCGTTGTCATTTACTTCTTCCGAGGAAGTCATCCGGGGGAAATTTTCAGATTACCTGGACAACATCTATGGCGAAACCGGCCTGGAAGAAGGGGAAACCTTCATTGGCGGCAACATCCCCAAAATGCTCATGAACATGGCCGGGTTTTTTGGCGACAAAGACAGGGTGCTGGAGATTATGCAGGAAGAGATTGACAAACGCCCCGGCGCTCGGTTGATCGATTTTGATTATTATATGGACGCGCTGCTGGGCGGGCGGGTTTTCTACGATGGAGTAAAGATTGGGTTTTTCGACGTGATCAGACTCGATTTTCTCCACGCCACGGAATTTGGCCACCAGGTTATTGCCGATATTTTCATCAAGGAACTAAACGACATCTACCCGCATCTTAAAATTGAGCAGTTCGGCTCAGAAGAGATTCTGGAGGAATAAATCGAAGCGGATGTAGCATCACCCGCCGCAACAAGGTCCTGAATCATCGTCATCGTCGCCTTCAACATCATCCGGGATTGTTGAGCTGTCATCATCTGAGTCATCATCAGCAAAATCATCATCAGCATCGTCATCAAAATCGTCGTTTAGATCATCATCCGCGTCATCGTCTGCGTCATCGTCTGCGTCATCGTCAACGTCGTCGTCCATATCGTCATTCAGATCATCGTCCGCGTCGTCGTCAACGTCGTCGTCCGCGAAAATCGTTGTTGTCGTTGTCCCGATTGTGGTTGTTGTAGGCGGCTGAGTCGTTGTTGTTGAAGTTGTTGTTGTCGTTGAAGTCGTGGAGGTCGTTGTCGTCGGGATGCACAGGTCGAAGTTGAATGTAATGGGGCCCCAATCGTAAGGCGGTGCCCCGTTCTCGTCTCCGTATAAGGCGACAAGAACGTTCGTGTCGCCGACATCGGTCCCGACCAGGACGTCCAACTCGAAGGTGACCGTCTCGCCGTTCACTGTGCCGCCGCCGAACTCGCTCGTCGCGTTGAAAACCCAGTTGACGATGTCGCTATGGGGATTATTGGCGCTCCATGCGCCGGGGATACTGCCGGTCGGAGGAAGATAGGCCTGAATTAATGTCCAACTCCAGCCCAGTTGGAACTGCACCGCAATGAGGGCCTGATCGTCCGGGACGAAGTAATCCACGCGCACTGTGAGATGTGCCGGTTCTCCAGGTTCGATGCAATCAGGAGAGGTGACGGTCACAACGGGATCCGTCGGCTCGACGCCGGTCGTCGTCGTCGTGCTGCTCGTCGTCGTGCTGCTCGTCGTTGTCGGTGTCGTAATTGTCGTTGTAGTCGTCGTCGTCGTGCTGGTCGTCGTCGGAGTGACGCTGGTAGATGTTGTCGTAGGCGGAGCAACTGTTGTCGTTGTTGAAGTTGTTGTCGGCGGCAAAGTTGTTGTTGTGCTCGTCGTGGTAGTGCTGGTGGTCGTTGTCGAAGTCGTGGTGGTTGTGGTCGGCGCGTCGATGAAGGCCTCCGGTCCGACGAAGACATAACCCCTGTCCTCAAGACCGTTCACGATGGTCATCACGTCCTCAACAGAGACTTCAAGATGGTGGAAGAAAAACGATGCCACGCCGTCGCGAACGATGGCTAGGTGATCAGCCATTTCCAGAAGGGCCTCGGGTGTTTGCGTGGGCGTGCTGTTGTCGATGTAACCCAGGGTCATGGGCAAAATGGCCATGTTCGACGAACCCGTGGCCGTGAAAAAGGGGACGATCTGGCTTGTGGGCGAAAGGTCCGTGACAAAGATCGGCGCCGCGTCAACCCGCACCGGAAATACCAACGGAAACTCAAAACATACATCGAAATAATCTGAAATGATCAGGTAGTCGCCGTGGGAGGCGGCGTAATGCGGCGTTTCCCATATCCAGGGGCTCCAGCCCTGGCCGTTAAATTCATCGAAGCCCGTTTCCACTTTGTTTCGGACCCATTCCTCTGAATCATAGGGCAGCGGGGCGGCCCAGTAGTCCTGCACGAACTCCCAATCGCTGCCCGTAATGCCGTTGTCGTGCTGGTGCGTGACGCCGTGCATGATGAGAGTGCCGCCCTGGGTTTGCATATTGTTCAGAAATGCAACGAAGGCCGGGTCGTCGGAAAAATGAAATTCCGAATCCGGGGGGAAATATTGCCCCAGGGGGTCCTTATAAATGGAAATGACGCCCACGGAAAAGGGAATATTCCGGTCCGCGAAAGTCTGCGCGAATGTTTGCAAGACGACCGAATCATTGACGACGGGCGCCACATCCTCGAAACGCACCATGGCCTGCTTCACCTCACCGATGCCGGTATTGTTGAAGATATGCAAAAGATCGGCGAGGACATAGGGACGGTCGTCGGTCCCGTAAAAGTACATCGGATCGTCGGCCAGATAGCAAAGGTTTTGGCCACAAAGGAAATAGGGGAATGTGTCATCTCCAGTTGTTGAGGCGATCAGGGCGTGCACGGTCGGCGCGCCGGTGATGGCCGTTTCATAAAAAGACAGGTCGGAAATGCGCGGGATCGACAGCCCCTTGTAGCGGACAAGATCGAATCCGTCGCCTGATGTCCAGTTGAGCAACTCAAAACCGAAGGGCCCGCTACCGCCCACGTAAGTCGTCAGGCGATCAAAGTTCGCGCCGATCCACATAAAGGGACGCGCGCCGATAACCAGGTCGTCGAAGAAAGCGGCGGGGATGGAATCGCCGTTGCCCGTGCCAATGAAATATCCCTGATCGAAATGTGCCAGATCCCCGGCTTGATAGTCGCGGATATTTCGCTGCGTGATGGATGCGTCGAAATGCCCAACCAGATTCAGAAGCATGTTGGCTTCCATGACGCCGACCCCGGCGTCGTCAGGGCTTTCATAATAGATCACAGAAGCGGCGAGGCCTTGAGAAGCCGCCAAGATAAACGCGGCGAAACAAACAATCGCGACGGCGGATGGACGAGACGACCGTATCGTTATTTTCATCAAGAACCCCTCGCGCCGCATGGCCGGTTCAAATTCCGGCGAATTTTGAATTAATATAATCCTTTTTTTTCTAATCCGGCGCACTTTTCTCCCGGCTTAAAGCCTCCTGGCCGCAAGACGGGAAATTTCCATTGAGTGTCGCACATTTTGAACGGTTTCGGACTTGCCGCCGACCGCTTCACTTTTGAGCCGACACCTGCAGAAGAGATATTAAAAGGACAAACAGCCAATAGCAAGAAAGGGCATCGCATTTCGCGACAATGCTCACGTTACGTTTGACGGCGACCGTTATCAGGCCCCGGCCCTTGTGCCCTGATACGCTCCCAAAAGAAAAGCGGCTCACCAGGCGTTTCCCTTCGCCAAATAATCCTGGTATAATGCATAAGATTATAAATGGAGGAATCCATGAAAATTTGGAAATGGGTGTTAATTTCAGTTTTCATTATTTCGCTGGGATTTGTCACGGCGTGCGGTGATGCCCCTTCGACAAAATCAGAGCAGAGCGATGACAACGCTAACGACGATGTGAATGATGATGTGAACGATGACGACGTTGATGATGATGTGAACGATGACGACGTTGATGATGATGTGGACGATGACGATGTGGACGACGATGTGGACGACGACGATGTGGACGACGACGATTCCATTCCTCCCACCACAACCACCAGTACTACACCTGCTACAACATCAACTACGACGACCACGACATCAACGTCGACCACGACGAGTACGGCCTCAGTGCCTCCGGGCGTCATGCGTATCGATCTGACATGGGGAGCTTCTCCTTCTGATCTCGATCTCCACATGTGGGCGCCTCACGATGGTTGCGAAGATCAAAATCCATTTCACCTTTTTTATCCCGACGTAGGCATCGGACATGGCTGTTATAACCAATTCGCTTTGACGCTGGACGATACGTCGAGCTATGGACCGGAAACCATTATGATTTGGGAGCCGATGATCGATCTCGATTATCATATCCTTGTTCATGATTATTCGAACCATATGAGTTGCAATCCCCCCTGTTATCAGATGTCCAATTCTGCGAATTTAAAAGTGGTGGCGACGACGTCAGATACTTACCGGGAGTTTCACATGCCCGTCGGCACTTCCGCGACGCAGTGGGATGTTTTTGCGGCCCGGTTTAATGGGAGTTGGTGGGAGTTTAATCCCGTTGACAGGTATTGCTACGCAAATACGACTAATGCTGTCAGGGGGTGCCCCATTGACCGTTGGATCGATTCAGAATCGGGATTTACATGGATGACCGGTTTATCAGTCGGAACGGAATCATATAATCACTCGGACGCTCAGCTTTACTGTCAAATTCTGGATTGGGACGGTTATTCTAATTGGCGGCTTCCCACGATTTCGGAATTGCGCAGCCTTGTGCGTGGATGTCCCGCCGCAGAGACGGGTGGCGAATGCGGCGTGACCGATGAATGTCTGCAACTTGGAAATTGCCGAGACTCCGCATGTGACGGATGCCCGTTTCAGGAGGGTCCGGGTTCGGGAGGGCGATACTGGCCTCAAGAAATGTCGGGCTACAAGGATTGGTATTGGTCATTGTCTGGTGTTTCAGACCTTCCCGGCAAAATATGGGCCCTCGAATTTAGTTCCGGTGAGATCGTGAACGTGGATGAAGCACTTGATCTTCGGGTGAGCTGCGTTCGTTAGTTGCTTGTAATCCGCTTCTGCGCTTGCACACAATCTCTTCTCATAGATAGCGGTTTTGAGCGGCGTTTTTCTCCTCGAAATGCTCTTTTTGTGGGCAGGCCGTATCATTTGTGATATTGCGAATCTGCCGGATCATCCCTATTCTGCGTAATGGAGAGCGCCAGAAGCGCGGAAGAAAAAAGCTTCATTAAGAACTAAAGAAAAATTGGGAGACCCATGGGGAAAAAAGCAAAGAAGTCCAAGTCGCTGCAAAAGGTGAAAAACAACATCATTTTTTATGCCGCAAGAGCCACGATGTTTATCGCCAAAAGCATCCCGCTGAACATCGGCCTGAAAATCGGCGCGGCCATTGGCGGCGCGGCCTGGCATCTTTTGCCCTACGAGCGCAATTGCGCGATGGTCCATTTAAAGCTTGCCTTTCCGGAAAAGTCGGATAAGGAACTTCTGGCCATCGGCAAAGAATCCCTTCGGAGCCTGGGGCGCGGATTTTTTGAAATCTTTCACTTCGACGACATCTTCGCCACCCTGGGCCGCGCCGACTCCTACATTGAGGTGATAGGCATCGAGCATTTTGAGAATGCGGTGAAAAACGAGGGGACCGGCGCCATGGCCTTTACCGGGCATATCGGCAACTGGGAGCTGATGGTGGCCACGGTCAGCAAGTGCGGATTTAAGTGCAACACCGTCGTGCGCAACCTTTACGACCCTCGGCTGGACAAGCTGCTAAACGATCATCGACTGAAAAATGGCTACGTGCCCATGACTCGTGGTGGGGATGAACTGGTGGCGGATATCGCCAACGTCTTTGCCAAAAACGAACTCCTGGGCCTGCTGATTGATCAGGACACCAGAGTGCGCAGCGTGTTCGCCAACTTTTTCGGTGTCCCGGCCAAAACGCCTTCCGGCGTCGCATACCTGGCCCTGATGGCGCAAAAAGACATTCACCCCTGCTTCAATTACCGCAGGCCTGACGGCAAATTCGTCGTGCACATTCACCCTCCCCTCATAAGGCCCCAGAGCGGCGACATGAAAGCCGATATACAAAAATATACGGAAATGATGAACGAATCGCTTTGCGATCACATCCGGCTGCACCCCGATCAATGGGTCTGGATGCACCGCCGCTGGAAAACACGCCCCGAAGGCGAGCCGAAAGACAAACACCCGGCGCCCCGTCCGAGAAAGCCCTATAAGTATTGAATGCGCGCGTGTCTCGTTCGCCAAGGACTAAAGCTTTTTAATCCGTCGCGCCGACATCCAATCTTTTAGCTTTCATCGCGAGCACAATCGGCACCAGCGTCGCCAGAAACACGGGCGCCGCCGCGATGATGGCAACGATATGCAATGTGCGCAGGCCGTATGTCGACGACACCCACTGCGAAAGGCCGACGCCAAAGGGATTGGCGATCCACCCCGCCAAAATCATGCAAAGGGCGATGCCCAGCATGGGACGCTTTGCCGGAACGATCTCATCGAACATGGCGAAAAGCGCAACGGTGTAGCAGCCAACGGACATGGAATACAGAGGATGTATAACTTTCGTCATATCCTTGTCGAGGTTGAGATACAGGGCAATGGCCGAGACCAGAAGCGCCAAAGCGGCAACCGCGACGACTTTGTGTCTTCCCCACCGGTAATAATACAATCCGCACACTACCGAAAACAGGAGATGGTACATGCCGTTGGTCATCCAGGCCGCCGGTCCGAAAAAGATAGGGTTGGGACCGTAATCGCTTTGCCCCAGAGGCAAAAAGGTGAAGGAGTCCGCCGCTATCAGAAAAGCCAGCGGCAAGGTCGCCACGAGGGCCTTCAATAGGGTTCCGTCCGGGACGCCGGGCGGCTCTTCGTAGGGCGCCTTAATAATGCCGGAGAAAAGGAAAATCGCCGCCGCGCACGACGCCGCCAGACCCATGTTGACCCCGCCCAAACCTGCCGGGCCGCTGCTGAAAGCTACAGCCATATTCGCTATCAGATAGGCCAGTCCCGCTGCGGCGCCGCCGAAAATTCCCTTGAAGCGGCTGGGGACGTTCGTGGCGAATACACCGAGGATTAAAACGATTTGCACTCCGAGCAAAAAGCCCAGGACAGCGAACAGAATTGTAAAATGACTTTTAAGCGCGAAGCTGAATTTGGCAATAAAAGCCAGCAGGGCGGCGATGACGGCGATGACGGCGAATCGAATCTTCGTGTTTTTAACCCGGTCGAAAACAAGGCCAGAGATCAAGGCCGCAACGATCCCCGACAGCGTCAGCGCGATCAGAGGGAGCCTCATCGCCACTTCGGACATGCCGACGGAATCGCGCATGTGGTGCAAGAGGCCAAAGGGGACCAACGTGACGTAATAGGCAAAATTGGTCGCGAGCACCCAGATGCACAAAAGGCCCAGCAAAAGCGGATCTCTCATCAAGAGCGTTCCCAGGGCGACTTTTTCCATCGCTCCGTCAGGGACAATCTTCGGGATTTTCATTCGCGGACGCTTGGGACTTTTCACGATGGAAACCTTTGTTTTTTTGTTTTTCCCCGTCGCTACGAAGCCGTTATAAACATAAGCAACAGTAATATCCATAGGACCGCGTGCCCGATGATTGTAAAACGGCAGGCGACCACCACGCGGTCCAAATCCTGAGTCCAGGATTCCGGCGCGCGGCTTCTGAGATAGATGATCGGCAAAAAGGCGACGGCGAAAAAGCCCGAGCGACCGATAACCCCCGCTCCGGCGCCGACGACAATGACCATCACGGCGACAAATAACAGCGTCGCCCAAAGCCTGATACCGGCGCTGCGTCCGTGGCGCGCCACGAAGTTCAGCTTCCCGGCGGCTTTGTCGGCCACGAAATCCGGTATCTCGTTGACGGTGATGATGGCCGCGGACCATAAACCAAGAGCCGTTCCGATCCACAGGACCGAAATGGGGACATGTCCGACTTGCGCGTAGGCGCCGTATGCGGTCAGGATCGGTCCGAAATTCAGGCCCAGCACGATCTCCCCGAGGCCCCGGTACGCCAGCCACACAGGACGAAGGCTATAGGATATGCCCGACACGACGCCCACGGCGGCCAGCAGGTAAATGCCGGGGCCGATACGCGAAGCGAGAATCCATATGACGATGCTTCCCAGCCCGTAGGCCATCCACGCGGCATTACGCAAAGAGCGGGCCGGAAGCAGTCCTTCCTGAATGACGCGGGTGCCCCCGGAAAATGGGGTACGGACTTCGTTGATATCGTCGGCGCCGGAAAGGTGATCGTAGTAGTCGTTGAGAAGATTGGCGCCGGCATGGTAGCACCATGCGCCGAAAAGAGCGCCGAACATCAGACCCCAGTCCAAAGGTCGCCCGCTTCCATGCGTCGCCGCGACCGAACCGGCGGTCACGGGGATCAGGCTGACGAGAAGAAAGCCGCGAAAAAATCCGACGGCGCGAAGCCAGCGGTATGCCAGGCCGGTGGTTTTGCTTTGCGCTTCGCCTGCAGGCGTCTTGCTATTTTGATTCACATCTTCCATCGGCGCAACACTAAACAATTGCACCAGATGATGAAAGCCCTATGTTCCAAAGACGAAGCTTCATTGGCAAATTTTGCATAAAAAAAGGAGAAGCCATAATTTCCTGGCTTCTCAGAGGGAGGGTAGCAATCAGGTTGTGGTTGCGAGGAGTAATGAGGATTATCCCTAGGCCACTCTCAGACAATACCCCGGCGCAC
>Ga0307990_1001566_pt1 | contig 19126 bp, 13 predicted proteins | sample EllFjometagen129_FD_203168 | JGI IMG/M metagenome (GOLD analysis project Ga0307990, IMG submission 203168) | Marine microbial communities from Ellis Fjord, Antarctic Ocean - #129 | ecosystem: Environmental > Aquatic > Marine > Unclassified | place: Southern Ocean | collected 2014-10-08
GGAGCCTTTTTCTTGGCTGGAGCCTTTTTGGCAGCTTTCTTTTTAGCTGGGGCTTTTTTCGCTACTTTTTTCTTCGCGACGGCTTTTTTCTTGGCCGGAGCCTTTTTCTTAGCCGGAGCCTTTTTCTTCGCTGGAGCCTTTTTCTTCACTGGGGCTTTTTTCTTAGCCGGAGCTTTTTTCTTGGCCGGAGCTTTTTTCTTGGCTGGCGCTTTTTTCTTGGCCGGAGCTTTTTTCTTAGCTGGGGCTTTTTTCTTAGCCGGAGCTTTTTTCTTAGCCGGGGCTTTTTTCGCTACTTTTTTCTTCACGGCGGCTTTCTTTTTAGCCGGCGCTTTTTTTACTACTTTTTTCTTCGCGACTTTCTTTTTCGCCGCCTTCTTTTTAGCTGCCATTTCCAGCCTCCTTTTTTGAGCTAGGTTAACCTTCAACTTATCGATAAGCCGTATACGTTCGGGCTGAATGAATCATATAACGACTAAACCGTTTTCTTGCAACATCCTTTCGCGAAAAGTGCGGATTTTTTTAACCGCGGTTTTCACGTTCCAAACAAATTACCTTCGCTAAATTCCGCATCGCATCGTCCAAATTATCGTTGATGATGAGGTGCTGATATGCGCCGCGTTCTTTCATTTCCTCTTCCGCATTGCGCATCCGTTTTTCGATCACCTCTTCGCCGTCGGTGGCGCGTCCGCAAAGACGGCTGCGCAACTCATCCATCGACGGCGGTGCGATGAAAATGTCGACAAAACTTTTGCGCAGCGGATCGTCTGCCGGTAGCGCAGCACAAACAGCGCGTATCTGTGAGGCCCCCTGCACATCGATGTCCATGACGAGGTCCCTGCCCTCTTTAAGTGCCTGGCGCACAGTCTCTTGCAGAGTTCCATAAAAATTTCCGTGCACCTCAGCATGTTCCAGAAACTCACCGCGCTCAACCTTTGCGCAAAATTCTTCACGCGATAAAAAGTGATAATGCTGATGGTTTTTTTCTTCGCCGCGCGGCGGGCGCGTAGTGCACGAAACTGAATAGGTCATGCTGGGAAATTTTTCGACCAGCCGGTTGCACAGTGTTGACTTACCGGCGCCGGACGGTGCGGAAACCACGAGAAGAAGCGCGTTGGTTTTTTGCGTTGTCATACGCTGAATCTTTCACACGAACGGCACGAAGGCAACTGTGTTGCGATGCCTAATTTTTTCCACCCATTGGAACGTAAAAAAAATTGCAGAAAAATATTTCTCCCCCCTCTGGAAAATTTGCGCAGGTTATTTCTCGTCGAGCACTTCGCGAATTTTTTTCAGCAGCGTTTTGGTTTGATAGGGTTTGCTGAGCAGATGCAACCCGCGCTTCTGGATGAAGTTGTTATGCACCTCGTCTTCGCTATAGCCGCTGGCGAACAGGTGCGGAAGTCCGGGGCGCAGCTCGAGAATTCGATCGAGCGCCTGCTTGCCGCCGAGCCGCGGCATGACCACATCGAACATGACGACATCAATTTCGTCGGCGTGCTGTTCGAACATCGCAACGGCTTCTTCGCCATTCGTCGCGGTGAGAACGGTATAACCCGCTCCGATGAGAAGATGTTCGGCCAGCACCAAAACGGTTTCGTCGTCTTCTGCAATCAGAATGGTTTCGTCCCCTCCAACGACCGGGCCAGAAACCTTGCGGGGGGAAACGGCCGTGGCTTCCCGCGCAACCGTCGGCAGGTAAATCGTAAAGGTGGTTCCCTTTCCCTGCTTGCTATGCACCTCGATGTGGCCGTCGTGCTGCTTGATGATTCCAAACACGGTTGACAGCCCCAGGCCGGTTCCTTTGCCCACCTCTTTGGTGGTAAAGAACGGCTCAAACACCTTCTCCCGAATCTGGCGGGCCATCCCGCACCCGGTATCGGTCACACTCAGCAGAACGTAGCCGCCCGGCATTGCCCATGTGTGGGTGCGGGTATCGTTGCTGTTTATCGTAACATTTTTCGTTTCAATGGTGAGTTTGCCATTTTCGGGCATTGCATCGCGCGCATTCACACAGAGATTCATCATCACCTGCTCGATCATTCCGCGGTCGGCGTGAATAGTTCCAAGCTCGCGCCCGGCGATGAAATCGAGCTCGATGTGCTCACCGATCAGCCCCCGCATCATTTTTAACAGCGGGTCGATGACATCATTCAAGTTCGTATCCTGAGGTTGAATCACCTGCCGCCGGCTGAAGGCCAGCAACTGGCTGACGAGGGTTTTGCCACGCTGGGTGGCCTTGCCGATCTCGCAGATGGCTGGGGTCTTCTTATCGTCAGGCTCCAGATCCATTTCGAAGAGTTCCGCGTAACCGCTGATCACCTGCAGCAGATTATTAAAATCGTGCGCAATGCCGCCAGCCATCTGCCCGACTGCTTCCATTTTCTGCGCTTGCCGAAACTGGTTTTGCAGCTCCAGCTCATGTGTGATATCGCGCTTGGCCGCAACATAGTTGACGATTTTCCCGCTTCCATCGGTCACCGGAGAGAGGGTCGCCTCTTCCGTATAAATCGCGCCGTCTTTTCTTTTGTTGATAAGCCGTCCGGACCACGGCTTCCCGGCCGCGAGCGTTTCCCACATTTTTTGGTAGAATTCCGGCGCGTGCTGTCCGCTCTGAAGAATGCGCGGGTTTTGGCCGAGAGCCTCCTCGCGGCCATATCCGGTCACCCGTTCAAACGCCGGATTCACATACTGAATGTTGGCCTCGGCATCCGTAATCACAATAATCTCTTCCACCTGCTCAATCGCCTGCATCAGCCGCGCACTCTCTTCTTCCGCCTGTTTGCGCTCTGTGATATTCCGGTCCACGCCTCGGTATCCGATAAGCTGTCCATCCTCATCCAGCACCGGAACCCCGCCGGTCTCTAAAACCACCTCGTATCCGTCTTTGTGCAAATTTACATTCACCATTCCGGTGATGACTGTCGGGCTCTGCTTTATCTCCTGAAAAACGCGTCTAACACGCTCCGCCTCGTCTGGAGCCATCAAGTCATACGGAGAGGTTCCGATCAGCTCTTCCGGCGTATACCCCAGAATCGCCTCCACCTGCGGACTGACATAAGAGAACCTTTCGTTTTCATCCAGCTCCCAAATCAAATCATTCGAGGACTCGACTAGGGCCCGATATTTGACCTCACTCTCACGCAACGCCTCTTCCGCCTGTTTGCGCTCCGTAATGTCTGTAAACTCCACCACGCGCACCGGCCGGCCTTGATATGGAATATTCCGCGCCGCCAGCCTTATCGGATATTTTTCGCCGTTTTTCCGCAGCCCCGTCACCTCATAGGACTGTTCATAAGCTGACATGATGTTGTTCATCACCTCTTTGCGCGACTCCTCCGCAACGAGCAACAACCCGTCCATGCCGATTAATTCGTCTTGGCTATAGCCGCTGATTTCGCTCAACCCCTGATTACATTCGAGAATTTTGCCCCGTTGATGAATCGCAATTCCGCCAAATGTGGCATTGTGCAATGCTTTAAACCGTCGCTCGCTTTCCTTCAGTTCCCGCTCCGATTCTTTCCGCTCGGTAATATCCAATGCGGCAAATGTGACGCCGGCAGAAACGTCCCGGCGGTGCAACGGTGTGGCGGAGAAAAGGACGTCTATCATTGAGCTGTCTTTGCCGCGCCATTGGGTTTCGACCGCCCCTGCGCCCTTTTCAGAAATTTGACCGAGCAGCTCCTCCCCGGAACGAACAAATTCCTCCTCAGAGACATAAAGCATTCGCGCGCTATGGCCAATCAGTTCGTCTGAGGAATAGCCGGTTATTTCACAGATGCGCGGATTCACCTCCACAAAGACTCGGTTTTTTATCACCCCGATTCCCGTCGGTGCGGCGCGCAGGATGGCGGTCAGCCTCTGCTGACTTTCCCGAAGCGCTTGTTCGGTCGCGGTGCGTTCGTCCTGAATCATTAGCAGCCGGCCGATCAACACCGTTCCAATCGGATAAATCAGCAGGACCGGCAGTGTTATTTTTTCGATTACAACCCACCGGATGTCGGCCGGAAGTGCAAACATCAGCAGCAGCATGTCCATGTGAACAATCAAGCCGAAAGCATATAACTGCTTTTTGGTGAGGCGCGCGCGAGCATTACGGTGCATGTGGTGGTAGCCGGTTCCCAGCAAAGCCGCGGTCACAATAATCGCATACCCGACCGGCGCACCGATTCCGCCGAGAATCATCCGGCAAACCAAAGCAAGCAGTGCGGCAACCCCCGCGGACAGTCCGCCGCCCATCAGCCCCGCCATGCTGATAAAGATGGATCGGCTGTCAATCAATACCCCCGGAAACAGCGCGGTGGTGGTCAACATGGCAAGGATCGACGCGAACCCGAACAGGAGCCCTAGGACAATCCCCCCCTTGAGGGAGCTTCGGTCCCGCGACTGAAACAACAGCGTATACGCCATGCAAAACGCGAGAAGGATCGCAACATTTTGGTGTAACTCTAAAAACATGGGGCACCCCCCTTAGTTGCCCGTATCAGCCCCGCCTAATACACAGAACGTACGGCTCTTTTCTGCCGAATGATTCGTTCCGTATGGTAATCAATATTTTACCTAAGACCAAAGAATAACGGTATGAATTGCCGGACGATCATACGGTTTTAAAAATCGCCGTTTGCGGCAAGGGACTGCTACTCGACGTTCTGGATCTGCTCGCGAATACGCTCGAGCTCGGTTTTAAACGCCACCACCTGTTCGGTAATTTGCAGATCGTTGGCCTTCGAGCCAATGGTGTTAATTTCGCGGAAAAATTCCTGCGCCAAAAAGTCGAGCGGACGCCCGGCTGGCTCCGGCGAGCGCATCATTTTGCGGAACTGCTGAAGATGGCTTTTCAGCCGCGTGATCTCCTCCGAGATATCCGCCTTTTCACCAAACAACGCGATCTCCCGCAAAATCCGTTCGTCCTTTTCCAAATTTTCAAGACCGGACTTTTCCAACCCTTGGAACAATTTTTTCCGATGGTTGGAAACCACCAACGGTGCCAACCTGCGGATTTCCGCCAGAATTGATTCCAGTATTTTCAGCCGCTCACGAAAATCGGCTTCGAGCGCCCGGCCCTCCGCCACACGCATCGCGTCGAGTTTTTTAAGTGCCGAGCGCAGTGCTTTTTCCAAGGGTTGGAAAATCTCTTCCGGCTCAACCACCGCCACCGCGCTTTGAAACAGATTCGGAATCCGCAACAGCTCGGCCGCACCAAGATTATCCGCGAGCTGGAGCTTTTTCGCCGCGGCGCGCAGCTGCTTCACCGCCGACTCGGCCTTTTTTAAATCGAGCTGCGCCCCGCCGACTCCGCCCGCGGTCTCCAGCTGAACCGTTCCGCTGATTCGTCCGCGCGAAACGCTCTCTTTGACCCTGCTCTGCACACGGGACTCAAGCCCGGCGAGCACGGACGGCAGCCGTAACGACACATCGAGCTGTTTACGGTTCACGCTGCTCAGCTCCACGCTGATCTGCACCCCGTCCGCTTTCGCGGTTCCCGCTCCGAATCCAGTCATACTTTTAAGCGCCATTCTAAACCTCCCATGGAGTAATGGGTTTCTGGATTGTTGGAGAAATGGTTCGCGCCCTCTTCTCCCTGTTCAAATCCAATATTCCACCACTCCTTTATTTTACTACTCCGCATCCCTCTGGGATGCTCTTAATTGTGTCGCCGCCCAGACAACCCCATTCAGTCCATGCGGAATATATTCGTGCCCGCCGGGGGTTTCTTCATAGACGTGCGGCTGCTGATTCTCCAGCAGAAACTGATGCAGCGTGCGGTTTTCGCGAACGATCCGTTCCTTATCGTTCGCGCCGACCGTAATGCGCAGTTGCAGATCGTCGCGCACAAGCGCGCTCAGGAAATCATCCGAAAAAGCCGCGCGCAACTCGTCGTCGCTCATCAATTCCTCAATAAAGCTTCCGTGATGATCGCCCGGCATAAAACGAAGCGACGCGCAGTGAATTGCGCCGACACTGAAAAGTTCTGGATAACGACAGAGCAGATTGATCGTTCCGAATCCGCCCATGCTGTGCCCGCTGATGCCACGCGCCTCCGGTTTCCCAATGATGGGTCTGCCTTCGGCAGATTCCACTGTTTGGAAAAGTTCGGTGACGAGGTGCGACTCGTATTGCGAATTTTTGATGCGCGGGCTGTCGAGGTACCACCCGCGACCACCGTTGACGCGCACAATCGCAACGCCCGTTTCGTCGGCGATGCTCTGCAGCTTGCGGAACGGTTGTTTTTCGAAATAGGCGCGCGGCGTCGGCGCGGGATCGTACGGGCCTTCGTCGCTCAACAGCCCGTGCAGATCGTAGAGCACGGGAAAGGGGCCTTCCCCTTCCGGCAGAACCACCGCGAAGGGAACCTCCGCCTGAAGCAGATCACTTTGTAGAGTTTCAACGCTCGCACTCATGGATCGTGCGCTTCAATTTCCTCTTCCCGGCAAACTTTCTTTTCGATGCGCTTGAGCTCGCGCGCCCAGAAAGCATCATCCGGTTGAGTCGCGCCGTATTCCTGAACCTCTTCGTAGACGCGGTCGCAGTGCGCCGTCTCCGCATTCAGCCGGCAGACGGTGAAATGCAGCGCCAGCGGATCGTGCCCATGGGCATGCACCGCAATTTCATGGCGCAATCCGAGATACATAAATTCACCGGTGCGCACGACTTTGTCGCTGCGCGAGTCCGTGGCCGCAGCGCGCTTTTTCTTCCATGCGGCAATCTCCTGAACATCTTTATCGCCGCGGCCGGAAACGTTGATGATGAGCAGGTCATCTTTCGAGAAGGTTTGCGCATTGTTCACAACCCACGCGATGGCGTGCGAACTTTCGAGCGCGGGCAGAATGCCTTCCCACTGCGCGAGATTGTCGAAGCCGTCAAACACCGCGGCGGTATCATCAACCGAAGTGTACTCGGCGCGCTTCAGGTCGTGGAGCAACGCGTGCTCGGGGCCGACGGTGGCGTAGTCGAGACCAGCACTGATCGAGTGGGTCAGACGGATTTGTCCGTCGTCGTCCTGCAGCACATAGCTCTGCGTGCCCTGCAGGATGCCGACTTTGCCATCGGCAAAACGCGCGGCGTGCTGCCCGCTTTCGATTCCGAACCCAGCGGCTTCCACACCAATCATGCGAACGCCTTCGTCCTTAATAAAGGGGTGGAACAGTCCGATCGAATTACTTCCGCCGCCAACACAGGCAATCAGCGCGGTCGGTAGTCGGCCTTCCGCTTTGAGAATTTGTTTGCGCGCCTCTTTGCCGATCACGCTCTGGAAGTCGCGGACCATCATCGGATAGGGATGCGAGCCGAGCGCGGAGCCGAGGATGTAGTGGGTGTTGCGAACATTGGAAACCCAGTCGCGCATCGCTTCGTTGACCGCCTCCTTGAGTGTCTGCTGCCCGGCGGTTACGACAACCACTTTGGCGCCGAGGCTTTCCATGCGAAAAACGTTGAGCGCCTGGCGTTCCATATCGACCTTGCCCATGTAGACCACACACTCCATGCCGAACATCGCGGCGACGGTGGCGCTAGCGACGCCATGCTGCCCCGCGCCGGTCTCAGCAATGATGCGCGTTTTGCCCATGCGCTTGGCGAGCAGGATCTGGCCCATCGAGTTGTTGATCTTGTGCGCACCGGTGTGGCAAAGGTCTTCGCGTTTGAGATAAATTTTGGGTCCGGCGAGCTCGCGGGTCATGCGTTCAGCAAAATAGAGCGGGGTTGGGCGGCCGACATATTCGCGCAGGTAATAGGCAAGCTCCTTTTTGAACGCTGGGTCTTTGCACGCTTTTTTGTAGACGCGTGTCAGCTCATTGAGCGGCTCCATCAGCGTCTCGGGCACAAACATGCCGCCGTACGCACCAAAATGTCCGTATCTGTCAGGTTGAGTTGGTTTCATAAGGCACGAAGATTAAGTGAAGCCTGCCCCTATTTCCACTAAAAGGATGGAAATAATATTTCCAAACGGTGGAACCCCACATCGGCTCAGACCGACAAATGTTCAATGGGTCGACCCTTCGACGTTGTTCGCGGTCGGCGGCTTGTCACAGATGTTGGGAAGAGGGTTCCCGCCCCGGAGCCCTGCGTTGAATTAGTCCGAGCCTTTTTCTTTGAGTTCGGCGATGGCTTTGCCCAGCTCTTGAACCAGTCCTTTCATGCGATACGGCTTCATGATGATCTGACGCGCAAAACGCAACAGTTCCGCCTGCCGCGCGGCGCTGAATAGGGTCCCCGATGCCAGGAGTATTGGAACACCGCACCCGCGCAGGAGCAGCTGTTTCATACAATCCTCCCCGTTCATGCGAGGCATGTTCATATCCATAACCACCGCGGCAATTTCATCGCGATGAGAATCAAACAGCTCAAGCGCCTCGACTCCATCTGCGGCTGCGATGACCCGGTAATCATTTCTCTCAAGAAATTCCAGAGCCAGTTGTTGGATCGCCTTTTCATCTTCTACCAACATCACAAGCTGGCCCTCCCCGGCAATACAAACATGGGATTGCGGGGCGTCTGCGCTGGAGTCCGTGACCGACTCTACCGTCGCGGGGATATACATTCTAAAGGTGGTTCCCTGGTCAACCTCGCTATAACAAGTGATGTGCCCCCCGTGCGCCTGAACGATCCCAAACACCACCGAAAGGCCCAGACCCGTTCCCTCGCCGGCGGGCTTGGTTGTAAAAAACGGATCGTAGATGCTCTGCATCGTTTTCTGACTCATCCCGCTACCGGTGTCGGATACCATAATTAACACATACCGACCCGGATAACAGTCATGATGGGCTCGGCAATAGGTCTCGGCAAGCTCCGCATTTTCAACCCGAACGCACAACTCTCCGCCCCCGGACATGGCCTGCGATGCGTTAATAACCAGATTCATAATGGTCTGCTGCAGGTGCGATTCATCCCCCGTCACCGTCCAGAGGTTCGGTTCAATATCGATTTCCATCGCCACGGTCCGGGGAAGAGTTCGCCTTAAAATCTCAAGGGTTTGTGTCACCATGCCGCCAATATCTACAGGTGCAAACGGCGCGGTTGCTTTGCGGGAAAAGAGAAGTAGCTGACGCGTCAGGCTCTGCCCGCGCGCAGAGACTTTATAAATCTCCATCAGCCCCTTTTGCAGCTCCTCTTTCTCGCAATCTTGGCCGCTATACAATTCTGTATAGCCCATAATTGCATGAAGCAGGTTGTTGAAGTCGTGGGCAATCCCTCCCGCCAGAACCCCGAGAGCCTCTACTTTCTGCGCATGCAGGAGCTCACGCTCCAGCTCGCGAAGCTCCGTAACATCGCGCAGAGAATAAACGATGCCGGTCAATTGGTTCTCGTTATCCAGCACGGGAGACGCACTGGCCAAACAGATTCGCTCTCCCAGCCCGTGCCCAACAATCTCCGCGCGTTCGGGTCGAAGCGAGACGGCAGTCTTCCGCGCGCAACACTCCTCATAAAGCGGGCCTTTTTTACATCCGAATATTTCATGACACGGCAACCCGATCAGATCGTTAATACGCCGGCCGGCTAACCGGGCCAAGGCGACATTGGCGCGAAGAATGATAAAATCGGGGCTGAGAAGTAAGATGGGGTCATCGATGGAATCAAAGGTCTGTTCCCATTGCTGCTTCGCCTGCGAAATCAGCTTGTGAATTCGGTCGAGTTCTTTCTTATTACGGGCGGCGCTCATGAGGTGGCGAGCCCGATACGATTCATTCAACCAGTTCACTGGTTTTGCCACAAACTCTGTGGCCCCAGCATCAAAGGCCTTGCGAACCGCATCTTCATCACTGAGAGAGGTCAGCATGACAATGGGAACATATTCCGCCTCGGGCAGCGCCCGGAGTTCGCGGCAAATTGTATACCCATCCGAATCAGGAAGAAGCACATCCAGCAGCACCAAATCCGGCGCATACTCCTTAAACCGTTCGGCCACCGAGCTCCCGTCTGGAAGCGCCAGCACCTGACAACCGGATTCTGTCAGGTGGTGTTCTGCCATCGTCCGAACCGTTGCATCGTCGTCTACCACCAAAATGCGAGGCGACTCTGTCTGCGACATTAATTTTTTTTCTTTATCGATCATGCTCTGTCTCCTCGATTCGGCCCTCACTCTACAGGTTCAGTCGGTGTTCTCTCTTTCAATATTGGAAACGCAGCGATGACCTCCGCCTTTATCTGCAACGTTTCAATAAACGGCCCCGTCCCATCCGTCTTTCCGGCACACCCCATTTCTTCAAGTTCCCTGGCGGCGTTTGCCATCGTGTTTATGCCCAAGTTGCCTGCGGCGCCCCTCAGCCGGTGAGCCGCTTTTGCCAACCGTTCTGGGTCCCCGGCAACAACTGCGGACTGGATGGTGATCAGATCCTCCTGAGTCTGCCCCATAAATGTGTGCAACAACTTCACGGCCAAAGTCTGGTTTCCAGAACACCTCGCTACGACCGCCCGCTCGATATCCGCACCGCCTTCATCAACGGAGTGCGAAACGGCGGCGGGGCGTTTGGTCCCCAGCCACTTGCGGAGCATAGCGTCTAGCTCTTCGGCCTGCAAAGGTTTGCTCATGTAATCATCCATGCCTGCCGCCAAACAACGCTCGCGGTCCCCATGCATGGCGTGGGCCGTCAGCGCAATAATCGGAATCCTCTGTCCGGGTCGATGCTGCTGCTCCCATTTCCGGATTCGTTTTGTCGTTTCGTAGCCGTCGATCACTGGCATCTGACAATCCATAAGAACCAGATCATAATGGTCTAAAGCAATCGCTTCGACGGTGCCCTCCCCGCCCGACAAACAATCGCATAAATACCCCTTTATCAGTATAATTTCTCTGGCGACCTCCTGATTGATGTCATTGTCTTCCACCACCAAAATACGCGCGCCTGATTTGACAGCCACCGAGACCTCGTCCTCCGCTGAGTGCTTCATCATACCTTTTAAATCTCCATTGACCGGCCGCGTAATCGCTTCATAAAAATCGGAGGCCCGAACCGGCTTGGGCACCATCGCCATAACCCCGCCTGCCGCCAGCTCCTCTTCGGAAGGCATATCCGTCCCACTGAAGAGAATCACGCCCGTGGAATCGAGCGCATCATCCGCATGAATCAACCCGGCCATGCGAAGCCCGTCGATACCGGGCATCGTGGAATCGATTGCGACAACCGAATACTGTCGCCCCTCTTTTGCGGCACTCTTGAGCACCTCAAGCGCCTCCGATGCCTTGGACGCTTCTGCCACTTCGCAACCCCAGGACCGGGCGTAATCGCTGGCAACACGCAGAGCCGTCGGGCTGTCATCGACAATCAATACCCGCAGACCGTTGGTGTTTACCGCGCGCCGCCCCGTCTTACGAGGGCTCTCGCTCCCACGTTCCAGTTTGACCGTAAAGGAAAACAGCGAGCCCGTACCGACGGTGCTTTCTACAGACATCTCCCCGCCCATGAGACCAACCAGATAGCGGGAAATGGCCAGACCGAGCCCTGTTCCGCCGTGCCGACGCCGCATCGAGGGATCGCCCTGCGCAAAGGACTCGAAAATATTTCTCCTTTGTTCCGGCGGAATTCCCGGACCCGTGTCGCGAACGCCGAACCGAACCGTCACAAACCCATCGGAGCACTCTTCGACGCGGCAGCTCACCTGGACCTCTCCCTGCTCCGTAAATTTGACGGCATTGCTAACCAGATTGATCAGCACCTGCCGTAAGCGGCTGGAGTCGCCGATCACACCGTCCGGCACGTCGGGAGCCACGGAATAGGTCAGCTCCACATCTTTAGCCTGGGCTTTCTCGGCCAGCAGTCGCACCGAGCGGTCGATGGCGTCGCGCAATTCAAACTCCGCTATGTCCAGATCGAGGTGACCCGCTTCGATCTTGGAAAAATCAAGCACATCGCCGATCACGGAGAGCAGGGTGTCGGCCGATGTCGACGCGAGGGCCATATGATGCTTTTGCCGGGGGGTCAGGTCGTCTCTTTCCAGGAGTTGCAACGCGCCCATCACGCCGTTGATCGGCGTGCGGATTTCATGACTCATGTTGGCCAAAAACTGCGATTTTGCCTCGCTAGCCGCCTCCGCCGCCTCTTTGGCAGTCATCAGCTCCGCCGTACGTTCCGCGACTTTCGACTCTAGCTCGATATTATATTTCCTGATCTTCTCCTCACTGGAATGAACCTGCTCCAGCATGCTGTTAAACCCCGCCACCAACACGCCCAGTTCATCGCGGCCAAACGCATGGGCTCGCAGGGAATAATCCTTGGAATTAGATACGTTCGCCATAACGTTGGTCAGGTGAATAATCGGGCGGGTGATCACATGTTGGAGCCAGGCCGCCAGCCCAATGGCGACCAGAATGCTTATGCCCATAATCAGCATCGCAAACGCAGACGAAGAGCTGGTGCGTGCATCCAATAGGTGGAGATTCAATGCGAGCATGATGGATCCGACCCGCTTCCCGTCGGAAAATATGGGCCGCCCCAGACACAGATGATGGTCCGAAATATATCCGGACTCACTCTCGGCTTTAAGCCACTCCTGTTCGGTCCAGCGAGAATAGGTTGCGGCCTCCACCTCGAGTCCAGGGGACACATAAGAGGCGAACAGCGTCCCGTCGGCTCGGCGGAGCACCCCAGCCACCAGCCACGGCTTGGCCGACAGCGCGCTGAGAATCTCCGTCGCGGCTTCGGGATCGTCGAAACTCAACGCCGCAGAGCTGTTGTTGCCGATCACATCCGCCATGGCAGCCAGATCCGCAATCATGAATTCATTGGTTTGTATGCGCTCGAAGACCATGATTCCGACCGACGCCACAACCACGGAACACACCGTGATAAACAAAATCACCATGATCAACTTTTTCCGGAGGGACAGATTGCGGATGAGTCTCTTCATTATTCCTCTCCCCGGGAATCGGTCTCGACAAGGACGGCTAGGGCCAGAAGCTTTGAGCTAATTTTAAAGCCGGCCTGCTCGGCTGCCTGTCGGTTAATTGCAAAACGGATCCGGTTGCTGGATTTGCGCAGACCCACCATGCCGCCCGCCCGACAAAACCCGTCTGTATCCCCAACGGTCAGCGTGCCGCATTTTGAGAACAGTTCGAGTGCCTGACAGATCTGATCCTTATCCGTGAGAGCAATGAAAGCCACATCGACGGGTTCGTTGAATTCGCACATGCTCCGAACCGAAGAAATCCGGGTAATCCGAACCTCTCTTTCCCCCGAACAGATGCGACCCATCGCCCCGTCCAACTTCGCTCCGAAAGGGTCCGTCCCAAGCACCACGACCGTCAGCGGCCGCGATGCGGCCGCGCAGAACTTTTCGGGAAACGTGAAGAAAGGCAGCAGCTTGACGAGAAATTCAGCTTTTAGGTCATCGGTCTTTGTGCCGTCAACGTCCGGTTCAAGCGGAAGAGTCTGGGGGGTTCCCGCAGAGAGGGTTTCATCCCCGCACGCTCCCGTTCCAATACCGAGTAGAACACTCAGAAAAAGAAGCCCTGCTATCTCTTTCATACCGATTCCCTCCCCCTTCCTCCCGAAGCCATCTGTTGGAATCCATTGTCGTGTTGCCCAGAACCAACTTTTCAGTGATGAAAACTCCGCGCCCGCCGGCTTTGCAAGTTGCGCAAAGGCGGTTCAGTATTTAACTATATTCTGAGGTGAAATCAAAGGGTTTGTTTTGAAAAACGCCGCCCTTTTTTATAATAAAATATATAATATGAGCCGTACCTGAGGGCCTTTTTCAACGGCGCGGCCGTTTCACAGCCTGGCTCTATAAAAAAATCGGCCCGTGGAAACCCACGGACCGAACAAGAAACAACGGGGTCACCTGTTTAGTCGCGAACTGCCGCGATAAACTTTTTGACTTTGCGGAGGTTTTTCACGCCCGGCTCTTTTTCGACGCCGGAGCTGACATCCACGCCCCACGGTTGAACGGTGGCGATGGCCTCCGCCACATTATCCGGGGTGAGGCCGCCAGCGAGCATCAGCGGCTTGCCCAGCGTTTTCTTCATTTGAACCGCGGCATCCCAATTGCCAAGTTCTCCGGTGCCACCGATGGTCTGCGGATCGAACGAATCAGCGAGCAGAACGAATGGTTCGGGGCTGACCGCCTGCAAAACGGTGGGCTTTACGCCCTGCTCCATTTTCGGCGACAACCAAATTTCCAACCCTTGGAAAAGCGGGCGGTCGATTTTCCAATCATTGGAAATCTGGTGAATCTGCACCGCGTCCAGCTGACATTCGCGCGCAACCGCCTCCACTTCTTCGGCGGTCGGCTCAACAAATACGCCCACCTTTTTGATGCCCTCCGGAATGACCGACAGCCACTGGCTGACCTGTTGAGGCCGGACATAGCGTTTGGACTTCGGCCACAGAACAAATCCGATGGCGTCAGGCCTTAACGCGCAAATCTGCTCCAGATCGGACCGGGAACAGATTCCGCAAATCTTAATAAAAACGCTCATGAGAACTCCTATGGAATACTGGAGCGAGAGAATTTTGGATTGTTGTTTATACTACCCAACAATCCATTCTTCCGCGCACCGCAGGAGCGCTATTCCGATACGCTTTCCTCGGCGAGGTCTTCGGCCAGTTCTTCAGCGGCTTCGAAGGCCATGTCGCGACGGACTTCGCAGTCGCTGCAGAATAGCGAGTTCTGGCCGTCGGCCCAGGCAATGCGAATGTCGTTGATGCCGATAAAACCGAAGGCCGCCTGTACCTGAGCGGTCAGCGCATCACGCGGATCGTTTTCCTTGTAGACGCTACCGGAGGCCACGAGCAGGATGAGAGCGGTGATGTTGTGCAGCGGTTTCGGGCCCTCATCGGTCAGTTCAAAAACGAGTCCCGGAGCGAGCACCTGATCCATCCAGGCTTTCATCACGCCGGGCGCGGAGAAGTTCCACATCGGCATGGTGAGCACGAGGACATCGGCGACCTTAAAGAGCTCCGCCTGTTTGCCGGCGTAGTTGGCGGCGGCTTCTTCGGCTTTACTCGGCTCATAGTCCAGATCGAAAACAGGATTCCACATGCGGCGATAGAGATCGTTGGAATAATAAGGGGGCTTTTCCTGATAGAGATCAACGTTGTTGAGCTCCACGTCGGGATTCAATTCCATCAGTTTGGCGAAAAAGCGCGCGGCAAGTTGTTTGGAAACAGACTCCTCGGTCGGTTTCGGATTTGCGCAGACATGCAAAATATTCATGGTGTGGATACTCCTTAGGGTTTTTGTAGCTCAAAATTCGACCCCGACTCTAACAGCGGCGCGGCGCGGGGCACAAGCGTTTCTTTGGTCGGGGGAACCTTTTCGTCCATCCGCGGGGCGTGCGGCCGCTGCGGGAAAAGAACCACTTTATAAATTCCGTTGTAACAAATGCCCTATGGATGTTAAATTCGGCGTGTTGAACTTAAGCACTGTGAATACGGACAAACAGACTATTCTTATTGTAGATGACCAGCGGATTCAAACGCTGGCCCTGAAAAAATTGCTGCACCCCGAATGGTCCGTTCAGATCGCGTTGAACGGCGACGAAGCCTTGGCGATCGCGTCTACGGAGCCGCGACCCGACCTGATTCTGTTGGATATCGCCATGCCAAAGATGAACGGCTACGAGGTCTGCAAGAGACTCAAGAACTCAGAGGCCACTCAGGACATCCCAATCATTTTTGTCACGGCACTCGATGGCCATGCGAATGAAACATTCGGCCTGCAGCTGGGCGCGGTGGATTACATTGTGAAACCCCCCAGAGCGTCTATTGTCAGAGCGCGCGTTCGCAATCATCTGGCGCTTCGAAAAACTCAAACCGAACTAGCACTTAAAAATGAAGAGTTGGAACAACTGGCGATCCATGACAGACTGACCGGACTTTATAACCGCCGCAAGTTGGACGAAAGTTTGGAACAGGAGATGACGCGCGCCGCGCGCTACGGCCGGTCGCTGTCGATTATTATGCTTGATCTGGATTATTTTAAGCGGGTCAACGATTCGTGCGGGCACCTCGCCGGCGACGCCGTGCTGGTTGAAACCGCCGCCCGCCTGCGGGAGGCTCTGCGCACGCACGATATTATCGGCCGATGGGGCGGCGAGGAGTTTTTGGTTCTCTGTCCCGAAACCGGCCTGACAGACGCGACCGGATTGGCGGAGCGGCTGCGGCAAGCTCTGGCGGAACGCGAATTCCCGGTAGCCGGACAACTGACCGCGAGTTTCGGCGTGACGGACCACCGAGCCGAAGACCTGTTGGACAACCTTCTTTCCCGCGTGGACACGGCGCTTTATTGCGCGAAACAAAACGGCCGCAACCGAGTAGAACAGGAGACGCTATGAACAAAACAAAGCCCATAGACCCCCGGAGCCCCATGCAAATCCTAGTGGTTGACGACGATGAACATGTTCGCAAATTCGCCCGTATTGTTCTGGAGGAAGCCGGCTACAAACCCGTCCTTGTAGGCGGCGTCGCCGAAGCCCGGAAGGAACTGGACAAAAAGGAATATGACATTGTCATGACGGACATCGTCCTGCCGGAGATCTCCGGCATGGAGCTGCTTCATTCCGTTCACGCCACCACACCCGATGTGCCCGTTATTTTAATGACCGGCTTCCCGACCGTTGAAACCGCCTCGGAAGCCATTCGCACCGGATCCACCGTCGACTACCTGACCAAACCCTTCACCAGAGATGACATCCTCCGGACGGTGAAAAGAGCGGTGGACATCAAACGAGTTCGGGATGAAAACCGCCGGCTTTCAGATGAAAACCGGCGCTACCAAAACCATCTGGAAGAACTGGTACATGAAAAAGGCTCCGCGTTGGTCCAGGCCTATGACGAAGTGAGTCGCGCCTATGATTTCACGCTGGAAGCCCTCGTCGCGCTGCTGGATGCCCGCGAGCGCTCCACCGGAGAGCACAGCAAACGGGTGCGCGAGCTGGCGCTGATCCTCGCCAACGAGATGAATCTCTCAAGCACTGAACTTGACGACATCTCCCACGGAACCCTCCTGCACGATATCGGCAAAATCGCCACTCCGGATTCCATCCTGCTCAAGCCGGGCAAACTGACCGAAGAGGAGTGGGTGACCATGAAAAACCATGCTCAAATCGGACACGACATTATCCGATCAAGCAGGCACCTCGCCGGCGCGGCCGAAATTATCCTTTCTCATCACGAGAAATTCGACGGCTCGGGCTACCCGCGCGGACTAAGGGGTCACGAAATATGTCTGGGTGCGCGGATCTTCGCAGTCGTAGATGCCTACGACGCCATGCGCTCTGCCCGGGTATACAAAGATGCCATCTCTGAAACAGAGGCGCTGGAGGAAATGCTTCGCTGTAACGGAGCGCATTTTGACCCCGACGTCGTCTTCGTATTTTTAGAATGCCGGTCGGCCCTAGAGGAAATCGCCCTCTGGGATGAGCTACCCGCTTCCAATTCATAACGCCCCCTCGAAAGCTCACCATGAAAAAAGACTACAGCAACTACCTTCAAACCACGCCTGATGCCGCCGGCAACTTTGGAGACTATGGCGGTGCCTTCCTGCCCCCGCAACTCGAAGGCCCCATGAAAGAAATTCACGACGCCTACCTGAAAATCAGCCAGTCCGCCGACTTCATCAACGAGTTGCGCTCCATCCGCAAACACTACCAGGGCCGCCCCACCCCCACCTACTACGCAAAACGTCTCTCCGAACTCTGCGGCGGTGCCGAGATCTACTTCAAACGCGAAGACCTCAACCACACCGGCGCCCACAAACTCAACCACTGCATGGGCGAAGCCCTCCTTGCAAAATATATGGGTAAAAAGAAACTCATCGCCGAAACCGGGGCGGGGCAGCACGGCGTCGCGCTCGCCACCGCCGCCGCCTACTTCGGTCTCGAATGCGAAATCCATATGGGCGAAGTCGACATCGTCAAAGAACATCCCAACGTCATTCGCATGAAACTGCTCGGTTGCAAAGTCATCCCCGTCACTCACGGACTCAAAACGCTCAAAGAAGCGGTCGATTCCGCCTTCGATGCCTACCTCGTCGACCCTGAAACCTCCATCTATTGCATCGGCTCCGTCGTCGGTCCGCACCCCTTCCCCCTAATGGTGCGCGACTTCCAGCGTATCGTCGGCATCGAAACACGCGAACAATTCCAAGAAATGACCGGTCATTTGCCCGACATTGTCACCGCCTGCGTCGGCGGCGGCTCCAACGCCATGGGCATCTTCTCCGCTTTCCTCAACGACCCCTGCGAACTCTGGGGCGTCGAACCGCTCGGCCGCGGACCCGCCACCGGCGACCACGCCGCCACCATGACCTACGGCATGCCCGGCATCATCCACGGTTTCAAATGCTACCTGCTGCAGAACGAAGAAGGCGAGCCCGCTCCCGTCTACTCCATCGCATCCGGCCTAGACTATCCCGGCACCGGCCCCGAACACTGCCTCCTCAAAGACGAAGGCCGCATTCAATACACCACCATAGACGACAAAGAATGCCTCGACGCCTTCTACAAACTCTGCCGCCTCGAAGGCATCATCCCCGCGCTCGAAAGCGCGCACGCCGTCGCCTTCGCCATGAAAAAAGCCAAAGAAGTGGGCGCCGGAAGCATCCTCGTCAACCTTTCCGGCCGCGGCGACAAGGACCTCGACTTTGTTGTCGACAACTACGGCTACGGCGATTAACGCACGAATTTAAACGCATCTGCCGAAAGCACCCCGCCGCTCTGGAAAAAAATAATGCCTCGGTAGCTCAATTGGATAGAGCATCGGACTTCGAATCCGACGGTTACAGGTTCGATTCCTGTCCGGGGCACCCGCCTTCGCCAACCCCCTTCGCCAAGGCTTCGGAGGTCAAGAGGCTACGGCTTGGCAGGCCATTATTCAAAAAAATGCATGCGGGTTTTCGTCTGCCCCCTGATCTCCGGCCCCTGATCTCTGACCTCCGCCCCGTCACCACATGGCGGCTCACCCCGCGCAACCCGACGCTGACGTTTCTGAATAAACTCTTCAACTAGGCCGCAACAAACCCGTCGATAAATACGCCCCTCTCTCCCCGGGTCAAGAGGGGTCAGTCAAAAGGGGTCAGGTCTGGATATTAGACATTTAGCCGTCCCTGAATCTCCGACAATACAGCCTTTAACTCAGCATCCGACCTCAGCCGCGTCTCAAAGCGCTTCAGCAGCTTACTGACCGCATGATACTTC
>Ga0307990_1001567_pt1 | contig 19122 bp, 16 predicted proteins | sample EllFjometagen129_FD_203168 | JGI IMG/M metagenome (GOLD analysis project Ga0307990, IMG submission 203168) | Marine microbial communities from Ellis Fjord, Antarctic Ocean - #129 | ecosystem: Environmental > Aquatic > Marine > Unclassified | place: Southern Ocean | collected 2014-10-08
TCCTTTTTTTGTCGCCGCTTCTTTGGCTTTCTGTTTTTGCAGGCGCGCCTTGAAAAACATATCCAATGTCGGTGCCAGCGTGTTTCCGAGCAGAATGGCGAAGGCCACCGCGCCGGCGAAGACCGCTTTCCAGCGCAGGAAGACAATCATAGTGCCGATAAAGATTCCGTAGATCCACTGCGACTTCTTATTTTTCGGTCCACTGATGGGATCCGTCACCATAAAAAAGGCGGCGTAGAGCATGGCCCCGGAGTAGAGCGTCCACGGAATCGGCGGAACGGCTTCGGCGCCGAGCGCGTAGCGGAAGATCGCGCTCGAAACGATGGCTCCTACGAGGGTGCTGACGGTTAGGCGCCACTGCGCGGTTTTTGTATAAAGCAGATAGATGCCGCCAATTAGAATCAAAATGGCGGAGACTTCGCCGACGGATCCGGCGGTCAGCGCGCGCTGCACGCCGTCGGTTCCGGTGAATAGTTCGCCGATGTTACCGGTGATTAGATCCCAAATTTTTGCGTCATGGCCGAAGTCGCGGCGCGACCACATCGGCGTCGCCGCCGAAACGGCATCCACGCCGTCAATCTGAAGTCGTGCGCCCCAGCGAGCGAAACCTGCCGGAATGCCGTTCCAGACCGCGGTGAACTTGCTGGTCATATCCACGGGGAAGCAGACGTAGAGAAAGCCGCGGCCGACAATGGCGGGGTTAAAGACGTTGCGCGGGAAGCCGCCAAAAACCTCTTTGCCGAAGAGAATAGCGACGAACATGCCGACGCCCGCCTGCCAGAAGGGAATGGTCGGCGGCATGGAGAGCCCGAGTAACAGGGCAGTGACGAGTACAGCCTCGCTGACGGTATCGCCGCGCTTTTTGGCCATGAAATATTCCGTGGCGATACCGACCGCGACGCACCAGAGGACCACGGCCAGAGACCGCCAGCCGAAGAAATAGATCGCGCCGAGCAGGGCGGGCATCAGGGCGTATTCCACTTTGCGCATCATCGGCTGCTTTTTGAGCCAGGGTTTCTTTTTGGGTGGTGCGGTGTTTGGCATGAGGTCTCCGTTCAACCGTGGTTGCAGGCGCATCCGGACCGGTGCGGCCAAGTGGCAGTTAATCCCTTTCCGAAAAGGGAGGGGTCGTAGTCGAGTTTGCAGTCGCGAAACTCATCGGCAATATCCGGATTTACAAAAAAGGTGACGCCGCTACATTTCATCGTTTCCTGCTTGTTGAGCGGGCCGGATACCGGTTTGATAATCGGTGTGCTTCCGCTGCAGGTTCCAAGATAACCGGTCACAGAAAAACCGGCTGCTTTCGAGGGGAGCAGCTTCTTTAAGCGGGCTTCAGCTGGTTGGGTCAAATTCATTGTGGCCGTGTTTATACCCGAGCGATTTGATCATAAAAAGCGCATTTCACTAAAAACTTACTTTTTCTACCAGATTCGATGCCAATTTCCAAACATTGGAAACCGGGTGTCGATTTTTTCCGGACCTTGGAACATTTGGTTATGATTTTTTCCAATGTTTGAAACTATTTTTCGGGTTGGGGGGCTTTTGGCTGGTTGGTCGGGCCTTGCAGCAGGAAGGAGATTTCTTTTGGCAGGTTGGTTAGCCGCCAGTACGGGTCGTCGAGCGTGCCGGTCAGTTTGAATTCGAGTAGGCTGAAGAGCGGAGCGGTGCCTTGTTTGAGAATGTCCGCGCCCCACAGATGAAGCTGATACCACTCTTTATTTTCCCGTGTCTGGCGCAGTGGTTCAGCCTTCAGAACGAAATCGAGGTCTTTTTCCGGAGAGAAACTTCCGTGCCCACGGGCGCTGAGCAGTGTTCCGCCGAACTGAAGGTTGTCGGTGCGCAGCGCGCCGTCGTGCAGTTCATATTCGGAGTAGAGAGTGGTCATGGAAAAAAATGAAAAACCGGGCAGTGTGGTGCGGATGAGTCGGGAAAACCCGCCGAGGACCGGGAGGTCATGTAACTGGCCGTTTTGGATTTCCACTTCGCCTTGACCCTCAGCAGACGCCCAGAATCCGGTGGCGGCATCGGCGGTGATGTCGAGCGTGGTCGAAAGTTGGCCCCGGGCACGGCTGTGGTCGTTGGTGCCGAGGTGCTGGGCGAGCTGGTTGAGGTTGAGCCGGGTGGCGCTGAGATCCAGGCGGTACGGAGATGTTTCATCGTTGAATTGGAGATCAAAGACGGCCGATCCTTCCACAATGCCATTGAAGATGTTCAACGACGTGTCGCTGAAGATCAGCCGGTCGCCTCGGGCTTCGATCTGGCCTTGAAATGAATCTGCAGTGAACCCAGCAGCGGAAACAGTTGTGGCTTGAAGAGAGCCTTGGACCGCGTGGTTGGTTCCTCCGCTGTAATCGATTTGTCCAGAGGCGGTGGAGGTTAACGGGCCGGTGAAGGTGAAGTGGGTTAAAATAGTGGGGTAGTTTGGCGCAATAAATTGCGCGATGACGGCGGGGGCAAACTCGTTGTCTACATCGAAGAAAGCTAGTTTTCGGGCAAAGTCGATCGCAACGGTTCCGGAAAAGCTTTGGTCGCCGCGGGCTGCTTGGAGCGAGGTCAGGGCGAATGTGCGGTTGGAGTAGGCCATCGTGAGGTCGAGCGTCTCGAGCGGAATTCCCGCGCACAGAACGTCCTGGCCGGACAGGGTGGCGCGCATTAGTAATGATCCTTTTTTCCCGCCCCATGAGACGTCTGCTGTAATGTCCGGAAACCGATTGGTGAAGTTGACGCGGTTGATCCAGTTTTGAGCCCCGCCGCCGAGCAGTGTGCCGACGGGCGCGGTGGGAGCGCTGCCCTGTGCGGAGACGTGCCATGCGCCGGAGTCGACGTCCATCTCAACGTTCCCGGTGAGTAGACCGCCGTTGGCTTGTGCCTGAATGTTTTTAACCTCCAGACGGTTGCCGGTACGCACGAGATCGAAACGCAGCGGGTCGATCGTCAGATCCTCGCGGGTGATTTGCAGGTTGTGCATCTGTACGCGGGCTTGTTCAAGAAGTTGCTTCGGCGGGCAGGGTCCGAGTGAGGCATCAAATTCTACCGCGCCGAACGGCTGGAGTCCAGACTGGGCAATTCCGGCGGCTGCGCTTTCCGGTAGCAGACTGAGTAGGTCGACAATTTGCAGGGAGTTCGTTACGTCCAGTTGAGCGGTTCCGGAGGAGAGGTTGTAACGGCCGGAAAGGCTCAGCTGTTCGTTATTCTGCAGGGCGATCTGCAGGGAATCGAGTTGCACCTTGTTGTCGCAAAGATGCATCGCGCCGGTGATCCGGTCGTAGAGTCGCTCCTGTCGCCGCAGGCCGCCGGCGATGAAGGTGGCATCGAGCGTCGTCTGTTCCGGGCCGTCGGCCGGAAGGTTGAAATGGAGGTTGATTTCCGGCGGGGTGCTGAAAGTGAGTTCGCTTAGGAGTTCTGCGGCTTGCGTCGCACGGGTCTGGAGTGCGCTGTAGAACGCGGGGTTAGCTTGCTGCTTTTGATCCGGGAACGCGGCCTGTCCGTTGGCGCGCAGGGTATATCCGCCCCAATCGATCTCTGCGGTGTCCACTTTAAAACCAGACGGGTCGATTTTCAGGTGGGTCTGTAACCGGTTAATGGTTCTGAAGGGATGCGTCTTATCTAGTGAGTTTTCCCACGGGAGACCCAACGATACCTCGATTTGTTTGCTATATACGGTGAGGTCCCACTGGGTCAGGGAAAGGGGCGTCCAGTCTTCGGGCCAGATGTGAACATAGAGCTTTTCAGTTTGAAAAACTGGCCTCAGGTCGTCCGGTTCCGTGCTGTATATCCGAACATTATGAAGAACCCATCCACGGTGCGTAGAGAGGCTGATCGAATCGATCTGGAGCGGAATTCCGTTTTTCTGCAACCATCCGGTGATGTTCCGGGTAAGCGGTCCGGGGATGCCGATGGTTAGTAGATGGAAAAGAGCCAGAAGTACAATAAGAATAAGGGCGAACCCTGCCAACCTGAACAGGTGCAGAATTCCCTTTCCCAAACGGCCCCATGGGTTAGGGCTGCATGATCTTTTCGGCTTGTTTTTCAAGAGGCTGTGTCAATTCCTGGGTGAGGGCCTTTGCGGAGCTTTCCGGAAGAACAAAAACAATGGGTTGCCCCTGTAACATGGCGTAGCGGCCGTCTCCGGCGGCATTGCCCAGCAGAAGAACCTGACCGAGAATATTGGTGCCGCTGAGCGTGATGCTCAATCGGGTTTCCGGATTCTCCAGTCCGTAGGCCGTTAGCGAATCCGGATTGAAGGCAACATAGCGCTCGGTGCGCAGGCCGGTCAGCTCCGCCGTGAGCTCAAACATTTCGTCGGGGTTGGCTTTTTGTGTCCGGTCGGCGGCGGCATACTGCCCGTTGGCCTTTTCAACCCGGAATTCCTTTTCGCCAGCGGTTAATGTAACCGCCTTAATCTGCACCGGATCAATCTGTAGCACCGTGCGGGTGCGGTAGAAGAGGGCCTCGCGGAATGAGGCGTCGAACAGTTCGCCGCCGATGATGCCGAACGAGGTCTCCTTGTCGCGCTGGATCATCAGGCTCCCGTCCGCGAGGGGTCGGCTGATGCGCAGGGTATGTTGTTTTTCATTCGTTTTGAACTTGATGGACCATGGCGCGTTGTCGATTTGCGCAATCTGGAGGGCATCCGGATTATCCACAAAATCTATAATGACACTGCCGTCGATGGCCTCCAGCACCGTGCGGACCGATGCCGGTTCAGCTTCCCAGCGGGCGGGGCGCATCACGTGCCACTGATCGTTGGTTCGCAGCAGTTCGGTTTGGTCTTCGCCGGATGTAATGATAAAGTTGGAAATGCGGTCGAGCGGATCATCCGCGAGCTGCCGGTTGCGCAGGGTGTTGCTACTCAGTTCAAATTCCGCGGCCCAGTCCGAAGGAACAGTAAAGACCGAATAGCTGTCGACCCATTTCGCATAGCGCACTTCCGGCTGGTCAGGCAGGGGTTTGCCGATATGCAGGGTCTGCGTCTCGCCGTCCTCTGCAAAGAGCGTCAGTTCGAGTGCGGCCTCTTCTGAGGCTTCTTCCAGACCGTAGATGGTGAGGTCATCCGTCTGTTCATCGGTAATAAACTTTCCGATTCGGGCGGAAAGGATTTTTTCGATCAGTGTGTTTGCGCTCAACCGGTCAGCCCGGCCCACATGCGGCTGCTGCATCATCCAGTTGCCGCCATCTACCTGACGAAGCTGAAGAAATCCGCCGGCGCTGCTGCGGCGCAGGTCGATGCCGCGCACGGCCCCTGCTTTGCTGGTGAAGAGTGTGTGGTCGCGGATCCAGGCGGGGTCTTGCGGAATCAGGTTCAGCAGGGTCTTTGGCGCGGCGATAATATCGTTTCCGCTGGACGACATCACATACAGCATTTCGCCGAGCGGAGCATCGCGGCCGATCAGCCAGGTGACGGTTCCCCGGTTGTTTTTAAAGGTGATTCGCGCGCGCGGCTCGTCGAAGCCGTAGTCAGCGGGGGTCAGTCCGCGTTCTTTCAACGTTTGCGCAGTGATCAGCTCGCCGCGCTCGACGGCGGCCATGCCCGCGATCATTTGCTTGACCACGGCCGCATTGACCGGTGCATCGGACGGGCGGCTCATCCGCCACTCACCGGAGGCTTTGCTACATTCGATCTGCACCTCGTCTCGCTCCATTTGAATCAGATCAATGCTTTCCGGATAGACACTGAACAGGGTGCGGGTTTGCAACTCCTGTTGATACGATGTGGCGCTGTCGCGTTCAAAAAACCAAATAAAAGCGGCGAGCAGAATGGCGCTGATGAATAGCATTCCTGTGGTAAATTTTTGTTTCATGCGATTATTTTCTTCTGAGCATCCAGAGAATAATTCCGAGCAGGGCCGCCAGTGCGGGGATTCCGCAGACGGCGCTCAAGAAGAGGATACGGGTGTCGGTGCGGGTTAGTTTGAGGCGGGTGTCGTTGATCGGTTTCGGAGCGATGGCCATCAGCTGTTCGCGGTTGAGCAGCCAGTTGAGCGAGCTCATAAACAGGCTGGTGTCGCCACCAGTCAGGCCGCCGTTGGCAACGAAGCCGGAATCGCCGAACACAATAATGCGTGCCGGGCGGATCTGCATATCGAGCAATCCGGCGGTGGCACCTTTTTCCACGGCCACGGCCAGCGAGAGCGGTCCGGGCTGGTCATCGGTCTTTTCGTCATATTTGGCAGGCGACTGTTCCGGCTGGGTTTCGGACCAGCTGCTGTCGGAGGAAAACGCCAACGGGGTGACCTGCGGCCGGTCGGCGCCTTGGGGTTGCTCCGTTTCGGGCTCCACGGAGAGTGGCAGGTGGAAGATGGCGGCGGTGGTGCCGAGTTTGTCGGTTACGGGGTGTTTGTTATAGGCACTCACAAACACTTCGCGGCCGGTCATGGTGCGCGCGGGGTCGAGCACCACATCGTTGCGGAGCCGGACCCCCCAGTCGTGTAGAAGCGTTTCCAGCCCGGAGGTTTGTCCAGCATCGGCCAGAACCATCAGGCGTCCGCTACGCCGCAACCAGGCGCTGATTAGTTCGGCTTCGGTTTCCGACATGCTTTGTGCGGCGCCCGCTACGATCAGTACGTCGCAGTCGGCGGGAATCTTCTTTTCAACGCTCAGTTCGAGCGTGCGGACCTCGGCGTTATCGCGTTCGATCAACTGCCGGATGCCGGAGAAGCCGATACGCGGATCAAAGTTTTCGATGTCGCGTTCGCCGTGGCCGGTCAAAAAGTAGACGGAGGGCGCGGTCTGCTGAACCACACCTTGAATGGCGGAGGAGAAGGACTGTTCGCCGCGGAACACCATAATCCGTTCCACGCCGGAAGAGGCATCGATCTGCGCAATCTCGTCGGTGCGCTCATACTCGCTGCGCTCCCCGCATTGGAACACCACCACATTGGGTTCGGTCACCTGGTACTTAACCGCCATTTCCTCTGTTAGCGCGATGTCGCGGTCGGGGTCGACCCACTGAATATTCAGTTTTTTGGAATGGAACTGATACTCGCGGAGGAGGTTGTGGATGTCTTCGTAGAGTACATTTCCCGGCTGAAAGAACACCGTGATATTCACCGGTTTATCCAGTGACTCAAGCAGGCCGATTGTTTTGGGCGACAGCGCATAACGCTGCGTGCGGCTCAAGTCGGTCCGGTAATAGTGGCGATAAGAGAGATAGTTGAGCATCAGAATAATGACGGCAGCCAGCAACAGGGCGGTGACGGTATTCAATGCAATCCAGAAACGGTGTCTACGGGTTTTCATAAAAGTGGTATTCGTTATTCGATATTTGTTGCTCGGCGGTCTCTAGCTTACCCAATATTCCAGAACTCCATGGCTCCATTATTCCATTCTTCATCGTCGTGTGGCGATGGTTTTGGTGGTTGCGAAAAGAAAAAAGACCGTTGCGCTCAGATAGAGCACCAGCGAGCGGGAGTCAAACACGCCTCGGGATGTCTCCATCAGGTGCAGGGCGGATGAAAGGTAGCCGCCGATTTCGCGCACCAGCTGGGTTTTCGAAAGGTGCGGCTCAAACAGGCCGCCGAAAAACAGAATGCTCATAACAGAAAAGGTCGAGATGGCCGCAATGATCTGGTTGGAGGTCAGCGCGGAGGCCAGAATGCCCATCGAGATAAAGGCCGAGGCGATCAGGCCGATGCAGAGGTAGCCGCCCAGTACAGCGCCGGCGTCGAGGATGCCGATGGTCTCCGGTGCGATCTGGCGGATGATGACCAGATAGAACGGAGTCGGTGAGCACATCAGCAGGAAAAAGCTCAGGACGCCGGCGAACTTGGAGAGTACCACTGTGGCGTCATTCACCGGCGCGGTCATCAAGGTCTCAAAGGTTCCGCTTTTCCGCTCCTCGGCGAAGGCGCGCATGGTCAGAACCGGCAGCACAATCAACATGCACGACCAGATCACCACCATCAGTCCCTGAATGGAATGGGTCAGTTCCATATTTTCCTTCACCAGCCAGTAGAAGCCGCAGCCGGTCACTAGCAGAAAAAACATCAGCATCACATAAGCGATCGGCGAAAGGAACAAGGCGGCGAACTCGCGTCGCCAGAGGGCGAAAAAGCTTCTCATGATTCCACCTCCGGGGCGATCTCGCCGTGTGTGATCGCAACAAAAATATCTTCCAGCGAGCGGCTTTCCATATGCAGCTCGCGCAGTTTCCAATGCTTGGAAACTACACAATCGAAAATCTGGGTGCGGATATCCGGAATGGCTGAATCGACCCGGAAGCGGCTCCAGCCATCCTCCAGGGGGTCGGCCATCACCACATCGACCCCGTCAATCATCTTCAACGCGGCCTCAATCGCCGTCGGATCGCCTAGAATATCGGCGCAGATCAGTGCGTTTCCCAGTAGCCGCTTCTGCAGGCTCTTCGGCGAATCGGACGCAACAATTTTTCCCTTATCAATAATCAACACCCGCTTACAGGCCATCTCAACCTCCGGCAGAATGTGCGTCGACAGCAACAGCGTGTGGCGTTCCGCCAATCGTCCGATCAGCGCGCGCACCTCGCGGATCTGATTGGGGTCGAGTCCGGCGGTCGGTTCGTCGAGAATCAGCAGGTCCGGCTCATTAAGTAGGCTGTCGGCTAGTCCGACGCGCTGGCGATAGCCTTTGGAAAGTTGGCCGATAATTCGCCGACCCATATCGCTCAGTCCGCATTGATCCTTCACAACGGCGAGCCGGGGTTTAACATCGCGGCGTGGCACTTCTTTAATTTGCGCCCGAAACCTTAGATATTCATCCACCCGCATTTCCGTGTAGAGCGGGCAGCTCTCCGGCATGTAGCCGATATGGCGGCGCGCCTCGAGCGGGTTTTTCATTATATCGAAACCGGCAATCTGTACCGACCCGCGCGTTGGATGCAGAAAACCGGTCAGCATACGCATCGTCGTGGTCTTGCCCGCACCGTTCGGGCCGAGAAACCCGATAATTTCGCCGCGCTCCACCTCAAAGGAGATGTCGTCGACCGCCCGGTACCCCGAAAACTGTTTTGTAAGATTACTAACTTTGATCATAGTTCAAATGCCTTAACACAATACGGCACATTATGGATGACAACTTCTCGCAGTCAAGCCGCGTAAACGCTTTCCAATCATTGGAACTCTATTGCATAGAGGCGCACCTTTTCTTGACCGCCGCAGCCTTTGGCGAAGCTTGCTTAAAATGTTTGGAAAAAAGCGGGGTGCAGGCTCAGCCTGCTTCCAATGTTTGGAAAAAAGTGGGGTGCAGGCTTCCGACCTTCACCAAGGGTAGGGCGCGACCGCCGGGCGCGCCGCATTCCGCACCGCGCGGACAGCCCGGCGGTCTGTCCCTACCTTCCGCACTGCAACCGTTCCGGTTGTCTTGCACTGAACTCGGTGTTTAATAAGTTTTTCCGGCGTTTGGAAAAAACACAACCGAATATTTTCCCATCCATGAACCATTGCCACTCCACTGCGTTTCGTTGCCGTCGTAATAACGCCAGCCTCTACCTGCGGTGGTCCCATTGGTCATTATTTTGTTTTCAGCAAAAAACTCTATCGCTTCGCTTTCGGGGAAAAGGGTTGGCGCCCCGAAGCTTCGGGGCACCGCACGGTGGATCGGCCTTGCGGATGCGCGGACGGCTGAGGACAGCCATCCCTACCGAATTGGTTTCCGCTTGCAGATCCCGATTAATCACATCGTGATTTTCCCATGCTCCCCGAACGAAAAAAGCTGACGTACGAAACTCCGTCGTGGGGTGAGGATGGGTCGAAATATTTCATTACGCTGCGGTGAGGGCGTGTACTTCTTTATCCAGTTTGGAGCCAAGGGCATCGGTTTCAACGGCCAGATCGTAGCGGGCCTGCAGGTTGAGCCAGAACTCGGCGGACATTCCGAAAAACTTTGCCAGCCGCAGCGCGGTGTTGGCGGAGACGGCCCGCTTGCCATGCACGATTTCGTTGATGCGCCGTGCGGGCACGCTGATGTCCTTTGCCAGCCGATACTGGCTGATCTCCATGGGCGTCAGAAACTCTTCGAGGAGAATTTCGCCGGGATGCACAGGTTTCATTTTATTCATGGGTCTCTCCTAGTGATAATCAATAATCTCTACGTTCTTTGCATGGCCTTCATGCCAGACAAAGCAGATTCGCCACTGCCTGTTGATTCGGATGCTATGCTGTCCCTTCCGATTTCCTTTTAGCGCTTCGAGTTGGTTATTTAACGGCACCTTTAGGTCGTTTAGGGCAACGGCGGCATCGAGCATCCACAGTTTACGCATGGCGGGTTTTTGAATCGCTGCCGGCAATTTGCGAGATCGCTCTCGGTTGAAGATCTTCTCAGTTTCTTTGCCTTTGAACGATTCAATCATGAGGGGTTGATAACGCGGATCGTTATTAACGTCAAGTGTTATTACTCGTTTGTCTTTCCAGACACTGGGAAAGACGGGGGGGCAGGCTCAGCCTGCTTTTGGTGGGGTTTTGCCGAGTTTGGCGAGGACCGCCTGCATGTCGGCCCAGACTTCGCGCTTTTTCCCCGGTGATTTCAACAGGTAGCCGGGGTGGAAGGTGGGCATCATGTCGATGCCTTCGAATTTGCACCACGTTCCGCGGAAGCGGGTGATGGCCACCGGTTTGTTGAGTAGACCTTCGACGGCCACTTTGCCGAGCGCGATAATGAGCTTCGGTTTGATGAGCGCAATCTGTGCGCGTAGGTAGGGCGAGCAGACGCTGATTTCTTCCGGCAAGGGGATGCGGGCACCCGGCGCGCGGCATTTTACAATATTGGTGATGAAGACGTTTTCGCGGGTGTAGCCCATCGCGCCGATCATTTTTGTGAGCAGCTGGCCGGCTTCGCCGGCAAAGGAGCGGCCCAGAGCATCCTCGTCGGCGTTGGGGCCTTCGCCGATAAAGAGAATGTCCGGCGAATCGGCGTTGCCCTCGCCGGGGACGGTCTTGTTGCGCGATGCGTGCAGTCCGCAGCCGGTGCAGGTGGAAATTTGTTTGGCAATTTCTTCGAGCGTCTTGCCGGTCACGCGCACATCGCTACCGAGCGCAACGGCGGGTGCTGCCGCAGGGGCCGCGGCGCGGCGCGGCATCGGTTTGGCGGTTGGTGCTGCGACCGGAGCCGGTTTGACCGATTTCAGCATGGCCCAGGTTTCCTCAGAAATTTCCAAGGTTTGGAAACCCTCCTCTTTTTTGTATTCGAGGAAAGCGTTGATGTTGTCGAGAAGTTGATCGCGGTTAGCCATAGGATGTAGAATAGAGGATGCGTGGAACGATGAACAAGGAATATCGAATTGCTTTCCTTTTTTTCCAAGGTCTGGAAGACTCAACTCGGTTGATTTCCAATGCTTGGAAAAAAATATGTGCTCTCATTCAATGAGTTCCAATGCTTGGAAAGCCATAGCATGGCGGAACAGTTATTTTTTCAATGTTTGGAAAATCTGCATGGTGGAGTTCCAATGGTTGGAACCAGCCTTCGTCAAAGGCTGCGGTGGTCAAGAAAAGATGCGTCCCTATGCAATAGGGTGGAAAATTTATGGCTGAAAAGGAAAAAAAGAAGGGCTACGCGTTTGGCACCTTTAAAGGGGTGTTCACGCCGAGCATTTTGACGATTTTCGGGGTGATCATGTATCTGCGCTTCGGCTGGGTGCTTGGTAACGTCGGGTTGGTGGGTACGCTGCTGATTGTGACGATCGCCACCTCGATCACCTTTTTCACCGGGCTTTCTATTGCGGCGATGGCGACCAATATGAAGGTGGGAACCGGCGGCGCCTATTACATCATTTCGCGCTCGCTCGGTCTGGAGGCCGGCGTGGCAATTGGTCTGCCGCTTTTTTTCGCCCGCGCGTTCGGCGTGGCGTTTTATATTGCAGGTTTTTCGGAAGCGCTGCTGGCGGTGGTCAACCCGCTACCGATGCTGGATCCCGCGATTGCCGCCAAAGTCATCTCTGTGGTTACGCTGGTCGGCCTGACCGCATTGGCGTATCTCTCGGCTGATCTGGCACTGAAAGTTCAGTTTTTTATTTTTGTGGCGATCGGCGCCTCACTGGTTTCCTTTTTTATGGGAAATCCGGATCCGGCCTCGCTGCTGCTCGCTCCCGGAACCGTTGTTCCCTCCAGACTGGGTTTCTGGGCTGTTTTTGCGGTGTTTTTTCCGGCGGTGACTGGAATTGAGGCGGGGCTCGGACTTTCGGGAGACCTGAAAAATCCGGCAAAGGCGCTGCCGTTGGGTACGCTGGCGGCGGTTGTGGTGGGCTATGTTGTTTATATGGTGCTGCCCGTTTTTATTTCCGCAAAGGTGGCCAATCCCGATATTCTATTGGTCGATCTCAACATCATGAGCACCCTTGCCCGCTGGAGCCCGCTGGTTGTGCTGGGTGTTTTTGCGGCTTCGCTGTCGAGTGCGCTCGGCTCGCTGCTCGGCACCCCCCGTATGCTGCAGGCACTGGCCAACGATCGGGTGGTTCCGCGGTTTATCGGGCGGGGCTTCGGTAAGAATAAGGCCGACCCGCGCATTGCCACCGCCATCTCATTTTCTGTGGCGCTGGCGGCGGTTCTATTGGGCGACCTCAACCTGATCGCTCCGATTCTCTCCATGTTTTTCCTCACTTCGTACGGTTTGCTGAATCTTTCGGCCGGTCTGGAGGGTTTGATTGAAAGCCCGTCATGGCGGCCGAAGTTTAAGGTGCATTTCAGTATTTCGCTGCTCGGGTCAGTCAGCTGTTTTGTGGTGATGCTGATGATCAATTCCGGCGCCACTCTGATTGCGATTCTGGTGACCTCACTGGTTTATTACCTCGTTAAACGGCGGCGGCTCAACTCCCATTGGGGAGATATGCGTTACGGCATTCTGACCCTGTTGGTGCGTTTTGCCGTCCGGCGGTTGAGCCGGCTGAAGCCGGATGAGCGGACTTGGCGGCCTAATATTCTCGCGTTGAGCGGCTCGCCGAAATCGCGTTGGCATTTGGTCGAGATGGCGGACTCGCTGGCGCAGCACAGCAGTGCGCTGACGGTGGCGAGCATTCTGCCGGTGGAAGACTGGTCGGCCGAAAAAGTTCAGAGCACCGAAGAATCATTGCGCGAATACCTGAACAAGCGCGACGTGGATGCCATGGTTAAAATCTTTCCGGCGCCCGACTTGCTAACCGGCGCCAAAGCGCTCGTGCGCGCCTACGGCTACGGCCCGCTTACTCCCAACACCATTCTGCTCGGGGAGACAAAAGATGTCACCAGCTTCGCCGACTTCGCTGAGTTGATTCAATTGATTTACCGTACCCGCCGGAATCTTATTCTGCTGCGCGACAGCGATGTCGATAGCGGCGAGGAGAGTCTTTCCCCCGGAACGGGAGACATGATTGATGTCTGGTGGGGAGGGTATAAAGAAAATATCGGCCTAATTCTGACGTTGGCCTACTTGATTCGGAAGAGTCCGGTTTGGGATGCCTCCAACCTTGTGATTAAAACGATTGTTAAAAGCGAAGAGGAACGCGAAGCCACAAAAATTCGGATCGAAAGCTTTATCGAAGAGCAGCGGATTCCTGCCACGGCTGAGGTGCTGATCTATCAGTCACCCAATGTGTTCGAACTGATTCGCGAGTCGTCCGCGCAGGCGGGTCTGGTCTTTATGGGGATGCGCCCGCCGGGAGTTGACGAATCCGTTGAGGACTACGGCCGGTACTACGGAACACTGATTGAGACCACTCGCAATATGCCACCGGTAGCCTTTGTGCTCGCTGCGGAAGCAATCGAATTCCGCAAGGTCATCGGGATGTCTCAGATCAACTGACCCGGAGGGTTTTCAGCGCGTCTTCCATATCCGCCGGCAGCGGCGCGTTGAATGTTATCTGCTTCCCTGTGTTGGGATGGGTGATGCACAGTCTGGTTGCGTGTAGCATCTGGCGATCCGGCCAGACTATATCGGTGGGGTGCGGTCGGGCGTAGAGCCGATCGCCAAGAATCGGATGCCTCATAAATGCCATGTGAACGCGGATCTGATGGGTTCGTCCGGTTTCAATTCGGACGCTCAGCAGGGAGGCGTTTTTAAACTCCTCAACCACTTTATAGTTAGATACCGCCCGTCGACCGTTTTTCACATTGACCGCCATTTTTTTGCGCAGAATCGGGTGGCGCCCGATGGTGGTTTCGATATGGCCGCTTGCGAGTCCGGGAAGTCCCCGCACAATCGCCATATATTCCTTTTCGGTTTCCCGTTTTCTAAACTGCCGAGAGAGCTCAACCATCGCCTTTTCGGTTTTGGCCACCACCATCACGCCGCTGGTGTCTTTGTCCAGCCGGTGGACAATGCCGGGGCGTTTTTCGCCGCCGATGCCGGCCAGATCGGTGCAGTGGTGGAGCAGGGCGTTAACCAGCGTGCCGTTCTCGTTGCCTGCGGCGGGATGCACCACCAGCCCAGCGGGCTTGTTGATTGCAATGATGTGCTCATCTTCAAAAACAATATTGAGCGGAATGTTTTCGGGAAGCACCTCGCTCGAAACCGGCTCGGGAATGGTCCACTCCACGCGGTCGCCGGTGTGCAACCTGTTGTTCGGCTTCACGGCTTTGCCGTTCACCGTAACGAGCCCGTCGCGGATCAGCGCCTGCCAGCGCGCACGCGAATGCTCTGGCTCATTTTCCGCAAGCCATGCATCCAGCCGTTTACCCGACTTCTCTACCGTTTTTCCAAACATCAAAATAAACTACCCGTTTTTTCCAACCATTGGAAGACATTGAATGACAGCTGGCGTGTTTTTGTAGAGTTTTGGCCGCTGCGAGTGAGCTCTAACCGTTCAGTCTGGTGGTGTGGGGAGGGGGAGCTAAACACTCCCCTTTACCCGATTTCGAATCGCCTTGTCAGGTATGTGAATGCTCAAGGCGATCCGCAATCCAGACCTTGATCACCGATTGCCTGGGAACGCCGAGACGTTGGGCCTCTCGGTCAAGCGACTGGATCATCCAGACGGGGAAATCTACGTTGACTCGTTTCTGTTCACGACCGGGGCGAGTAGTTTTGGAGAAATTCAAGTATTCAGAGACGTCCTCGCCTTCATCAAACTTCTTATCGAACTCTTTACTTTTCATATTGCTCAACCTCCTTTGTTCGAGACCGTCGAACCGAGATGATCTGAGTTTTTTCACTGCGGATCGTAAAGATCGTCGGCCGGTGTCTGTCCCCGATGCGTCCGATCAACATTAAACGTGGTTCGCTTGTGTGCGCGCTGGCACTTGTAGGCGATCTGGGTCTTCCCAGAGTGCCTGAGCGTCTGCAAAGTCGAAGCCGTGCTTCTGCTGGTTCGCATCGCTCTTTTCTTGATCGAATTCAAACTCCATGAGGTTTATCTATACCTTACGTATACCGTACATCAACCTAATGAGCCATTATTTGTGATTTGAACGTTACGCGTCACTCTGAGCGGGCGGAGCCAGCGACAGAGTGAATGCGCTGAGTACGCCCGGCATGGGCGCAAACTAATGGGGTTAAAGTCCCCTGTGCGTAGCCCGGTTGATGTTTTGCTTCTTTCACGAAGTGAAACATTAGCTGAAGCACTAGACGAAATTAACTGCGGTCTTGTGAAGGATCGTGGAGAGGAAGATGGAGTTCAATATTGTGAGCCGCCGAACAGAAATCGCATATAAGGCTGAGGAGGCGGATGAATTTGCCCAGCATGACGAAGTCCGGGGCTGTGCCTCTACGGTAAATGCGGCGGTTGTGCCCGAAGCGAAGCGCAGATAATTTCCGAAGGAAATAGGGCTGAAAGCCCGGTTCATTGAAGTTTGCGTTCTTATCCGGGGAGACCTGTCACACATGCGCTTCGGCAACGGAGAGCGTCGGGGTCAGCAATGGCGTCGATGATGCGGCAGACCCGAGCTTGCGAAGGGAGGCTTTTCGAATGAAAAGCAATGCAGCGAAGCGGAATGGCAACTAGCAGAAGGCATAGTGCCGCCGCCTTGGCAGGAAGGCCTGAACGAAAGGAGTTGGGGAGTCCCCACTGTGAATCGGAACCTTCGATGATGCCGTCCGGCGGAGAAGATGAATCCGACATAGCGGACAACACGACCCAACACGATGAACTATTGGAGCAGGTGCTCGATCAGGAGAACATGCAGAGAGCATGGGCGCGGGTGAAGGCAAACAAGGGCGCGGCGGGCGTGGACGGACTGTCCATTCCTGAAGCGTTCAGGTTTATCCGCCAAAACTGGGAGGCCATCCGCTCAACCTTGGAAAACGGGAGATACTGCCCGCAACCGGTGCGCCGTGTTTTGATTCCCAAGCCGGGCGGCGGAAGTCGTCCGCTGGGGATTCCGACGGTGCTGGATTCGTTCAGCCAGATAGCGCTGTTTAGCCATCAGCATGGCCATGAAATCGTTGCGGAATTCCTCTTCGTTGAGCAGGTTCAGGAAGCCGGCGCGTGGCAGCTCGATCACTTCGGCCTCGGTGCGGGCAATGGCGGTGACGGGGTAGCGCGGCTTTTCAAACAGGATCACTTCAGCAAATAGTTCGCCATGTTTGACCGTTTTAATAACGGTTTCTTTGCCGTCCATATTGGTTTTTACCAGCTGAATGCTTCCAGAGACCAGCAGGTAGACCGCGCCGCCTTCGGAGCCCTCCATAAATAGAATATCGCGTTTTTTAATGGTACGGCGGTGACTCAGTTTTGCCAGTTTTTCGCAGGCGGCTGCGGACAGCTCGCTGAAAAATCGGGCGTTGCGGATGAGTTCGATCGGATCTGTGTTCATGACGGGAGCATGGCGGAGGAGCCTTGGAAGATGAAAGTGAAAACGGCGGGTTTTCCTTAGCTTTCACTGAGGGCCTTCTGTTTGTTGATCTGCACCAACACCCAAAGGGTATATACGCCGACAAGCACCGGGGGGGTGGCGGGAAAAAAGCTGGGAACGCAACAGATGAATCCAGCGGGTCGTGTTACCCATTGCCTTTGCTTTATGAGGGCGATGCCAAACCACGTCTGGACTGTTCCGGCCAGGATGATGATGGCGAGAATCAAGGTAGGTAGGAACTCGAACATTTCGGCCAAATCATTTGAGCCTCCCTGGAGACCAAGGATGATCGGGAGGGCGCCATACGCGCCGAACAGCAACGATTGGATGCCCTGCAGCAGTTGCAAGGCTCCGGCAATTTTCATGTGTTTGCTGGATTTCATGGTCTTTCCTCCCTCATCTCGGCGATTTTCAATATGCCCTTATCCCCTAGGGCATAGAACGTCTTTCCGTCAGGCGAAAATCCGACGGAATGGACAAGGGTGTTTGATCCCGGAAAACGAAGCCGTCCGATCTCTTCCCCTGTTTCGACCAACCAGATCCGCGCGGTGCTGTCGCCCATTCCCGAAAGGAGCAAGCGGCCATCCGGTGAAAATGCTAGGGAGGCCCCCACGGAGTTTGCTGCGAGGGTTTTTATCGCCGATTCGTCGTCGGCATTCCAGAGAATGATGTCAGGGTCGTACCCGACCGCAATCGTTTTGTTGTCGGGTGCGATGCAAACCGAAAATGCACCGTCGTTTTGTGATTTCTGGAGGAGGAAAGATTGAACTTGTCCGGTCGTGGCATCGAGAATATAGATCCCTTTAGGCTGGTCGGGAATCCCGTACACGGCGAGTCGTTTTCCGTCGGGCGAGGTTGCTAGCGATTGAAGGAGGGAGGCGACATTCGCAGTGAACGTCCATCCGGCTTGACCGGATATTGGATCAATGATTCCCCCCGACGGTTTGCTGCGGTTGATTGGTTTTCTATTTGTTCCATAATAAACCCTCTTCCCCCAAAACGCTTCGTCGCCGAGCCAGGCAACGAGGTCAATCGTGTTTTCCACATGTTCGGCGACCGTTTTCCAATGGTTGGAACCGCGGTTCCAGATCAGCAGGTCTCCGCTTTTTGTTCCGGCCAAAAGAAGTATTCCGTCGGCCGAGTATGAAATGGAGGTGATAACCGATCCGGTATGTTTTGCGGAGTGGATGACCTTGCCTGCATAATCATAGATGTGGATGCCGCCATTCGTGGTGATGACCGCGAACTCGGGGGAAGACGGATTGTTGGCGCAGGCCCGAGGCCGAGAGGGTAGGGATTCATCGACAAGATCGACGATCGGTTTCAGCCGCAACCGCTGATCCGCGTGTGCTCCGGTATCGCGGAATACCACGAGGTCTTGAAATAATCGTTCGTTATCGATGTTTGCCAGAAAGGCTTCCTGAAGCGCTTCTGAAGTCGTTATCTTGTCGCTCACAACTTTTTTGTTGAGCAGTCTGACCTCAAGCGTGCCGCCTTTAATCTCATACGTTGCCACCCCGTAATGATTACTTTTATTATCCGCCGAGTATGGTTCAGCGGGATTGAAATTAACCGGCCCGATCAACTGCAGTTGCACGCAGGATACTCCGCCCATATTAATGGGATATCCGCGCAGGTATAAGGTGCCGTTCAAATTCGAGTGGTAACAGAGCACGTACTCCGTTTCCGAAAACGGCATAATGATGAGTTCGGTCTGTTTGTCTTTGTCCTTCTCAGGATCTTCGGACTCTATCCAAGCGCCAAACAGTTCCTGATCGATCAGAAGGGTATGTTCCTCGGTGAGCGGAACATGGTACGGACATCCCGCAGTCAGCAAGACCACGGCGAGCAACAGCATTGCGACAATGAACCCTGTGAAATTTTTCATATCAGTACCTCCGTTCTCGCAACCCCTATCGGTAGATATAGTCCTTTTTCGCAGGCAGGCAAGGCAAAAAGCGGATGGACATAAGGTGTTTTTCTGCGGGATTGCATCGCAGTTATCCTCTGTGTTTCTGAGACAGGATTACAGGCTCCACGGCAGTCGACCGGGGGAGGATTTATCCAGCTGGCCCGAAGCGAGCAGGGCGTCGAGCTGAGCCAGCAGTCGCGGCTTGTCTTTCGGGAAGCGCCCTTCGAGTGGGACGATGTTCGACGAATGGTCCGCACGGAAGATGGTCTGCGGTCCACGCCGGAATTATCTCTGGTTGCTGTCGCGAACTCCGACACTGCCGCAGGCCACCATCGACCGGTTTGACAAAAAATCACAGCTGTCCCATAGAATTCTAAAAAAAGAGTAGTGGCTGGCCGCCGATTCCACTCAGAATCGGCGAATGAATACTAAACATAAACCAGCCAGAAGAAAGATCTGTGTTCTTGCTCAGCTTTGCAA
>Ga0307990_1001568_pt1 | contig 19117 bp, 15 predicted proteins | sample EllFjometagen129_FD_203168 | JGI IMG/M metagenome (GOLD analysis project Ga0307990, IMG submission 203168) | Marine microbial communities from Ellis Fjord, Antarctic Ocean - #129 | ecosystem: Environmental > Aquatic > Marine > Unclassified | place: Southern Ocean | collected 2014-10-08
ATGGCATGATTAAATTCTGTAAATCCCCCATAGGAGAGGCCTATATCAAGAAACAACCGAAGCTGGCAGCGGCTGTTTTGAAAAAAATTCAGAAACTTACCGAGAAGCATATGCCAGAGATCCAAAAAGAGGCGGCGGCATCCATCAAGGCAACAAAAGAAGCGGAGCTCTTTGAAGAGGAACAGTAACCCTAAAGCAGCGGATTCGCAACCAAACGAGATTTGAGTGATATGCGAAAGCTTTACTCACGCATTGTTTGGTTGCATTAGGCAGACTCGGCTTTACGGAATAGCTCCGCAATATCATTCTTGTGTAACTCCCTCCAGTCGCCGGGACGCATCTCACCAACTCTAAGAGGACCGATTCGTACCCGCTGCAGACTCACAATCCGCAGTCCGACCTGTTCGCACATCTTGCGAATCTGGCGGTTGCGACCCTCGCCCATGGTGAACGATAGCTTATGAAGCTTGCTTCTGGGACTGCTTTTAAGTACAACAATCTCAACCGGCTTAATGAAATACCCGTCAATATCCATACGTGAACCCAGAATTGCAACCTTGCTTTCATCAAGCTCGCCGGAAACTTTTACGTTATAGCCCTTTTTGTGCCCGTAGCGGGGGTGAGTCATGATGTTGGTCAACTCCCCGTCGTTTGACATGATTAACAACCCTTCGCTATCCCGGTCCAGTCGACCGACCGGTACCAGCCGCTCAGAGATCTGCTGACTCAGAAGGTCGCAGACCGTATCGCCCTGGGAGTTGTCAGCGGAACAGATTAAACCGCGCGGTTTATAAAGCAAAATTGTTTTTTTGTTCTCTATATCCTTGTCAATTTTTTTACCGCGAACGGATATTGAGTCCTTTTTTGGATTAACCCTATAGCCCGGCTCTCTAATCGTTTCAGAGTTAACGGTGACCTCTCCTGCCTGAATTATATCAGCGGAGCCGCGACGCGACGCTATGCCTCGTTTGGCGAGGACATTTTGCAGTCGTTCGCCCGCATTATTTGATGAATCTTTGCTGTCGGTTGTGTTATTATTGCTCATGTTATGGGACTTTCAGATAGAGAATATATGAATCGTGGTTATAAACCCGGCTCTAAGCGTGCCGGCTGGTGGTCGCGTTTAAAATTTTTCCTCTGGCGGATCTTTCACCGCCGTTAAATTCAGGCGTCAGGTGGCTAACTCAACACATCCTACGTCCTACATTTCACATCTCACGGAGCGAAGCGACTCACTCGCGGTATTTCCTCAGCGCTTCCTTAAATGCTTCCGTTTCGCTGTAGCCGCAACATTTAAACTCAGGGCAAAATCCACGGTAAATGCACTCAGGTACGCATAGCTCGTATAGCTCCGGTTCGCACTTACTGATCTCATCCAGTACCAGTTTCCAGGCCGCTCTGGTCTCCTTAGAGGCCTGTGTACAGAGACGTTTGCGTGATATAAAGATAATCGACTGGGCGTTGGCGGCACACTGATGTAGAACCGATGCGCCCTGCGGTGCCTCCTCTCTGTCTACTCCCGTGCGGTCGGTACGCTGGGTGCTGACAAAATGTTCAATTCCTATCTTATGTCTTACAAAATGAACGCTGACCCAGTATTTGAGATTGACCCATTTCCATTTAAACAGCATCAGCCGAATAGGGGAGTGCTCCGATAACAACAGCTTGCGCTTCCATGAGCTGGCCGGCTCCTTCTGCCCCTCCTTCATCCGAATCGTGGTGCGGGCGGCATCTGCAACCTCCCTCCATTCGAAATCAGCTTTGAAAAAACCGATTTTCACCGGTTCTGTTTCTAATTCGTCCATACCCATAGTGTCCACTTTTCAGCCTGAAAATTCAATCTCAAACTAAAAAAGCTGCACTTTTTTAGAAAAACGCGCTTTGGTTGCGGCTATACTGCGCTAGGATTTATCCTAAAAGGAGCAGTTCAAGGTTCCGGGTTCAAGGTTCAAGGTTTGTAAACAGCTCTTTCTCAGCCGGTTATGACTTCTGGTAGCATACTGTATTCGCGCACCCGTTGGGTGAAGGCCCATGTTATTATGAATACGTACCCGACGCGGGTGATTTTGCCGGAATCAGGGGACTTTTCAACCTTGAACCTCTGAACCTTGAACGCTGAATCGCCGGATCTAGGTTTATAGCGGAATACGAACTCATGATCGGTAAAACCTGTCTAATCAGTGGATAAATCAAAAAAATAACGAATCGGGATTGACATTACAAGTGCGATTCGGTAAAGTTGCGCAAGTTTTTAACCCAATTAGGGTTATGACTTTTTTATGTGGCGGGGTAGCTCAGTTGGTAGAGCAGCGGATTGAAAATCCGCGTGTCACCGGTCCGATTCCGGTCCCTGCCACCATTTTTATGCCCATAAGTCTTTAATATCCAGTCTTTTACGCCATTCCGGCCTTTATTTCCTGTTTTTGGCCATTTCCTGTAATGGTACACCTTAGCCCCCATTATCCGTTCCTATCTGTATCATATCTGTATCATGTTTGTACAAGCCCCGTCCTTTGCTTTCGTAACATCGGTCAGAAGGTGACCCGCAGTCGAAGAGATTCCTCAATCAACCGAAATCCTTGCTTCCTTGTGCTCACACCTGGCCCTTGCATTCTCCGTAACATCGACTAGAAGGCGGAAAACAGTCCGTAGGGCATCCACAATCATCCGGAAGCTTTGCCCCTTTGTGCTGAGCTCCCTCCGTGCTGGAGGCTTGTAGCGGCGATCCTCGTGCGTTTTTCGAGGGAGATGCAGCTAACCGCCTGCTCGACCCGGCATTGACAGCCCCCCCACGGACCCAAAGGGAGTCCCAGCTGTTCCACCCCGCCCCGGTTCGTACGAGGGGGGTAGCGCGAACACACAGTGAAGGTTTGGAGAGATAACAGGGGGTACGGACCTTTTCAGGGGGGGTGCCTCTTATGTGTAAGAGCTTCTCAATTTTTTTTTATATATTTTCGATGCTTTACAGGGGTCTGCTACATCGGGCTAAATTGAAAGCTCTTATGTTCTGCAACCAACTTTGCGCGAAAATTACTTTGTTTTCTCTCGTTTTTCTATTCCCTTTGCCCTACGTTTAGTTTAATATGCAAATGTTGTTTGATTTTCAATTGCAAGGTAGTGGTCATATTTCAAGAAATTACCCCGATAGTGGATTGGCAGCAAGTAAATACACGAGCGATTTAGTCCGGCTCCGGCAAACCATTATGATCGAAACACCTGAACAAAAAGCCCGCAAACAGATAGACGCGCAACTTATTGCGTGCGGTTGGGTTATTCAGAATTACAAGCAGTTTAATCCCTCTGCCGGTCGCGGGATTGCCCTGTGCGAAGTTCCGCTCAAATCCGGCACTTGCGACTACCTGCTGCTGGTCGACCGAAAAGCGGTCGGCGTGATTGAGGCGAAGAAGGAAGGTACGCTCCTGTCAGGGGTCGCCGAGCAGTCCGGCCACTATGCCGAAAACCTGCCGGACTTCATCAATTCTATCACAGCCGGCATGCTTCCTTTCCTCTATGAATCCACCGGTGTTGAAACTTTCTTCCGCGATGAACGTGACCCTTCGCCGCGCTCCCGCCGTCTCTTTTCGTTCCACCGCCCTGAAACACTGGCAGCGCTGGCGGCCGAAACCGATACGTTACGCCGCCGTCTGGCTGATCTGCCTGTAGACCATCCTCTTCCTGTTCGGAACCTCCGTGACTGCCAGATCGAAGGCATTACCAATCTCGAAGAATCTCTCGTCGCCGCCAACCCGCGCGCACTGATCCAGATGGCAACCGGCGCAGGTAAAACCTACACTGCGTGCAGCTTCACCTACCGGCTGATCAAGTATGCCGGAGCCAAGCGTGTTCTGTTTCTGGTGGACCGGGCTAACCTCGGACGCCAGGCCATGGGCGAATTCCAGCAGTTTGTCGCGCCCGACACCGGACGCAAGTTCACCGAGGTCTACAACGTTCAGCACCTGACCTCCAGCAACCTCGACTCCGTAGCCCGCGTCACCATCTGCACTATCCAGCGCCTCTATTCGATCCTGCGCGGCGAGGAGCTCGACGAAGACATCGATGAAAAGTCCGGCTATGAAATAACCGCCGCTGACGACACCCCCAGAGATGTGGTCTATAACTCCGCCGTTCCCCTCGAAGCGTTCGACTTCATTATCGTCGACGAATGTCACCGTTCCATCTACGGCCTCTGGCGGCAGGTGCTCGAGTACTTCGACGCCTTCCTCGTCGGCCTCACCGCCACTCCATCGAAGCAGACCATCGGATTCTTCAACCAGAACCTTGTGATGGAATACAACCACGAGCGCGCTGTAGCCGACGGCGTCAACGTCGGCTACGAAGTCTACCGCATCCGCACCGAAGTCACCGAACAGGGTGGCAAGGTCGAGAAAGGCTTCTATGTGGACCGGCGCAGTAAGGAAACCCGCGCCGTCCGCTGGGAACGGCTCGACGAAGACCTGACATACGCCTCCACCGACCTCGACCGATCCATCGTCGTTAAATCCCAGATCCGCACCGTCCTTCAGACCTACAAAGACGCGCTGTTCACCGAACTCTTCCCCGGACGTACCCTCGTCCCGAAAACGCTTATCTTCTGCAAGAACGACTCCCACGCTGAGGACACCGTCCATCTCGTCCGCGAAATCTTCGGTAAGGGCAACGACTTCGCCAAAAAGATCACCTACAAAACCTACAACCCCGAAACTAAGCGCTACGAAAAGTCCGAAACGCTCATTCAGGAGTTCCGCACCTCGCCTCAGCTCCGTATTGCCGTCACTGTCGATATGATCGCCACCGGCACAGACATCAAACCGCTTGAATGTCTCCTGTTTCTGCGCGACACCAAGAGCCGCACCTATTTTGAGCAGATGAAAGGGAGGGGTACCCGCGTTCTGACCTCCACCGACCTGCAGGCCGTCAGCGGCGCGGATGCGCACGCCAAAACCCACTTTGTTATCGTCGATGCCGTCGGCGTCTGCGAAAGCGACAAAACCGACTCCCGACCGCTCGAACGCAAGCGCACCGTCGCCTTCGACAAACTCCTGCTCGGCGTAGCGCTGGGCAAACGCGATGAAGACACCCTCACTTCTCTGGCCGGACGCCTTGCCCGGCTTGACCGCGAAATTTCCCGCGACGAATCTAGAAAGCTCGCCGAACTCTCCGGAAGAAGATCGCTCGCCGAACTTTCCAATGCGCTCCTGACAGCTGTCAACCCCGATAAGATCGCTGAAAAAGCGGCGGGGCACCCCGGAGCCGAATCGCAGGAAGTCGCCCCCGAAAACCTCGAAACCGCCCGCAAGGAACTCGTCGAAGAAGCCTGCTCACCCTTCGACCTGCCCGCCCTGCGCGATGCGCTTGCCAAAGCCAAGCAGGATGCCGAGCAGACCATCGACACCACCACCATCGACACCGTCATCGCCTTCGGCTTCGATGCCGCCGCCAAGGAGAAGGCCCAGGGCGTTCTAAAATCCTTCCGCGACTATATCGAACTGCACCAGGCTGAGATCTCCGCCCTTCAGATCCTCTTCAGCCGCCCGTACAAACAGCGGCTCACTGAACCGATGCTCAAGGAGCTGGAAACGAAACTGCGCGACAACCACGCCGCATGGACCGAAGACAACCTCTGGAACGCCTTTGCTGTCACTGCCCCCGGCAAAGTTAAAGGCCGCTCGCAGACCGGACGATTTGCCGATCTCGTTGCCCTTGTCCGCTTCGCTCTCGAACAACAACCCGTGCTCACACCCTTCTCTGACTCTGTAACTGAGCGGTTCAACGAATGGCTCATGGACAAGGCTGAATCAGGCACAGCCTTCGAACCCGAGCAGCTAGGCTGGCTCAACCTCATTCGCGACCACATTGCCACCAGCCTGAGCATCGACCCGGACGACCTGGAGCTATCACCCTTCAATCAGCGCGGTGGGCTCGGCAAGGCCCACCAGCTCTTCGGTGATCAGCTGCCTCAACTACTCAATGAACTCAACGAGGTGTTAGTGGCATGAGTGATTCATTCAAACTCCCGAAAGGCTGGGCGGAAACTACGTTTGGGTCGGTTGTCTCGGCAGTTTCGGTCAACGACAAGAAACTGCCCAGAGGTGAATATTTGGAATGTGGGCTTTTTCCTGTGGTGGATCAAGGCCAGCAATACATCGGCGGTTACTCCAATGATGAATCCAAAGTAATTCCGGAAGATTTGCCCCTATTGGTGTTTGGCGATCACACACGCGCCTTCAAATATCTGAATCAGCCCTTTGTTCCGGGCGCAGACGGAATTAAAGTGTTAAAGCCAATTGGAGTGAATGCCAAATGGCTTTATCATATTGCCCACGCGCTTGAGTTTCCAAATAAAGGATACGCTCGGCATTACCAGCATTTGAAGTCAGCGCAGATAATCATTCCACCCATAGCCGAACAGCGGCGGATCGTGGCGGAGATTGAGAAGCAGTTTACGCGGTTAGATGCTGGTGTGGAGGGACTCAAGCGGGTGCAGGCCAACCTTAAGCGCTACCGCGCCTCCGTCCTCAAAGCTGCCTGTGACGGTAAACTCGTTCCGACCGAAGCCGAACTGGGCAACGATTTTGAAACAGGAGAACAACTTCTTAAACGCATCCTGATCGAACGCCGCAATGCCCACGAAGAACAGCAAGCCACCGCCCCCCGCAAAAAGAAATACAATGAACCCGCCACTCCGGACACCAATAATCTTCTCAATCTGCCAGCAGGGTGGAGTTGGGTCGCGCTGGGTCAATTGGCTTGGTCTGTAAAAGATGGCCCTCACTACAGTCCAAAATACACATCAGATGGAGTGCCTTTCATAAGTGGGGGCAACATACGTCCTTCTGGAGTAGATTTTGAAACAGCAAAGATGATTTCGCCGGAGCTCCACGCAGAGTTGAGTAAAAGGTGCAAGCCTGAAGTGGGCGACATCCTTTACACGAAAGGAGGCACAACGGGCATTGCACGAGTGAACACCTATACCGAAGAATTTAACGTGTGGGTGCACGTCGCAGTTTTGAAACTTGTAGATTCGGTTCATCGTTTTTACATACAGCACACGCTTAACTCGCCACTTTGTTACGCGCAATCACAAAAATTCACTCACGGAGTTGGAAATCAGGATCTTGGTTTAACGCGAATGATTCACATCGTCCTTCCTCTTCCACCCCTCGCCGAACAAAAACGAATTGTAGAAGAAGTAGAGCGCCGCTTGAGCGTGATCGACGAAATGGAAGCCACCGTTGCCTCCAACCTAAAACGCGCCACCCGCCTCCGCCAATCCATTTTGCAAAAAGCCCATGACGGAGAATTAGTGCCGCAAGATCCGAATGATGAGTCTGCGGAAGAGCTATTGAAGCGGATATTTAAGCAACCAGTCAAACCTCCAGCTCAAAGAAAGCCAAGTAGGAAAAAGGAGACGAAGTCTATGCACTCTATCACGGTAAAATCATTGGGGCAGTTAATCAAGTGCTTGAACGGGCTTGGTGGCTCCGCGTCCCCGGAAAACTTATTGTTAGCATCCGGCCTTAAGGATGATGTTGAGGCTTTTTTCGACATTCTTCGGGAGGGTCGAAACACCGGGAGCTTACTTGTACCAACTGGCGAATCGGGAATCATAAGGATGGCGAATAATGCGAATTGATTACCTTGAGATAAGAAGCCCATGGAAAAATCTTGGAGGGTTTTCTGTAGATTTTGATGAAACACGGGATGTTGCAGTGATCATTGGTCGAAATGGATCTGCAAAAAGTAATTTGTTAGAAGCCGTAATATGGATCTTCCGCAATATAGACCTCGGAGAACCTGCGCTTTTTTCTTATGAGTTGCGTTACAAATTTGAGGATAAGAATGTTGTCGTAACAGCCGAGATAGGTAAATTCCCTGCGGGTAAGGTTAATGATGAGTCTGTTGCACTGGATGCGCTTCGCGATGACTGGAGCCCACGCCACCTGGTTGGATATTATTCAGGTGTTAGTGATCGTTTCGAAGAGCTATTTAGGAAGCATGATTTGCTGGCTCGGAACCTTACGTTGACGCCTCCGTCTTCGAGTAGTTCAAAATCTGACAAGCTACAACTGAGACAATATGTTTGTGCACGGCCTATTCATGGCCTATTTGCTTTATTAGCATTTTATTTATCAAAAGATAAGGGAGTAGATGAGTTTCTCCTAGATATGCCCCGAATTGAAAGCTTTGACTCGGCACTTCTTGTCATTCACAAGCCTTCTTGGGCAAGGAAGGGATTTGGTCCTGATAAATTTTGGGGGGCAAAAGGCCCTGTACTGGATCTTTTGAAATGTATGCGTAAAAACTCGCTTGCTCCGTTTTCGCTGAAACGCCGTGTTAAACTCGATTTTTCAAAATCTAAAACACGAGAACTAATTTACCTGTACCTTCCTGATCTCCAAGCGTTACAGGCTGTGGCAGGTGAATATGGCGATGATCCTTGTGCATTCTTCCAGGCATTGGATACAATGAGGCTAAGCGACTTGATTGAGGATTTTCGAGTTCGGGTACGTGTTGCAGGAGTAAAGGACGCTATCCATACGCGGCAACTCAGCGAAGGGGAGCAACAGATTCTTTCTGTACTCGGCCTCATGCGGTTTACTCGAAACTCTGAATCTCTGTATTTGTTAGATGAACCTGATACTCATCTAAATCCAGCTTGGAGCGTTCAATATCTAGAGATATTGAGAAAAATCGGGGGTATTGAAAAAAGAAGTCATACTCTAATAGCCACGCATGATCCGTTGCTTGTATCAGGTTTGTGTCGGCAGGAGATACGTGCTCTTACTCGTCTTTCGAATGGAAGAGTTACTGCAGCAGAGCCAGAGAAAGATCCGAGGGGAACCGGTGTGGCAGGCGTGCTAACAAGTCCGCTTTATGGATTAGAGAGCCAGTTGGATGGCTTTAGCCTTAGTGTTCTGAAACGAATCTATGAGGTTTCTTTTTGGGACCAAAGTCCAGGAAAGACCCGGCATTTGGCGCGATTACGAAAGCTATTGCCGGCGATTGAGACTGCAGAAACATCCCCCGATCCATACCGAAACATTGCGCGTGACGCGTATCAACTTGCACAAGAAGACGTTCTTAAAATGGATGAGCCGGGAGATCGAAAGAAGCGAATTATCGATAAACTAGCGACTAAATTAATTGAAGAAGCGACAGAGGGGTTATCATGATTTTCATCAATCCTGATTCACTTGAGATTCCCTTAGAGAGTGAGGAGACCTTGCGCATATTGACCGAAACCTTGGCCGAGAAGACAGCAGTTGAGAGAAGGCGCTTCATAGAGAGCAACCGTGCTAAATCGTGGGGGCATGAAGCAATGCTCACCGCATTGCGTGCAATAGTGGGCAACAAGTGCTGGTATTCCGAAGTCCATCTCGAAGGAGCCGATCCCAACGTTGATCACTTTCGGCCTAAAGGACGTGTTCGCGAAGTAGGCACAAATCTTGAGAATACAGGTGAGTTTTCAGATGGCTACTGGTGGTTGGCATTTGAACCACGCAATTACCGCCTTGCGGCGATGCATGCAAACCAACGACGAGTAGATAAGGATACTGACGGTGGCAAGTGGGATTATTTCCCTGTTCGAGGCGCTCGTGCGTCTACCCAAACAGAATGGGACGCCATCATGGAAGATATTCTGGTCCTCGATCCGTGTTCCTTTTCCGATGTCCAGTTGCTTTGGTTTGATCCGGACGGGATAGCGTGTGCAGCAAAATGGAAGCATCGCGATATTGACGAGCGAGAAATTGAGCGCGTTAAGGCTACTATCTGGCTTTACCATTTAGACAAAAAGGAACTTCAAGATCGCCGGTCGGGGTATGTTCAGGATATACGAAAAGATCTAAGAAAAGCAAACAGCTATTATCAATTGTGGGCACCTTGTTCGATGAATCCCAATCTTCATGCAAAGAGAAGTTTCGATGAGAGGGTCGCCGAGATAAGAACCAAGATTGCGGACAAAGAAGAATTCGTTGGTGCGAAGCGCTGTGCTGTCAGAATCGCCCTAGCCGAGTACCCATGGATAGAGGAGTTCAACATCATATGACCAACCCACAACAACTTGTTTCCAAACTCTGGAATTACTGCTCTATCCTGCGCGACGATGGTCTTCGCCAGTCCATTTTGCAGAAAGCATTTGAAGGAAAACTTACTCGGACGGACAAACTATGAAACTTGCACGCATTCGAATCAGGAATTTTCGTTGCTATAAAAACGAAGTAGTCATCGACTTTGATGACATGACAGCTTTTATCGGTAAGAACGACGTTGGTAAGTCAACGGTGATGGATGCTCTTGATATTTTCCTGAATGAAAGTGTTCCAGATAAACATGATGCGACGAAGGATGGTAACGGAAAAGACCTAACAATAATCTGCGAGTTCTCTAACCTGCCGGGCAGTGTAATAATCGATGACGAAAGCCCGACATCTTTTCAAGAGGAACATCTCCTTAATGCTGAAGGAAGACTCGAGATTCACAAAACATTTAGCGGCCATCTGTCATCACCAAAATGCACGAGTGTCGCTGCATTCGCAGTTCACCCAACCGCCGGCGTGGTAGCCGATCTCTTGCAATTAAAAAACCAAGAACTCAAGAAACGGCTAGAAAAACTGCATGGTGACCTAACCGGCATTGACCCGAGGGTGAATGCTCAGTTAAGGCAGCGCATACGCGAAACGGTAGGAGATTTAAACCTCAACCCTGTGTTTGTTCCTCTCAATGAAGAAAAGACAAATAAGCCTTGGGGAAGCATTAAGGCGTATGTTCCCTTATTTGCATTATTCAAATCTGACCGAGCCAGCACTGATCAAGATCCTGAAGCGCAAGACCCCCTCAAGGCTGCGGTTAAGGAAGCAATCAAACAACGGGAGGTGGAGCTAAGCGCCATCGCTGCGCACGTTGAAACCGAGGTTCGCCGGATTGCAAAGGCGACGCTGGACAAGCTCAGAGATATGGATGAATCTCTCGCGCAGCAGTTGAATCCGCAAATTGTTGTCAAAAAATGGGATACGCTTTTCAACGTCAGCATCACAGGCGACGAAGATATTCCGATCAACAAGCGAGGCAGTGGTGTGAAGAGGTTGGTTTTACTGAACTTCTTCCGCGCAAAAGCTGAACAGAAGTCTCGTGAAAAGAGTAACGCCCCGATCATTTATGGCATTGAAGAGCCGGAGACGAGCCAGCATCCTCATAATCAACGCCTGCTCATCAACGCACTGATGGATTTATCGACAGACGGCCAGGTAGTCATCACGACTCACACTCCTATGCTGGCACGCACGCTCCCAGACAAATGCTTGCGATACATTCATATGAAAGCTGATAAGTCGAGGGAAGTTCTTGCCGGTGGTGGCGAGACCAATAAACTGTTCGCTTCATCGCTGGGCGTGCTTCCGGACAATGCCATCAAACTTTTTATTGGAGTCGAAGGGCGGCATGACATTACTTTTCTGAAGCACATGGCAAAGATTCTCCGACAAGCTGGATGTGATGTACTTGACCTTGAAAAGATGGAACTGGATGGAGAACTGATTTTCTTTCCTTTAGGCGGTTCTTCATTGGCACTTTGGACGTCCCGGCTTGCGCCTCTGTCGCGACCGGAGTTCCATCTTTTTGACAGAGATGATCCACCACCAGCACCCGCAAAGTATCAAGTTCAAGCAGACGCGATTAACCTTCGGGAGCGATGCAAAGCCGTCGTTACGGGAAAGAAGGAGATGGAAAATTACCTCCATCCAGATGCGATCAATGAGGCCTACATGCGCGTCTGCAACATCACTCTCGGACTGACAACAATCTTTTCCCCGTTTGACGACGTTCCAGTCAAGATTGCTGAATTGGTCCACGTAGCATCGGGAAGCCCCTCCGCTTGGGTAGCGCTTAACCAAGAAACGAGAGGCAAGAAGGTCTCAAGGGTGAAGCGAAATCTCAACGAGCATGCCGCTGCCTTAATGACCAAGGTTCGCTTGGATGAAGTTGACCCAGATGGACATGTTCTCAGCTGGTTAAATGACATAAAAACCCTCTCCAACCTTTAACGCTAAAAGACAAACCTTATGACCAACCCACAACAACTTGTTTCCAAACTCTGGAATTACTGCTCCATCCTGCGCGATGATGGCTTGTCGTACGGCGACTATGTCGAGCAGTTGACGTTCCTCCTTTTCCTGAAAATGGCGGAGGAGCAGGCGCAGCTCCACTCCAAACCATCGTCGGTGCCGGCTGGTTACGACTGGCCGAGTCTGCTGGCGAAGGATGGCGATGAACTCGAAACCCATTACCGGCATGTGCTGGATACGCTGGGCAAGAAGCCGGGAATGCTCGGCATTATTTTCCGCAAGGCGCAGAACAAGATTCAGGACCCGGCCAAGCTGCGGCGGCTGATCGTGGATCTGATCGACAAGGAGCAGTGGTCGAGCCTCTCTTCCGATGTGAAGGGCGATGCTTACGAGGGGCTGCTGCAGAAGAATGCTGAGGACGTTAAGGGCGGTGCGGGCCAATACTTTACGCCCCGCGCCCTGATTGCCGCAATGGTGGATGCAGTCGCCCCGCAACCGGGGCAGACGATCTGTGATCCGGCCTGCGGTACCGGTGGATTCCTGCTGGCAGCACATGATTATCTTGCCAGAAATCCGAAACTCGACCGGGGGCAGAAGAAAATCCTTAAAAGCGGGACCTTCTTCGGTATTGAGCTGGTGGACAGCGTGACGCGTCTGTGCGCAATGAATCTGCTCCTGCATGGTATCGGCGGGGAGTCCGAAAAGGACTTGCCGGTTGTGACCAAGGATGCTCTGACCGGCAAGCATGGCGAATATGAGATTGTTCTGGCCAACCCGCCCTTCGGCAAAAAGAGCAGCGTAACGATTATCAATGAGGAGGGCGAAAGTTCCAAGGAGTCGCTAATTATCAATCGCGACGATTTCTGGGCTTCCACCAGCAACAAACAGCTCAACTTCCTTCAGCACATTTTTACCATCCTCAAACAGCATGGACGCGCGGCGGTGGTCCTGCCCGACAACGTGCTGTTTGAAGGAGGCGCGGGTGAAACCATCCGACGCGAGTTGCTCAAGCAGGCCGACGTGCATACCTTGGTGCGACTGCCGACCGGCATCTTCTACGCTCAGGGGGTAAAAGCCAACGTTCTCTTTTTCGACCGCAAACCGGCCCAGGAAAAGCCCTGGACCGAAAAGCTTTGGATCTATGACCTGCGCACCAACATGCACTTTACACTCAAGGCCAATCCGCTCAAACGAAGTGACCTTGATGACTTCGTCGCCTGTTACAACCCAAAGAACCGCCACAACCGCACCGAGAGCGAACGTTTCAAGGCCTTCACCTACGAAGAGCTGACCAAACGTGACAAGATCAACCTCGACATCTTCTGGCTCAAAGACGATGCACTGGAGGACTCCGCCAACCTGCCCGCCCCTGAAATCATAGCCCAGGATATCACCGCCGACCTTGCCGCAGCTATTGAACAGTTCGCCACCATCGCCGATGATCTAAAAACCTAATTTTTCGCTACAGAACAACACGCGCAAACGTCAGATTAAATCTACGTATGCGTCAAGGTTGTACATTCTAACAATAAAAGGAATAAACTATTATGGATTTCAAAGTGTTTGTAAGTTATTCAACTAAGGACCTTCATCAAGTTAGTGCTCTTCAATCACAATTAGCAAATACTCCTATAAATGTGTTTGTCGCGGAACATGCAATTAATCCAAGTCAAGAATTGGCCTCTACTATCGACAAGGCTATTAACAACTGTGACTTATTCATAGTGTTGTGGAGTAATAATGCAAAAAGTTCAGACTGGGTTTCCCAAGAAATTGGAAAAGCGACAGCACTGAAAAAAACGATTTTGCCTTTAGTTCTGGATTCTGGGCTGAATTTGCCGGGTTTTATATCTGGGTTAAAATATTTGCCTGTTTTTTCAGACCCTGAAAATGCTTTAGTTCAAGCAAAAGAAATTGTAGAGAATGAGTACAAGATAAAATTGGATAAGGCTAAATCTGATAAATCACAGAAGGATAAATCTGCCCTTGCTTTATTGGGGCTGAGTGCTTTGGTTTTATGGGCTGTGAATCGGAAACCAGAAGAGCCTCCTAAGATTATTTATTAACTTAGGTGACACCTGTGCAATCTGGCGGTCACACAACAAAGACAATAAGAAAGAGTCGATGCTTTGGTTGAACAGATTACACCTAACTCCAATAAGCCAATGGGTGTTTAGGGGGGGGCAGCCCACAGGTAATAGCAGGATCGGATTTTTTTAAATTGAGTTTAGAGTGTTGTTTTTCAGGATATTTATGAGTTTTCGGAATAGGATTTTTAAAATTATAGAATGAAGGAGCGATGATGAATTTTGATCAACTACCAGGTATGAATGACCCTATGAAACCAGTTAACGGTCTTATCTCAGATCCAATTCGAGGCGGTTGCTATAAGCCGGGCATAGATGGTAAGGTGTTTGGCATGAACAATGAGTTGGTCGGTCGGCTTTCCCCATCTGGGGACCGTATTGATTTTTTGCCTGAAAATTGACCATTAGAGTTTCTCATATGGTCAGGGAACATGGACCATCCCGACAGCACCGTTTGAAATCGATGGTGGGGTAAAGAATGAAAGAGTCTTGCAGTGAAGGCGTAGCGAGCCACATTGGCCCCGAGTCATGCGTTGATCTTCCGCGAAGGGAAAGTTAGATCGAACTATCGATCTCTGAAAACACCAAATTTTGCGAGACCTAGCGAGTTGCATGGCGAAAGGACAATGCTGAGCGCGAAAACAACGCCTAATAAGAAAAAGCGGCTTCGGGGTCAGCCCCAAATTTAGAACTTAACCACACGTTTGCCATAGGGCTGAGCAAAGAAACGGGTTTTACTTGGTATCAATATTAAGCTTCAACTCTTACAATGGTTACGATAATAACTAGGATGTAATGCAATGTCAAGCAGTGCGCTGTACCTTGGAAGCATTTATCTCTTTCCTTCTTGTCCCAGCAGTAAATAAGTCATACAATATAGGCATTTGAGGCACTGCCTTAATCATATTGCTTTGACAAAATCTAATTTATCGACAGGATGTTGTTCATGTTTCAAAAAGCGGTCAGTTTCTGCATAATCTTTATACTCGCTGTTTCGGCGTTGGCAGCTTCGCTTATCAATTGCCCGGACTGCACCAAGTCTGTGTCGAGCCGGGCCGTCTTCTGTCCGTCATGTGGATGCCCCGGCGACGCCATTGCTGAGGCGGCAAAAAACTTGGTGAGGGACAACTCCAAAACTCTCGACCGTTTGATTAAAATTGAGACTGACGGCCGGATCGGGTTCGCATTTCCTGTTGAAATGGCTGATGGCCTTTTTGCCGTGGCTCCATTGGAGTGCCTGCTTTCTGCTGTCAGCGTTACGCTTTCCTTCACATCTACCAATACTCCCATTGCGTACTTAATGCCGGAAGTTGCCGTGAATGCGCCCCTTGTCCGTTTCCCGATCTCCTCAACCAATCTTGCCTATTGGTGCGTTGCCTCGCTTGAAAGCACGGGTAGTGCAAATCTCAACTATTCGACTGTCACAGGGCTTTCGTTCAGCCGTGAAACAACCGCCCTCTCGGTGGCCGAAACCTCAGCCGCGACGAATCTCGTATCCCTTTACACAAGTGCAATGGGCAATCGATTTGCTCAAAGGATCGACCCAGCACAGAAATGGCTGTCCATCCAGCCCAAGGCTTTCCGTGAACATGGACGAATATTTGAAAAACTGATCAAAGGCGAGAAAGAAACCCCTCCATCCACTTGGAGTCACCCCATTTTTGACGCGCTTCTGAAGCGTGAACAAACCAAGGAGAAATGAAATGAATAAAAGTCACTCTATACTCTATGCGGGAGTAGTCGTATTGATAGCCACCTGGCTTCAGGCTGCGCCCCCGGCAGTCACCAATATTGTTGCCTCCCAGCGTGTGGGAACGAAGTTAGTGGATATCCACTATGACGTACAAGACCCGGACGGCGACCTGCTCAAAGTCCGTGTTGAAGTCTCAGACAATGACGGACACCTTTACTCTGTTCCAGCGTTTTCTTTGACAGGCGACATCGGCGAAGGTATTGCCTCCGGTGCTGACAAGCATATCATCTGGGATGCAGGTGCGGACTGGGATGGTGAGTATTCGGATCAGATGCGCGTCAAGGTCTTTGCTATAGATGCCAAAGGTTTTCCAGGCATGGAGTGGGGAAATGAGGTGCCACCCGGCGGGTTCCTGCTCGGGCAAGACGGTGGGGTGGAAGGTAGCGGACCATCGCGCCACGTCAACATCCCTTGGTCCTATTGGATGAGCAAGTATGAGATCACGATTGGCCAATACTGCGATTTTCTCAATGCCGCGCATGTAGCTGGATTCGTCACGCGCTCGGGGACGACCGCAGTTTACTCAAAGAGCGATGCCCTTCTTTTTCAAGGGTTACAGGGTGAATTTAAATTGATCTCCTTGGGTGACAGTAGCGACATCCGCTGGAACGTTAACAACTTCGAGGCGGTCAACAGCCGAACCAACTTCCCCGTCCGCGTCACCTGGCATGGTGCACTGGCCTTCTCCCACTTTTATGGTTACGATCTCCCTACTGAAGCAGAGTGGGAAAAGGCGGCCCGTGGTCCGGATAACGACGACCAGGACGAACACTTCATTTACACATGGGGTAACACGTTAACGGAGAGCTATGCGTACTATTACTTTAATTCTTATTATCACCCTTTGACAAAACCAGTCGGTTATTACAACGGCAACCAGATCCCTTTAGGGCCGGACACCGCCAACGGATACGGGCTCTACGATATGGTTGGCAACGTTTCGGAGTGGACCCTCTCCTTAAGCAGTTATGGCATTGAAAACTACCCGCAGCAGGAAAATATATGGACGAATAATCATACTTTGATTGCGTCCTCTTCACGCATTACAAAGGGCGGATCGTGTGATGATAACAGCAGTTCTCCGCTTAAACTCTTTTATCGTACTTCACTGCTGCCGACTTCGCAAGGTTACACGGGATTCCGCGTTATACGTCGCAACAACGACATCCAACGTACAATCGCCAAATGTGAGGTTTTTGAGAATTTCGATACATGGCCCACCTTAGGGGGATCTGGCATTTGGACATACACAACAACCGCAGGCGAGTGGTATGTAAATTCATCATCAATATACGTCAAAGATGATCTTGCGCATGCCGCATCGGGCACGAAGTATCTGTATCCGACATCTTCTGGTTACAGTTTGTTCCTGCCCGCCTTAACAAATCAAATAGTGATGGTCCGGGCAAAGGTCAAAAATCCTTCATCGTCTTCTGTTTACATTTTTATGAGGTACGTCTCGGGTTCGGGGGAGTCGTATATTATTGTCCCTGCCTATACAATGGATTACCAAACGATTGTTTTTCCGATCACAGTTCCAGGCAAGGCACCCTATCTGTACCTTTATTCAGGATTGTATATCGATGACATCGAACTATGGACAGTGAGCTTACCGGAGTGAATAAATTGCGCCGTTTTCTCATATTTCTTGTTTCAGTTGGGACGCTGGCGGCATCCGCTGCCAGTGAGGGTGTTTCGCATGCTTTTGTTTTCGATGCATCATACCCCTCCCTCGCAGACACCTCCGTATGGGATGTGGTGGAAGAGGCTGTCGCCCTTTCTGACCGCTTTGTCGCGCGGACGGTGGCGGAGATTATCGACACTGACGGTGACGGTCTCCCCAATGCATGGGAACAGCTTCACAATCTCAATCCGCTCATCGCAGACGCATCCGCCGACCCCGACAATGATGGTTTCACAAACCTGGAGGAATACAATGCAGGCACCAACCCCTCCTCGCCGGATTTTTTTGCAAATTCCATCGCCTGGTCACTCGCCTTCACTGCCGATCTGAGCCCAGACTATGATGGGCCAAGTACCCCTGATAACCCGACTGAGGTTTGGAAGCTTTCTGACCGGTTCCTGACTGATACGATCGGCATCTCACCCGATACCGACGGTGATGGCATGCGCGACGAATGGGAGAACAGCCATGGGCTGAACTTCTTAGTTAAAGACGGGCATCTTGATCCAGACGGTGACGGGTACACCAATCTGGAGGAATACAACGCGAACACCGATCCGCAGCAAGCGGACGACTGGAGCGTTTCGTTGCTTGCCTCAAGCGCATTTCTGACTGATACGCACATTCCCTATATTCCCGGCACCCTGCCCTTGATCGAGGAAACGTACATAATTTACTTTGAAGGAAGAGTCTTTGTCTGCGACACGGGCGGTCTCTACTACGACTGGGACGGCGACGGCATACCAAACTGGTGGGAGGCACGATTCTCATCCTCCAAGACAGGGCTCTCTGCCTCGATCGATGCAGATCAGGACGGCTACTCGAATGGCATGGAGTATCTGGCATACACAGACCCCACGAATGCGTGTTCTTTCTTTGCCATTTCTAATATAAGTCCGAGTAGAGTACCGCATTCAGCAAGCATTCAAGCGTTCACTGAAAATCCAACCACCCTGGAGTCGCAACCCGCACCAGCAGAGCACAGCCTCTTGCTCACTTGGAGATCGGCCGCGCATCGCCGGTATCAGGTCTATGAGTCAGCCGATCTCGTGAATTGGTCCGAACAACCGGTCCTCACCGTCGATGGCACGGGAGAGCCTCTTACTGTCGAAGTTCCGCAATCGCAGAGCAAGCAGTTTTACAAGGTGACTGTCGATCTAATTCCATAAGGACACTTACCGTCACTTTGCCCCCACTTGTTTCTAGTGAAGTTGATAACGGTGGGGCTCAGGCCTTAGTTTAGTAGTTACCGGGTTTTAGAGTTTAAGATTAATTAAGGAGCATAAGATGAGTGATTTTGGAGAAATAAAGAAGGTTCCGTTAAGAAATGTTTGGCCGCATGAGGCAAATGATTTTACACCTTGGCTTGCAGAAAATATCTCAGAACTTGGAAAAGTTCTAGGATTGGATCTTGAACTTGTGGAAAGAGAGGCGGCTGTAGGCGGATTTTCCTTAGATTTGCTCGCAAAAGATCTTAGTAACTCTCAACCCGTGGTGATAGAAAATCAGTTTAACCAAACAAACCATGATC
>Ga0307990_1001569_pt1 | contig 19111 bp, 10 predicted proteins | sample EllFjometagen129_FD_203168 | JGI IMG/M metagenome (GOLD analysis project Ga0307990, IMG submission 203168) | Marine microbial communities from Ellis Fjord, Antarctic Ocean - #129 | ecosystem: Environmental > Aquatic > Marine > Unclassified | place: Southern Ocean | collected 2014-10-08
CGACCGCTTTCACCCTTGCCGACCGCCCAAAGATCGGGGAGAATCAACTGTCAATGGTTGGTGAATAATCCGAGATAAGGGAATAGTTTCTGAAAGGGTGGATCAATGAATACGGGCTATGCGATCGTCATGGCGGGTTTTTTCGTGGGCGCGGCAATCATGCTTGCAGGCGCTGATATCGCTCACGCGACCAACCTATTTTTTGGGGGGTGGAGCGTCTTTCCAGGAATTGCGTTTCTGTTTTTCGGCGTTATTGGGGGTCTGTTGGGCCTTGTGAAAGCCAGGAAAAACAAGCAGAGCTAGCGTTTTTCGCCTCGCATGGGGTGCCAGTATTCAGGCGGTGGGGATGCACTCCGCCCTTGGATCTCAGCGGGGCCTTCATGATGAGAAGTTGAGGGCGATCTCCCAAACAATGCGCTTGAACAATTGCCAGTCATGCGTTATGTTTTCCTGTGCATAACGCATTGTTCGGAGAATGTGTTCGTGGCTGGGCTATTGGAGCTCAGGCTTGTGGCGCATTGTAAGGCTTTTACCGCGGGACTGTCCAAGCAAGAGGGAAACATGAGGCGGATCGGATTGAGTATTGCGGCAGCCTTGGCGGGGACGCTCGCTGTGGCAGTTTGTCCGGCGAGGGCGGACTTGGTCAAGCCTTGGGACGATCTTATCGCAAATCCCGACCCAAGCTGGATCGACCCGCATTCGGTGAACATGTACGCTGCCAACGTGGCTGAATCTTTCCCGGTGATGTTTGGCGAGGCCAGGAGCGACGGTGGGGCTCGGGGCATGAACTCTATTCGGTTCGTTGATACATCCGACGCTCATCACGTCTCCAGGGCAGCGACGGGCAGTGTGGATGTGCTGGCCACCGGGGGTGTGCCGTTCAGCGACGTGCTGGTGCTTGTCGCCATCGATTCGGCGACCCTGCCGGACAACTTCGCCCTGACGATGAATGGCTACGCGTGCGATCGCCAGGCGGACTTCGTCTACTACGACGGAACCGCCTACGCGGCGGGCAGGCCCAGCGGGTATTACTCGCCGGTGACCAACCCCGCACGCGAGCCTATCGCCTACAATTTTCAGGCCGGGATGGTCACCGTGCTGGCATTCACGGACGTGATGCTGGACCCGGAGCATCCCGTTGTGCTGGATTACGCTTTTGAAAACCTGCCCGCCCGGGCGGTGTTCAGCGCATACGCCTTCCCGACCGGCGGGATGGAGATATACCACACCAACCGGGGTCTAGAAGACCTGAGTTCCTCATCCCGCACGGTTTCGACGTTCGAGATCGCGGGCCTGCCTGGCGATGTCGACGGCGACGGCGTGGTGGGAGCGGCGGACTATGTTACGCTCAAGCGTAACATCGGCGAAGGCACGGGGGCGGGTCAGTCCGAGGGCGATTTCGACAACGACGGCGATGTGGACTCAGACGACCTGGGGACACTGATCGGCGGTTTCCAGGCCGGCAGCGGCGAGACGACGACAATTCCCGAGCCCGCCGCGGCGGCGTTTTTGTTTTTCGGAGCGGCCTGGCTGAGGCGGAGGCGGAGAATCATCGGTGGCCCGTCAGGGCTTACCCGGAGTAGCTCATGCGGAACAAAAAGGAGAGGATCATGATGCGCAACAGTATTGGAATTGCACTGGTTCCGGCGGTGGCGATGGTGTTGGCGATGGCCCTGCCAGCCCAGGCAGTATTCACCAAGCCTTGGGACGATCTCGTAGCGGACCCCAACTCGCGGTGGATAGAATCGAGCTCGGTGAATATGTACCCAGCCAACAGCGCCACGACGTATACGGTGAAGTTCAGCAAGGCCAAGAGCAACGGCGGGGCGCGGGGCATGAACTCGCTGAAATTCGTGGATGCCACCGACGCTCACCACGTTTCCAATGATCTTGTCGGCAGCGTCGATGTGCTGGCCTCTGGCAATGTGTCCTTTGGCGACGTGCTGGTGCTGGTCGCCATCGAGTCGGCCTCGCTGCCGGGCGACTTTGCCCTCAGCATGAACGGCTACGCGTGTGACGCGCAGGCGGACTTCGTACACTATGACGGCACAGAATACGCCGCGGGTCGGCCCAGCGGATATTATCCGGGCAAGACCAACCCGACCGGCGAGTCGATCGCCTACGATTTCGAAAGCGCAATGGTGACCGTGCTGGCCTTTGAGGGTGTGACGCTGAACTCCAGCAACAACTACGAGCTGAATTACGCATTTGAGAACCTGCCAGGCCGGGCCGTGATGAGCGTCTATGCCTTGCCCGAAGGCGGCACTGAGATTCAGCACACCAACAGAAGTCTGTATGATCTCAACGACGCCACCAGCACGGTATCGACATTTGAGGTCCTGCCGGAGCCCGCATCACTGGCGATGCTGGCCTGCGGGGCTCTCGCACTGCTGGGTCGAAAGCGACGCCGAGACTAGCGGGCAAGGATTTCGAGTATGACCATCAGGCGGCATCGCCATATCGACGAGGGATTCACGCTTGTGGAGATCCTCATCGTTGTGGCGATCATCGCTTTGCTGCTGGGCTTGACCGTGCCGTATTACGGCGGGGTCCACGCGCGGGCGCAATTCGTCGAATGCCAAGCCAACCTCCGCGCTGTTGGCGTGGGTGTCCAGGCCTATCTGAACACCCACGATACGCTTCCTGTCAGCGAGCACTTGGCCAATCCGCACCCGGAACTGTTTGCGGAGATGCTCGGCAGTTACGTGCCCGCCAAGGCGTTTTACTGCCCCGCGGAAACGCGAAACGACCTCCGCTACTCGGATAAGAACATCGAGGCTGGGAATATTACGTACTTCTACTACTGCTGCCGCAAGGCCACGCCGAATCACGAGGCATCGCAGTTCCTGTGGCGAGCGGGGATAACGAACCCGAAATGGCCACGGATCATCACCGACTCGGGGCTCCAGAGCGCCACCGGCTGGGTTACGGACCCGTGGGTGATGAGTGATCGATGGGTCTCCGGCGAGATGCCGCACCCCTTCGGGCAGAAGGGGCTGAATTTCCTTTTGCTGGATGGACAGGTTAAGATGGTCGAAGCCAGCCCGAGGGATGAGTTCCGATAGTCGAAAGCCTGCGGCTCCAGCCGGAAGAAGCAGAAACATCAGATGGAGATTACATAGACCTGCCTACCGGCAGGCAGTTTAAAGGATTACGTGGATTAACAGGTCAGGTATGACTTCATCTGTGTAGTCCTGTCATCTTTGTAATCCCCATCCAGAGCTGTTTTTGTTTTCCGCGTTTCGGGTTGTACAGGTTTTTCATAAGGCACATAGACTGACTGTTTGGCGGTGCAGACACAATGAACACAATCTTGATCGGCATAGACGATACGGACAACGACACCAGCCCTGGCACGGGACACATGGCGAGGATGCTGATGGCTGACTGCGTCGGCCGGGGCATGCGGGCGGTGAGCATAACCAGGCATCAGCTATTTCTCGACGACCGGATTCCCTACACCTCGCACAACAGTTCAGCCTGCGTGGCTGTCGAGGCGCCTGACGCTTCGGTTGCGGAGTTCGCGTTCGATTTCGTCGCCTCGCGGTCGGCGGAAGGGTCCGATCCCGGAGTATGCATTTGCCCGCAAGACGCCGTGACTGAAGAGATGCAGCATTTTGGCGGGCGTGCCACATCCGAAGTGGTGGAGATGTCCGAGGCGCTGGGTCTTGCCCGCAAGCTGGGCGTGCCTCTTCGGCCTTTGGGCGGCACGGGGTTGGGCGTTATCGGAGCCCTGTCGGCCGTCGGCTTGCGAGCGGGCGGGCAGAACGGTAGAGTAATAGACATGCCCGGCTTGCGCGAGCTGCCGGACCGCGTCTCGGCTGGAGATTTGGAGCAACTGGGAATCGGCCTGGCGTACGAAGGCTCTCGGCCCGTCTCGGCCGACGATGCGTACGCGACCCTTGGCTGGGTTCGGCCCCGGATAGTCGCCGGTCAGCCCCTGCTGCCGGTAAAATGGAGCGAGCAACACGATGCGTGGATACCAGTCGACCGAAAACGTAGTCGTCCGCTCGAGTAGCTCCGCCAGTGTCGCCAACGCGGCCGGGGTAAAAGGGCTGCTGGCTTGCATCGGTGTCGGCGTGGCGGCTGGACTGTGTGTGACCTTCGTGAGCCGACTGGGCCTGCATGTGGGGCTCACCGGGCATAAGGTCCTGTTCTGGATGCCCCTGTTGATTATGGCCCGGCTAGCGACTCGACACCCCATTGGCGCCACAGCCGGCAGCGCCGCGACGGGCGTGACGTGCCTGGCATTTGGAACGAACCTTGCAGGCCCGGCGCTTTTCATGCCTCTTATCGTGCTTGCCGGCAGCGTGCTCGATGCCGCCGCCGGCCTGTCCGAACGGAAGCACCTGCCGGTCTGGCTGATAGTCCCCCTCTTCGGAGCGGCTGGGATGATCGGTGCGACGCTCTGTGCCGTAAAACGCCTGCTGTCGCCGTCGGTGAAGTGGCACATTCTTTTCGGAATCCCCGACCCGGTCGCCTCCATGATCTGCTGGGCCTTCTTCGGCCTCCTGGCCGGGCTGGTCGGCGCGGCATTGGCAACGGGCGTCATTCGTCTGGTCCGAGGCAAGAAGCCCATAAATCGCTAGCAGTCCGTTTAGAAATGGGTCCGCCAGCGAGAGCGAGCAAGAATGTCGAGCATCAAGGAAGAAAACGCAGGCAATGCCTTAGCATTGCCGAGGCTTTCTGACGCAGACGCGCAGATATTCGGGCCGCTCGCAGCAAGGGCAGCTTGCTAAACGGGCTGCTAGGCCGCGTGCGGCTTGGATTCATGCCTTGCTTGCTCTTTTTGGTGTTCGAAACCCAGTTTTGTTGTCCCAACGAGACCCAATTCCAAGTGGACTGTTTATTGTCATGACGGCTTGGTGGGGGCGATAATGAGTGACCGTCGAAGGTGTATGAAAACCCGCGTCGGCGTCCCGCGGCAGGCAAGGCCCCGAGACCGGCGCAACACGGAAAGCCAGGCATGATAAAATCTCAGCGTGTCCGACAGATACTGACCGCCCTTTCGATGTTCGTCTTCGCTGGCTGGCTTTGCTCAGTCGCCGTCAGCCAGGGCGTCCGGGCAGGGGACACGCCCGCCCTGCCCGACCTTAAGGGGCCGCTGGTTGTGCATCTCGGCTGTGGCGATGGCAAGATGCTGGCCGAGTTGGCGGGGCAGGGGCAACTGCTTGTCCACGGTTTTGATACCGACGCCGCCAACGTCGCCAAGGCGCGGGATATCTTGCGAGCCAAGGGCATCTACGGCCGGGCCACGGCGCAGGTTCTGACCGGCGCGAATCTGCCCTACGCCGAGAACATGGTCAACGCGATGGTAATCACCGATCCCGGCGGCGTTACGGATGCCGAAGCGATGCGTGTTCTGGTTCCCGGCGGGGTGGTGTGGCGTTTGCGGGACGGCAAGTGGGTGCGGACGCTCAAGCCCTGGCCGGCGGATATCGATGAATGGACGCACTGGCTTCACGGGGCCGACTGCAACGCGGTGGCCAGGGATAAGGTCGCCGGCGCGCCGCGACGGATGAAGTGGATCGCCGGGCCGCTGTGGTCGCGTCATCACAATACGGTGCCCAGCGTGACGGCGATGGTGACGGCGGGTGGGCGAATCTTCAGCATCGTTGACGAAGCTCCCAGCGGCATGGGCGGCAGCGCCCCGGACAAGTGGTTCCTGGTCGCTCGCGACGCCTTCAACGGTCTGGAGCTTTGGAGAAAACCCATGGACATGTGGGGCTGGAAGGCCTGGTCCGACGAGTGGACCTGCCGGTTCACGATTCCCACGCACATTCCTCGCAGGCTGGTGGCTGTTGGTGATCGAGTTTACGTTACGCTGGGCTTCAATGCCCCGCTGACCGAGTTGGATGCAGCCACGGGGGAGGTCCTTCGGACATTCAAGGGCACGGACTTCACTGATGAAATCCTTTGCGACAAAGGCCTGCTGATTGTCTCGCTCAACCAGGCCGCCCAGCATCCCGGTTCGGGCTCCAAACAGCGTAAGGGCCTGCCCGCCGAGCCGACGGTCAAGAAATCCGTCGCCGCCATCGACGTCGCCTCCGGCAAGATGCTCTGGAAGAAGGGCGACTTCGAGGGGTTGCACTCCAAGAGAGGTTCGATGGACCGCATCAGCCATCTCTCGATGTGTTCCGGCGGGGGCAGGATTTTCTTCGTCGATCGCGACAAGATCGTCGCACTGAAACTCACCGACGGCAGCGTCGCATGGCGGGCTCCGCGCCCGGAGGTGCCCGAGCACAAGTTGCGGTACAACATCCGCCTCAACGACATGTGTTCGCTCGTCTATGCGGGCGACATGGTTTACTTCGCCCAGCTCAATCCCGACAAGCGTGTCGGGTGGCGGGAGGTGCGTGGCAAGCTGCACGCCTTCTCAGCCAAAACGGGCAAGGAAATGTGGAGTCGCATCTGCTCTTCGTGGGGATGGGGCGCCCCGGCTGACATCTTCTGCCTCCAGGGACTCGTCTGGGTGCATGATTTCGAGAATCCATTTATCCTCGGGCTGGATCCCGCCACCGGCGAGTTTCGCCGCAAGGTCTCCAACGAAAAGGCCTTCGACAACGGCCATCACCACCGCTGTTACCGCAACAAGGCCACCGAGCGATTTATGATAACCAGCTTCCGTGGCCTGGAGTTCATCGATTGGACCGGGTCGGCCGAGACGTCGCTGAACCACTGGATTCGCGGCGTATGTCGGCTTGGTGTTATGCCTGCCAATGGTCTGGTGTACGCGACTCCCGATCCGTGCGAGTGCTATATCAGCTCGAAGATCAACGGCTTCGTGGCGCTGGCGGGCAAGGGCGACTCCGCCAAGGCGGCGGCCTCGGCGGAAAGACTTGTCCGCGGACCCGCGTACGGCGCCAAGGTCAAGGCCGCCTCCGCGACCTCGGCCGGGGACTGGCCAACCTACCGACACGACCCCGAGCGAAGCGGCTCGGCGAGTTGCCCTGCCCCGGCGAAACCCGTCAGCAAATGGCGGAGCGATCTCCGCGCCAGGCCGACCGCATGCACTGCCGCCGGCGATGTTGTTTGCACGGCCGTGTCTCATGAGGTGGTCGCTCTCGACGCCGAGACGGGCAAGTGCCGGTGGCGTTTCACCGCCGGCGGGCGGGTCGATGCGCCTCCGACAATCGCCGGTGGGTTGGTTATCTTCGGGTCCGCCGACGGGTGGGCCTACTGCCTGCGCGGCGCTGACGGCGAGCTTGTCTGGCGATTCCGCGGCGCGCCGACGGAACGGCTGATCGGGGCCTTTGACGGGGTCGAATCTGCCTGGCCCGTTCACGGGTGCGTGCTTGTGCGGAAGGGCGTGGCGTACTTCACGGCCGGTCGGTCGAGCTTCCTCGATGGCGGCATCTTTGCATACGGCCTGGATGTGCGAACAGGCAAGGTCGTATCCGAGCGGCGGATTGCCTCCGACCACGACATGAAGGTGGGCAAGGGTCAGGATCGTCTCGGTGACACCGGCCTGCTTGATGACATCCTGGTTGCGGGTCCGCGCGGCGTGCAGATGCGCCGCTTCCTGCTTTTTGGCGACGCCAACACCCCGGCCGATGGCCCAGCGGTGCGGTCCACGGGCCCCGGAGGAATGCTGGCAGACACGTGGAATCCCCGCGAGCGATGGTACATGGGCGACAAGTCCTGCGCGGAGTACTGCGTCTTCGATACGCGGGGCGTCTACGGAATCCGCGCCCGGGAGGATGTCAGCGGCTACGGCGGGTTCTTCGAGCCAGGCCAGGCCGGCTACGAGTTGTTCGCCGCCGACTTGCCGTTGAAAGTCGCCGGCAAGGGCAAGAAGATCAGCAAACGATGGTCCATCCGTCTGCCGGTGAAGGTCACTGCCATGGTTATCGCCGGCGATGTCCTCCTGGCTGCGGGAACGCCGGATGCGATCGACCCCAAGGAGCCATGGGCCGCCTATGAAGGCAGGCGCGGAGGCGTGCTGCTGACGATATCCGCTACTGATGGCAAGATTCTGTCCCGCCGGAAACTCCATGCCGCCCCCATCCCGGACGGCCTGACCCTCGCTGGCGGCAGGCTGCTGGTGACGACGAGCGACGGCAAGATCCAATGCTTCCGCTGACCGCGGGTGAAAGGCTATAGATGTCCATTGATTTCAGCTTCGAACGCTGGCAGCGCATCAAGAATGACAACCGGCGATGGTGGGCAGGGGACCTGGACAGGCCGCTGCTGGCGCTGACCGTCTCGGGTCGCGACCCGGGTCGGCCCGCGCCGAAACTCCAATCAGTCAGGCCGCCCTGCATGTACGACCTGGCGATCCCGGCCGAGGACATCGTGGACTGCTGGGACTATGGCCTGTCCTGCCATAGGTTCCTCGGCGATGCGTATCCGCGAGTCTGGCCGGACTTCGGCCCCGGTGTGCTGGCCGCGATGTTGGGCGCCAATGCCCAAGCCCGGGCCGAGACCGTCTGGTTCGGCCCGTCCGAGCCGATGGAAATCGCCGATATCCACTTCGCCTACGATGCCGACAACATCTGGCTGCGACGGATCAAGGATATCTGCCAAGCCGCCGTGCATCGCTGGGATGGGCTGGTGCAGGTGGCCATGACGGACCTGGGGGGCAGTCTCGACGTGCTGTCATCGTTCCGGCCTGACGAGGGGCTGCTGCTGGACCTGTACGACCATCCGGAAGAAGTCCAGCGCCTGCTGTGGGAGGCTCACGAGGCCTGGCACGCCTGCTTCGCGGATATCAACGCGGTGCTCCAGCCGACCAACCCCGGCTATGCGGCGTGGGATGGCGTGTTCTCCGAGAGGCCTTACTACATTTTGCAGTGCGACTTCTGCTATATGATCTCGCCGGAGATGTTCGACCGTTTCGTCAAGCCGGAACTGGTGGCCTCGTGCGCCCGGCTGGGCAATACGATATACCACCTCGACGGCGTCGGCCAACTTGCCCATCTCGATTCGCTGCTGGAGATCGAATCGCTGGGCGGCGTGCAATGGGTGCCCGGAGCCGGCCAGCCCAAGGGCGAACACTGGCTGGATGTGTACGCCAGAATCGGCGCCGCCGGCAAGCGAATCTGGCTGGCCAGGGACATGTGCGATCTGGATATGATCGACGCCATCGCCCAGCGCGTCGGCACGCCCAACGGCATTGTCTACCAAGCCGAGGGAGGCCCAGACGCCGAAGCGAAGTTCGCCGACGCGCTGGCCAAATACGGGGCTCAAGGATAGATCCGCAGGAACCCAGACTCACTTGAGGCCGCTTAGTACAACAGGGCCTCGCCGGATCGCCCTCCATCTCGCCGACGGTGTCGGCCATCTGCTCGCCCGCAGGACCTTCACCACTTGCTCCTGGCCCCATATCCGGGCCAGGTCGGTAACACGGTATCTCTCCGTGAGTGAACCCGCGCCAGGGCGAATCTGCACTGTCGGGCGCGGCTGGGTGTTGTGTTGTCGCTCATGGAAAACTTCCCTGGCGGGGCGATGACCCGCGTGTATAATTTAGGGGTAACTGAAGAGGCGTGACGTCATTGCGATCGACGAGCGCGCTGAGAACGAAGGACGTTTCACGGTATCAAAGAGCTGGAAAAGGGTGGGAACTATGAAGAACAAGGTTTGTTCGGGCAAGGATCGGATCCGTCCTGCTGTCATCGTCCTCGTTGCCGCTGCCATGCTGGCTGTCGCCGTGGTCCCGGTTGTGATCATCAGGGCAGTCTGGCCTGGGAAGAAGCCAGTCTCTACAGGTGCGCTCATCAAGCTCACCGACCCTGCATCGAACGAAGAATACGTGGTGGGGATTCCGGCTGGGGTAAGCGGGCTCAAGATGTCGGCCTCAAACGGATCTCTTCTGGTGGAATTCCGTACTGCGGACCCGGCGAAGAGCCTGACTATCGAAATTGGGCAAGGCTGCGTATTGTGCCGGTCCGATGGCGGGGAGAAGGTTGTCCAAGGGCGGTCTTTCAGACTGACCCGTGACGGCAAGACGTTCTTCCAAGGCCGCGACGGGAAGCTCACTATGACGTGGCAAGACAGCAACATCGCGGTTCAAGCGATTGGAGATAAGATCCATAGCTTGAACGGCAGCAAGGATAGCGGTTTTGTTGGGGCCGCCCATTCGTTCGAATTTACCTTCCCGCGAACAGCCAAGTCAGGCGAGGGCGGCCCTCCACAAACCCGGCCGGCCGCACCACGCTGGCAACCAAACCCGCCTTATTGGAAAGCTGTTAAGATTCCCGATTGATTCTCGGGCGTCAGACATAGGCCACCTCGCTTCCCTGCTGCGCCACAGCCCGGCGGCGGCAGGCTGCTGGTGACGACGACTGACGGCAAGATCCATTGCTTCCGCTAAACACACCGAGTGGAATAAGAGATCCTATCTCCTTTGTCTGAAAAGACTCCCGGCATCGAGAAAGATTTCTCGGTTTTTCCTGAAACTTCTGCCAGGCCATGGCGTCTAATGGTGCGAGAATGAATTCTCGGACGTTCGCGCTATTGGAAAGGATCCTGACATGGCACGTCGGAAAAGTCGGACACTCACAGAGGTCGAACTGGAGTTCATGCATATCGTCTGGGAGGCCGGAGAGGTTACTCCCGACGATGTCCTGGGGCAACTTCGCCTTCAGGGACGGGACCTCGCCGATGGATCGGTTCGCAAGATCCTCTCGATCCTGGTGACCAAGGGCTATCTGTCGCGTAAGCCGGAGGGCAGGACGTTTCGATACCGCGCCGAAGTGCCCAAGGGCCGGGCGGACCGGAGCATGCTCATGGACCTCGTCAGCCGCGCTTTCGGCGGCTCGCCAGCCCTCATGGTGGCCGCCCTGCTGGACAGTTCCAAGGTGAGCAGGGCCGACCTCAAGCAAATCAAGCAACTGATCTCAAAACGGGAGAAGACACAATGAACGGGGCGCAATGGTGGTTGATGTTGGATAAGGCGGGTTTCCAGATGGCTTGGCTTTTGCTGTCTGTCTTGTGGCAGTCTTCGATTCTCCTGGTGGCCGGGGTGTTGCTGGCATATACCCTGCGCAGAAGACGGGCGTCGGTCCGGCACGCTGTCCTGGCCGGGGCGATTCTGTGCTCGCCGCTGATCCCGCTTCTTGGCCTGGCAGCTTCGCGCTCCGGGACTCCCCAGGCGCCGATCCCGGTCATGCCCGCATATTCGGCTCCGGTTGCGTCCGCATACTCGGTTCCGGTCGCGCCAACTTATTCGGTTCCGGCCACGCCGGCCTTGCCGGCTGGGCCGGTCCTCACAGAAGCTCCGACCAGGGCCGAGATTGACCGAACGCCCGCCCTGCCGGCCGTCACGGCGCAACCACAAGAGGCGCCGCTGGCGATGCTGGACTGCCCGTGGGCCCTTGCGCTGCTGGCCTACGCGGCCGGGGCGGGAGGTTTGCTGTGCCTGGTGGCCATCGGCAAGTATCGCATCAGCCGGTGGGCGCATCGCGGCCGGGTTGTGACGGACCCGCGAGTGCTGGAAATCTTCCGAGACGCTCGCAGACGCCTGGGCCTGGCCAGGGATTTCACCGTGGTGGAAAACGAGCGGCTCCCCAGCCCAATGACGGTCGGTACGCTACATCCAGTGATTCTCCTGCCGGCCGGCCTCGCCGATGACTCCAGCGACGACGATCTGCTGGCCGTCGCGCTTCACGAACTGAAGCACGTCCAGCGATGCGATTCGCTGCTGCTGACGCTTATGTCGCTGGTGCGAGCGGTGCTGTTCTTCCATCCGCTGGTCTGGGTGGCGTGCCGGCAGGCATCCGGCCTGGCCGAGAACGCCTGCGACGACGCCGTGCTGGCAGCCACCGGCAAGCCGGTGCCCTACGCCAGGATGCTGGCCCGCCTGGCCGAGCAACTGCCGCGCCACGCGTTCGCCACCGAACTGGCGGTCGGGATCGTCTGGTCCAAGAGCGCGTTCCTTCGACGGGTGGAAGCGATCCTCTCCGACCGTCGCGCCGAGATCCGCAAGCTCTCCAGAGCGGCGATCATCATGACGGCGGCGGGCGTGGTGATGTCCGTGGCGGTTGCGGCGGCGCTGCCGCTGGGCGAGAAGGATCAACGTCAGGCGGCGGCCGAAGCCCTCACCACTCAGCCGACATCCACCCAGCCCGTCACGCCACTGGCGGCCTTGCCGGCGGACGACCCGCGTCGGGGGGCGGCAGTCACGGTGGAACTGGACAAAGCCCAGTACTATCTGGGCGAAAACGTGCTGCTGAAGTGGCGAATCCGCAACGCCGGCGATCAGCCGTTCAAGATCAGCATGGGCGGCGACGGGCGCACGCCCTGGGCCAGGCGGGCCATACGGTTCAAGGTCGAGTGCCTCGACGAGCAGGGCCGGAAGATGGCCGACCCATACCCCAACCCGATGAACATGGGCGGACCGGGCACCGACCCGACGCTCGGGTCCGGCCAGGCCTTTCGAGACAATCTCCAACTCATGCGGTATCGGGAGTTTCCCGGGACCGGCAAGTACACGATAAAGGTCTACCACGACCTGGGCTGGGAGAAGGGCTCTGCAGCACCGTCCCACAGCGCTACTCCGCCGGACGGGCACTTGGCGCCGGTAGCGACTACCACCGTACGCCTGGTCATGCCCGACCAGCGCCGGGCACGCCAGGTGGTGGATGCGATGCTGGCCCTGTCGACCGACGGGAACAGGACGTGGGGCAAGTGGTGCAAACCGTTCGCCGACTTCGAACTCCTCCGCTACCCGGTGTACCTGCCCATCATGAAGGAGTTGGCGCATAAGGGAGACGCTCGCGGTCTGGACGCCATCGGGGCAATGGCCTTTCCCGAGGCGACGGCTGCGCTGCTGGAGTTGATGAATCACAAGAACCCAGCCATCGCCGCCAAGGCCGGGGACCTGCTGCTGCGGCGGATGCCGCAGGTTCACCATGCCGCGCAAACGCGCCGCGATTACCTGTCTGAACGATCCTGGACGGCCAAATTGAAGAAGGCCGCCCTGGTTCCGGCGTGGAAGCTGATGGATGGGAATGACCGAAAGGGGATTATTCGGGGCGCCCGTCTTGTGCAGTCTCTGGGCGGGAAGGACGACCTGCCTGCGCTGATAAAGGTAATGGACCGGGTCTTGCCGGCGTTCAAAGACGATCCGACCGAGCAGGCTGCCTACCTGCGACCAGCTACGGCATCAGATGCGGTCGTGGACGCAGCCGGCCAACTGATCAGACGCGGGGCCCGGCCGTCCATGTCCGCCGCCACGCCCGGACAGGCGGTGGCCTTTTTGATCGGGCTGCGACTCCAAGGCGACTTCCGTCCGAAGGGTTGGCGTAAACGGGCGACGGGGCTGATCGATCACAAGATACCGTTCCTTCGCTCGGTGGCGTTGCAGAACATGCCCCTGCCGCTGGATGATTCCGCCATTGCGGCGGTGGCGCGAGCCGTCAAAGATAGGTTTGCCCCTGTTCAGGGCGCCGCGTGCGACCTTGCCGCCAAGGCCAAATCGCCTGCATTCCGCCCGCCGCTGCTGGATGTCCTGCAGACCACAGATAACCACTGGGTGTTGCGCAGCGCCTTCACCGCCGCCGCACAATGCGGAACCGATAATGATATCCGGCTGGAGGTGTGCGTTGGCAGGATGGGGCGCTATACGCATGGCATGAACATGCTGCTGCTGAGCTTGCTTATCGATGGATCGATCGAGCACGAGGGCGGCAGTGGATGGCAGGAAATCAAGGACTGGACGAGCATTCTCCCGGGCATTCAGAAGGCGTGGATGGGCTTCATCGCGGCCAACCGGCAGGCCTTGCGAACGGGCAAGCGATTCCGCATCGCCCAGCTTCCAGTGAAGGCCGGGATGTTCCCGCCAGGCTTTCATTTCAGCCGCGCGGGCAAGTCTGCCTGGCCGCCGCCACCGCCGCCAACGCCGCTGACACCGGCGCAACTTGATCATCAAGAGAGTCAGTCTTACGACTTCATTAAGCGCAGCGTCTTGTTACGGCTCAAACGATGGCGCGACTCCCAGCCCAAGACAGCGGCCGAGTTGGAGAAGTACGCCACTGAAATAGTGATAAACCTCGACCAGCCCGAAGTGCTGCTCAAGGATGGCACCGATCGCGTGCTGCGATGCGGCCTGTCCAGTTCCTTCGTTTGGACGGTGTATCGCGTGACTCCCGAGGGCGCCCAGTTGCTCAAGGCCCCGGTACGACTCAGCCTGCAGGGCCTGGCATCGCAGGTGAACATCTGCAAGGAAGTGTTCGTGCTCCAGGGCAAGCTGAAGGGCGGCCGGGGAGTGTTCGCGGATATCACGACGCACGGCTTGCGTTTCAGCGCAGGCAAAGGCGTGGCGAATCTCGCCGGCTACCAGTTCCCCGAGAAGCAATACGCGCCCACGCCTGACTCCATCAACCAATCGCTGCTGATCGCCCGGCCGGTCGTGACCGCCCCTCCGGCGGCCAGGCAACCGGCAAAGAACCTTATCTGGGGAGAGGCTGTTGACGGCATTCGATGTGCGGTTCGGCCGGCAAAGTCATCCTTTGCGCCTGACGAGGACATCGTCGTGGATGTCGTCTACAGCAACGCATCTGAGGGGCCGATCACCGTGTGCGTTTGTCCTGACCACCTCTACACGTGGGTAACGCTACGCGTCCGTGACGATGAGGGCAAGAGTATGGCTGGGGGGGCACATGGCACGGGGACCAGGCCTCCATTAAAGAAGTCGGATTTCGTCACCCTCCGACCCGGACAGACCGCTTCGTTTCGGCAAGTCATTCGATATAACCCCAAGGCCCCGGTCGAGCCCGGTCGATACCTCATCCAGGCCGAGATCAACAAGATCAACAGGATGGACAAGCACCTTCGGGGCCTGTCGGAATTCATCCAGAAACACGGCGTGCCGGAGCCCTGGTGCAGCGCGATTCAGAGCCCCAAGACGCCAATCATCATTGCCCCCCGGCCCGCCGGGCACCCGGTGGTGAAAACCGGGGGCGAAAGCGTTCGGGTCGTTGGCGGCTACAACTCTCCGCGTGTGGACAAGGCCAGATGGGGTGACATGGAACTTGTGCTCGAACTTCCGAAAGCCCGATATGCCCCGAATGAGGCAATCCCGGTCAAGTTGATGATCAGGAACACGGGGCGCAAGGCCATCCGGCTCGACGGAATCCTGCCGATGCGAAGCAGCGCCAACCCCCCGTCGCTCGACATCGAGGCGCCTGGGCATCGCATTATTCGTCTTCTTCACGGGGACGGTATCGTTCAAGCCGTTCGCAACGAGAAGACAATCGTCGTGGCGCCCAATGAGACTATCGTATTGATCGACGCCGATCTCCGGCGCCTTTCGGGCACGGTGCAGGACGACAATGGCGAGCCCAAGTACCAGAAGGCCCTGGGACCCTTCTTCGGCAATGGCGAATACACGATCCGAGGGACGTTCATGCCAACGCCACAGATTTACGCCTCCAGTACCCCCAAAGCTCGATTCAGAATCCGGGCAGGCACCCAGCTGGCGGCGGGCGCGGCCGAGATAGACCGGCTGATCAAGCAACTCGGCAGCGAGAAGGTCACCGAGCGTAAAGAAGCGCAAGCGGCTCTGATTGGGATCGGCAGGTCCGCAGAGGCGCGACTGCTGGCCGCCACAAAAGACGCCAAGCTCGAACGGGCGCACAGGGCCGAACTCGCACTGCAGGAAATCCAGGCGGCGACATTGCAGGTGCGATTGGAGTCGGTCGAGAAGCTATGCATTCCGGGCGATGTTCCGCGCGTTCGGCTGGAGGTGCGAAACATCGGCGACCAGCCGATGCGTCTCATGCCGCTCAAGTACCGGGGCAAACTTCTGAACGTCAGTTTCCGCGTCCGGATGCTCGGCGAGGCCGGCGCGGCCCGCGACTGCGGCAGCCAGGCTGTGCCCGTGGGCTGGGCCGCTCCCGAGCCGGTTGAGGTCCGTCCCGGCGAGGCATTGACCGTCGAGAACCAGTGCATGCCGTCGCCGGCGGGCACCTGGGGCGGCAAGCCGTGGGAAGTCATCGCCGAGTACGTCACTCCTCGCGGCAAAGTCATCAGCGCGTCTGCGCCCGTTCGTTTTAGATACCTGGCTAAGCTGGAGTTCAGGATTGCGCCGAGGCCGTCTGCTATGGGTAAGGCGGAGTTGGGAAGTTGTATGGACTGGCTGAAGGCCGGGCGCGTTGGGTTCTGGTGGAAGAAGGGGAAGGGCGGGCGATTCGCCAACATTGCCGGGCGGATGCCAAGACATGCCTGGCTGCCGATCGCGGGCGAACTGACCAACGCCGACCAGTTGGTGACCGGCGAGTATAAGGGGCGAAAGTATGTGCTGGTCTCAGACAAGTCCGGCCAGACCATGCTGCCGGGCAAAGGCAAGAATGCATGGTGCCTGGCGAAAGCGTACGCTACGAAGGGCGGTTCCGGCCGGCCGGCGGTCGGCTTTGAACTGGATGCTCGCGGGGCGGAGCTGTTCGCGGCCCTGACCAAGGTCAACATCCGCAACGCATTGGCCATCGTGGTCGATGACAAGGTGGTTTCCGCGCCTGTGCTGATGTCCCCGCTGGGCAGGAAGGGCATGATCACCGGCCGGTTCTCGGCGCAGAAGGTCAAGGACCTTGTCAACGCCCTCAACGCCGGCATGTCACAAACTCCTGACGGGGTGAGCACCCCCGTCACGCAGCCGAGCACAACGAGGGCGCCGTTGGACCTCGATGATGCAGCCAAGAGGTTGACTAAGGCGACGGGTGTAACATGGCGGGTATCCAAGCGCCCACGGGCGCCCGGTCTGGGGGCGGAGTTGTTGGGGGTCTTCAGCGCATGGCACGGTATGGCCGTGCCGTACTGTGTTCTGCCTTTCGCGCTGGATGAACAGGGCAAGGCCAAACTGGAACTCTTCCGCAAGCGCTGCAGCGTTCCATTGTATGTCATCGCCTCGGACGATCGCTGCATCGTCCTGGCCGGGCCGTCGCGCGAACCGGATGTTACGGCAAAGGTTCTAGCCGTCCTGGGTATGCCTGAATCCAAGGAAGACGAGCTACGGCGCAGGGTTAGCGCCAGTGCGGAATGGCTGGATTTCCGCCTTGCCGTGGCTGGGAGTTCGGGCGCCAAGGGCGACCGTCCACTTCCCCTGGCGAAAGGGCCGACCGTCGCGCAAATCAAGGACTATCAAGAACTCTTCGCCGCCAAAGGCCCCAACGGCGGCCGGCACCGCGGCGATCCGTTCCTGTGGTTCTGGCGCCTGGGATTCTGCGAACTGTCTCCCCGGCTGGTGACAACGGAGACTAAGCGCAAGACGCAGTATGTGCTGCTGAGCAACCGGCCGGAGCATGTCCTGTTGAGCGGTTCGGCCCGTCCGCGGTCGTGGCACTTCAAGCGGGTCTATGCTGCGACAGATCCCCAGGGCCGCCCGGCCGTTGGCCTCGAACTCGACGCCGTCGCATCCGAGCGGATGGGAACACTGACCGGGTCCAACATCGGCCGTCCTTTGGCGGTCCTATTCCACGGCGACATGCTGAGCGTGTTTACAATCGAGGCTAAGATTACGAGCAAACTGCTCCTTTCCGGCGACAAGTTGGATAAGGCACTGGTCGACAAGATCGTTCGCTCTCTGTCGGAATGCATGCTTGCGGACAATGAGACCGTCAAGCCAGCCGCGTCTCCCGCCACCCAGCCCGCCACGCAGACGGGAAAATGGAAGCGTACCCAAGAGTTCCCGGTCGCTATCATCGCCCTTGCCGAGCGGCAGGACTGCAAGAAGAGCGCAACGCCGTGGCGATTCGAGGGAGTCGCACCCCAGGCGTTTTCCGACGGCAAGGGACGCTATCGCGTTGCCTGGGTCAAGAAGGACCCGTTGCGCGACTCCTATTGGTACAGTTGGTACGAGTTCGACCGGGTCAAGCTGATCGCATCCGCCGCCAGCAGTATTCCAAGCCCCTTGAAGGTTCCAGACATCACCCAAGCCCGTGGTTGGGATGGTCCGTCGGCCAAGGTTCCTGCCAAGGAACCGGCAGAGCCGGTGACGAAGGCGGCGATCGATGAGCACATAGGGGCCCTGGGGTCGGGGGTCTACAAAGATCGCGAGCGGGCGCAGCAGTGGCTGATCGATCCGGGAGACGACGCCGTTGACGCCCTGCGGGCCGCGGCGAAGGGCACGGGCGAAGCGTCTGTGCGGGCGAAAGCCGCGCTGGTGGAGATTGGGCGGCGAAAGCTGACGCAGTTCTTTGTCGGGATGTCCGTGCCCATGCCTCCGGGCGTGCCGGATTCTCCAGAGGCGCCGGTGCGCCTGGCGTGGATTAAGGCGCTTGGGGAACTGAAGGACCTCCGGACCACCGGAATCCTGCTGGATTGTCTGGAGGACGGAGGGGTAGTTAGCGAGTCGGCCGGGGAGGCGCTGCGGGATATGTCCGGGCAGACCTTCGGCGACGATCCGAAGCAATGGCGAACTTGGTGGACCCAGGTGCGGAACCCGACGGAGTCTACGGCGGCGCTGCTGAAACGGCTGGATGACCCGCGTGTCGAGGTCCGCCGGGAGGCGATATGGAAACTCGCCCATCTTCGCGATCCCGCTGCGCTGGATGTGCTGGTCGAGCGGTTCGTGAACCGTTCCGCTGGAGAGCCCAGGGGCAAGTCCGTGATGGATGAGAAGATGCACAGGGGGGACCTGCCGCACCTTCGCACGGCGCTGGTGTGCATGGGTTCGGCCGCGGCGGCGAAGATGGTCCGTGTCAGCGGGTACGGGTGGCAGATCTGCGAACCCGCACTCGCGATTGTGCTGCAGGTTGGCGGCCAGGCCGTCATCGACGAAGCTATCCGCCAGGTGCAAAGCGATGACCGGTACGGGCGCAGCGGCGGTGCAAAAGTACTGATGGAGCTGCGCCCGCTCTCGGGCGTCCTTCCTCTCATGCGGGCGTTGAATAACAGCCGCTTCCATGACAACGTTGTGGACCGCGCCCTGGTGGCCTACGACGAGAGGGCCTTGCCGCAGTTGCGCAAGGCGTGGGAGGATGGATCGTTCAGCAAGGGCACGCGCCTTGCCGCGGCGGTCCTGCTGGCTCACCACGGTGACGATGTGGGCATGTCCGAGCTCGCCGATATCGCAGCCAAGGGCAGGCGATCGCTGATGGTCGCCACGGTCTCTCGGATGGGCAAGACGCGCAATCCTAAGTTCCTCCCGCTGATCGCCAAGGCGCTGGTGCGGAAG
>Ga0307990_1001571_pt1 | contig 19097 bp, 29 predicted proteins | sample EllFjometagen129_FD_203168 | JGI IMG/M metagenome (GOLD analysis project Ga0307990, IMG submission 203168) | Marine microbial communities from Ellis Fjord, Antarctic Ocean - #129 | ecosystem: Environmental > Aquatic > Marine > Unclassified | place: Southern Ocean | collected 2014-10-08
CGTTAGAGTATTATATAATTTTAAAGACATATTAAATATAAGAAAAGTTGATTTAAAAAATTACTTTATTGTCACAAAAATTGTTGTTCCGTCGTAAGGCATATTTTGTCCCTTATACACTTGTAATTTATATGGAATAGTACATGGTGCAGCCTCTTCTGGAATTATGAACTTAACTAATTCAGGAAGACCTAAAGAGTTTCCAGGAGCTAAAGAAAAACTACCTGTATTTGTTAATAAAAATGAATTTGCTTTTGCTTGACTAAATGTGCTTCCACATCTTCCGGTAAAATCAAAGCTCGGTTCTGCTTTAACCTCATACATAAAATCTGTAGGTTCAACATCTCTATTTTTAACTGAAAATGCAAATCCCTTAGGATCATCTCCTTTTTTAAGAGTTATTTCTCTTGAAGTGGGATAAACAACTAAAGATAAATCTTCATCAGCAAAGAGTTTTGAAATTTCACTTTGAACTTGATTATCAATAGAATCAATAGCACCAGTGCTAGAACTAAAAACTTTTTGAACTAAAAAAATTCCAAGAACTAAAACACTCATTAATAAAACAATTGTTACAATTGTACCTACACTCATTTCCATTGCTGCTTTTTTTGATTTCATCTTAAAGAACTCCTTGTTGCATTGCTTGTTGTGCAAGAGGTAATAAAACCCTAAACAAAATTATTAACCAAGCAATATAAACCACCACACCAATAATCCCTACGATTAATGCTGATTTCCCTGTCTTTGTAGGGTTTTTAGTTTGTTGAATTATTGCGAAAATTAATGCAACTATAATGAAGAGGGGGGCAACAATTGGGCTAGCAAAAAAAGTTAAAAAAATTCCTGAAATTGCTAAAGTTAATGCAGCTATTCCCAAATCAGTCTTAGTATATTTTTCAGAGCTTTTAGCCTTCACTTTCTTTTTCATATTACTTATTGGTTTTTAGGTTTTATAAAAGTTATGGGGGGAATGAATAGTAAAATTTATATAAGATATTATCTTATACTATATTATGAAAGAAAAATTTATAAAAAGTGTGAAAAAGAGTGGAACTAGTTTGGCAATAAACATTCCTTCAGAAATAGTCAAACTATTGAAACTTAAAGAAAACGACTTCCTCCGTATAGAAATAGAAAAACTTAAAATAAAATGAAAATAACTCCGGAACTTGCAGAAATTGTGGGAATCTTAATCGGAGATGGATATATCTATAAAAAAGAAAATAAATACCAGATAGGTTTTGTAGGTAGTCCAAAAACAGATGTGGAACTATTTGAACACTTAAAAAAATTAATTTTTAAAGAATGGAAAAAAGAAGTTAAATATAAAGTGAGAGAAAGGGGATTGAGAATGGTCTTTAGATCTAAAGAAGCGATTAATATCTTGGTCAATGAATTGCAAATCCCTTACAGAAGAATTAAAGGAAAGACTATAAAAATTCCTGCTGAAATTGCTAAAAATTGGAAATTAGCAAAACAAACTATTAGAGGAATTATGGATACTGATGGAAGTATTTTTGTTTCAAAAAAATCAGGTATTGAAAAATATCCTGCAATAGAAATAACTACAACCAGTCAAGAATTAGCAATTCAATTAAGACAGATATTATTAAAACAAAACTTTCGGATTACAAACATTAGAAAATCTTTTTCAAAAACAAGTAAAGACCCAGCATACAGAGTTTGTTTATATGGCAAGCAAAATATTAAAAAATGGTTAAAAGAAATTAGCTTTTCAAACAAATACAAAGAAAAAAGGGCAAAATTATATATCCAATAGTTTTAAAAAACCAAATCTCATTTATTCTTTATCTGGGCTGGTAGCTCAGGGGGAGAGCACTAGATTATTTTTCGACCTAAAAATATGGTTAAAAAATGAAGTGAAACTGAAGTCTCTTTTGAGCCAGACATCTAGGTGTCGAGGGTTCAAATCCCTCCCAGCCCATACTTTTTTAAATGTTCTGAAATGCAATAATTTATTTAAACCCCCTATAACAAGTATTTTTATGAATCATAAAAAAGGATATTTTTTATTGAATCCTCCTAGTCAAAAAACAATAAATGTTAAAGATGGGGATTACACTGCTTTAGGAGATTTGTGTCTTTCTAAATCTGCAAAAAAAAATAAATTAGAAGGTACCTTAACTGAACAGGCAATGAGAGTAGCTAAAAATCTTCCACAAGGATACAGGATAAGGATTGACATAAAAAAAGTTTGGAAATAAAAAATGTAAGTTGGAAATAGGCCACCTTTTGTCGAACTTCGTAATCGAACAGTTCGTGTTGACATTTAACTAAGCGGTTAAACCTTGCACCAGCCAAGATGCTCGTTCCATCGTAACTTAATACGCTCGTCTCTATACCAGAGCTACCCCTCGCGAGGTCTGAGATTTCCTCAGTGGCTTTTTAATTGGTGGGCGGACCTTCCTCAGAATCCAGAAATCACATTAAAGACTTCTTGACAAATCAATGTCAGGATCCCGAAATCAACTATCCAACTTACAAAAAATAAAGTTTTTTCATCTTTTTAAGCTTAACTATTCACATACAAGGTGGGCTAAACATAAAAACTTATAAAGTTTGAAATATTTAAATTTTTATGGAAATAGACTTATTAAATCTGATAAAAGATAAAAACTACTTTGTAAAAATAAATAAAAAAATAAGGGAAAATATACAAAAGAAAAAATTCAAACACAAAAACATATTAAATGAATTAAAGGTATCGAGGATGACTTTAGAAAGAATATCAAAAAAAGAGGGGTACTGGTGTAACCTAAAAACCCTAATTAATTTAGGAAAAATTCTAGAATTTAGTGAAAACGAAATTAAAAGGAATATTCTCCAAATTAAATCTAAAAATTCTTTCCCAATAAGCATAAAAAAAATAAAAATGAACAAATCATTGGCAAGAGTTTTTGGGCATATTCTTGGAGATGGGGGAATACACTTAATAAAAGAAGAAGGAAAATACAGGGCATTTTATGTCAATAATAATGAAAAATTGCTAGATTGCTTTAGAAAAGATATTCTCCGGACTTTTGGAGAAGTAAAAATTTATTTTAGAAAGAGGAAAGAAAGAGGGGACGAAATTTGGCTTCCATCCACCATAGGATACTTTCTTTATATTTTATTGGCATATGATAAAAATATTGAAAAAAGGGTCCCAAAAATAATAGAGGATAGTAAAGATGATTGTCTAAAAGGGGCATTCTTACAAGCAATTTATGATGATGATGGATTCCTATATCCAAATAAAAAAATGGTTGTTATTGCGTTTCATAAAGTTAATCTCCTCAAAGATGTTAAAAAACTTATTTCTGATCTTAAAATAAAATCCAATAAGATTTTAACCCATAATTCTAAAAAAAGATCGCAAATGCATTACTTCTCTATAACAGGAAAAGCAAACATAGAAATGTTTAAAGAGAAGGTAAACTTCCTTCATCCCACTAAAAAAGAAAAATTAAACTTGCTTTTAAAAAGCTACAAAAAATAAAATGTGTGGAATAATTGGATATGTTGGGGAAAAACCTCTTGGAAAAGTTTTACTAAATGGGCTAAGAAGATTGGAATATAGAGGGTACGATAGTGCAGGAATTGCCTACCTAGAAGATAACAAACTCAAAGTTAAAAAAGATTCTGGGAGAGTTGATGAAGTAAATTCGAAATTAAAATTAGAAAATATTGAAGGTGTTCTTGGGGTAGGGCACACTAGATGGAGTACACACGGAGAGCCAAATGAAATTAATTCTCACCCCCATTTAGACTGCAATAATTCAATAGCAATTGCACATAATGGAATTATTGAAAATTATTATTCATTAAAAAACCTATTAATTAGTGAGGGGCATAAAATAAAATCTGAAACAGACTCTGAAATAATTGCCCACTTAATTGAAAAATTTTACCAAGGAAATTTAGAAGAAGCTGTAATAAAAACATTAAAACTTGTTGAAGGAGCTTATGGACTGGCAGTTATTTCAAAAGATTCAAATGAAATTATTGCTGCAAGAAAAGGATCTCCTTTAGTTTTAGGTATAGGAGACAATGAAATGTTTATTGCTTCAGATGTTCCTGCTATATTAGAACATACTAATAAAATAATTTATTTAAAAGATAATGAAATCGCTCGAATAAAAAAAGATAATTATCAAATTAAACATTTAAATGGGGAATTTATTGATCCAAAAATCCATGAAATAAAATGGACTATTAAAAATTTAGAAAAAGGAAATTTTAAACACTTTATGTTAAAAGAAATTTTTGAACAACCAGAGGTTATGAAAAATACTTTAAGAGGAAGAATTAAACAAGGAAAAATAAAATTAACTTTAAGTTCAAATTTTAATTTAATTAATAGAATAATTTTGACTGCTTGTGGAACTAGTTGGCATTCTGCATTAATTGGAAAATACTTAATTGAAAAAATAGCTCAAATTCAAGTTGATGTAGATTATGCTTCAGAGTTTAGATATAGAAATCCTTTAATTTCTGAAAAAGACTTGGTTGTTGCAATTTCTCAATCAGGAGAAACAGCAGATACTTTGGCAGCTCTTAAAGAGGCTAAAAATAAAAATGCAAAAACTTTAGGTATTGTTAATGTTGTAGGTTCTACAATAACTCGAGAAGTTGATTCTGGAATTTATCTTCATGCAGGACCAGAAACAGGAGTTGCATCTACAAAAGCATTTACATCTCAAGTTGTGACTTTAATTTTATTAGCACTTCACATTAGGCAAGAAAAAGGATTGCCTTTAGATAATTTACTTTTATCTGAATTAGAAAATCTCTCTGAAAAAATACAGCAGGTTTTGGATAATGCAAATAAAATAAAAGAAATCGCAGAACAATTTAAAGATTCTAAAAATTTTCTTTATTTTGGAAGAGGAATTAATTTTCCAGTTGCATTAGAAGGGGCTTTAAAATTAAAAGAAATTTCCTATATTCATGCAGAGGGGTATCCTGCTGCTGAAATGAAACATGGTCCTATTGCCTTAATTGATAAGGAAATGCCTGTTGTTTTTTTAGCTACTAAAAGTGAATTGTCTCAAAAAATACTAAGTAATATTGAGGAAGTTCGAGCAAGGGGAGGAAGAATTATTGTTATAACAAATAAAGATAATTTAGAAGTTAAAAAGTTTGCAGATTATTTAATTGAGGTCCCTGAGACTTTAGAAGAATTGTCTCCTGTTGTGAATGCTGTTGCTTTACAATTATTAGCATATTATATTGCAGATTTAAAAGATTTGGATGTGGATAAGCCTCGTAATTTAGCTAAATCTGTTACAGTTGAATAAAATGGAATATAAAATAAAAAGATTAACAAAAGAAATCTTGAAAAATTATAGTGGTTTCTTTGAGACGCTTCAAAACCTCACAAAGGCTCCAAAGATTGAAACTAAAAAATTAGAAAAATTGTTTGATAATGCAATTTCACAAGGCCAATACATTTATGTTGCAGTAGTTGGGGAAGGAAGTAAAAAAGAAATTATTGGAACTGCAAAAATATATCTTGAATATAAATTAATTCGTGGAGGATCAAAAGTAGCTCATGTTGAAGATGTTGCTACAAGAAAAGGTTTTGAAAAGATGGGAATTGGGAGAAATTTAGTAAAAAGATGTGTTGAGGAAGCTAAAGCACTAAAATGTTATAAAGTAGTTTTGGATTGTCCTGACGAAAAGATTCTTTTTTATGAGAAATCCGAATTTGAAAAAACAGACAATTTCATGAGATTAGATTTTGACCAATAACAAGATTTATAAATCAATTTAATCTCAAAAAACTATCCAATAGACTACATCGGGATGAAATACATTCTATGTTCATCGCGCATACTGTAGAAGGATGGGGGACACCAAATTTTCCCTTACAATAACCCTTCCTTTTAATAGGTTGAGGAACAACAATAAAAAATGGCAGAAATAGAATATGAAATTAAAAAAGCTTTAGAGGAATTAAGAAAATCTAAAGAAAGAAAATTCAACCAAACAGTTGACTTAATTATAAATCTACAAAAATTTGATGTTCGAAAAAGTCAAGTAAATTTATTTTTAAGAGTTCCACATAAAATTAAGGATAAAAGAGTAGCTGGTTTCTTAGAATCAAAAAATAAGGAGATTGATACTATAACTTTACTTGAATTTAAAAATTATAAAGATAAAAAAGCATTGAAAAAATTAGTTAACAAATATGATTTTTTTATTTCTCAAGCTAGTTTAATGCCCAAAGTAGCTACAACATTTGGTAAAGTTCTTGGTCCTGCAGGGAAAATGCCTTCTCCTCAATTAGGAATAATTCTTAATGCAGATGAAAAATCTATTTCTGCTTTAAAAGAAAAAATAGGTAATAGTATTAAAATTAAACTTAAAGAAGCCAGTATAAAAATAGCTATTGGAAAGCAAAATATGAAAGACGAAGATTTGATTGAAAATATTGCTTATGTCTATAAAGAGATTGAAAAAGCCCTTCCAAGAAAAAAAGAAAATATCAAGAATGTTTCTGTTAAATTCACTATGACTAAACCTATAAAATTAAAAATAAGATGACTCAAAAAGCTGTACAAAACATCCCTGAAAGTAAAATAAAAACTGTGAAAGAATTAGTTGATCTTATGAAAAATAAGAAAACAATTTTAATTGCTTCTATAAAAAATATTCCTGCTTCTCAATTTCAAGAAATTGGAAAAAAATTAAGAGGAAAAGCAATTGTCAAAGTCCCTAAAAAAAGTCTAATTCTTAGAGCCATTGAAGGTTCAAAATTAAAAGAAGATAAAAAATTTAAAGAAAATATTGTTGATAGTATTGCTTTACTTTTTTCTGATTTAGATGCTTATAGTTTAGCTGCAGAATTAATGAAAAATAAAACTCCTGCAAAAGCAAAAACAGGTCAAATTGCACCAATGGATATTGAAATTCCTGAAGGGCCAACAGAATTAGTTCCAGGACCTGCAATAAGTGAATTGGGTGCATTGGGAATTCAAATTCAAATTAAAAATGGGAAGATTGACATTAAAGCATCAAAAATAATTGTCAAAGAAGGAGGGGAGATTTCTCAAGGAGCTGCAGACATCATGAGTAAATTAGATATTAAACCCTTTTCAATTGGATTTTCTCCTTTAGCTGCATTAGATAATGAAGAAGGAAAGCTTTACACAAATATTAAGATTAATAAAGAAGAAACAATAGAAGAACTTAAATTTGCTTTTGGAAAAGCATTGCCTTTTGCAGTTTCAATTGACTATACTGCTGAAGATACAATTAAATTCTTATTGTCAAAAGCTTTGAGTCATGAAAAAGCTCTTGAAAAATTAACTCCTGCACTGCTCGGTGTACACTCAAAAGAAATAAAACAAGTACCCTCTGAAGAAATAAAAGAGGGCAAACAAACTCAAACTCCTGAAGAAAATAAATCCGAAGGAGAGGAAAATAAATAATGGAATACATATATGCAGCACTTTTGTTGCACAAACTCGGAAAAGATGTTAATGAAGGGAATGTGAAGAAAGTTGTTGTTGCTAGTGGCGCAGAAGTTGATGAATCAAAGATTAAGTCTTTGATGGCAAGTTTGAAAGATGTAGATATTGCTAAGGAACTTGAAAGCGCTAGTTTGGTTTCAGCGGCTCCAGCAGCCGGCGCAAGTGCAGACGCACCTGCAGCAGAAAAGAAAGAAGAAAAACCAAAGGAAGAAAAGAAAGCAGCTGCAGCAGAAGGGCTTGGTGCTTTGTTTGGATAATTTTAATTTTAAATAAACAGTACCAACCCTTTTCTCTTTGTAGTATCGACTTTAACACATAAATTAATTTAAATTCTAAAGATAATTCTTGAATGTATATTGTGGAAAATATATCTTATAATATATATATTAAATTATATAATTATAAACGCCCCCGCCAGGAATCGAACCTGGTAGCCCAAAGGGCTCCGGTCTCAAGCCGGATGCAATACCATTATGCGACGGAGGCATAGAATTAAAGATATTTTAAGGTTTAAAAAGTTTTATAGTTGAAACTTTAATACTTCTTGGCTAGGTTCTTTGTTTAATAATAATTGATATGAAAAATATTTCTCTTTTTGAATATATTCTCGAAGATTTTTCCTTAAACCAAATAATTCATGAATTAAATCAGAAACATCCTCTAAAAATAGTTTACTAGACATGTGAAATACAATTTGCCCCCCTTTCTTAATAGACCCATCTGTAATAGTTAGTCCCTTTAAAAATAATAACTTTTCTTTTCTATTTCCCCTCAAAATAACTTTGGGAATCTTCAAAATAAATTTTTTCTTTCCTTTTGGGAATCCCATATCAGAGACCTTCTCAAATATCTCTTTGGAGTATTTTCTAAAAACATAGAGGATTTTTCTATTATTTTTAATTTCTTGATTTATCTTTCCGTCTACCTCAAAAATCTCTGAGAATAATTGTTGAAATTTTTTCACCAAATCCAAATCTGTATTGAAGAACTCTATTGCATAAGTCTTATAACCTTCCTTCCTTGTTCGAGTAGTCAAACAACCATCTCCGCAGAGCATTCCCAAAAGCAAAGCTAGTTTTCCCCTATTCATTAATTAAAGATGTTTAAAATATATAAATAAATTCGTTTACCCTTGATAATTACAATATAATTATAAACCAAACCAATGCTTAACCTTTATCCACCAAGGTTTTTTTATGTCAAGGGGTTTATCATTTTCATCTACTACTTGATATGTAATTACTGGTTTTTCTTTGAACAGCGGTGCTTTTTCTGCAAGAAGTTTGTTTGCTTCAGTTAATGCCTGGTCCACTGCTACCCTTGAATATCCTTGACTTGTTAAAGAAAACTTTAAGGAATCTGCAGTATATCCTTTTTTTAAATTCTTTTTAAAATAATCTACAAGTTGTTGTTTGTAATCTAATCGTCTCATAAAAGAATAAGAAAACAGGGATTTAAAAAATTAGCTATCTTATACTAAACATATCTTTTTCATTATATGCCTTGAAAGCTTCATTTAATCTAGATTTAGATTCTGCATAAAGAGTAATTAATTTGCTTTCCTTATTTATTTTATCTCCAACATGCTGATGCAAATAAATTCCAGAATATTTATCTATTGGACAACCTGCAACCCTTGCTAAAGAATTTACTTTTTTATTATTAATCTCTTTTATTATTCCTTTTTTAGAGGAATAAATTACTTTTTTATGTTTTGAAACTTTTAAATCAATTACTTTTCCTTCTTGGGCCTTAATTATTTCTTTAAATTTGTCAAAAGCTTTTCCAGAATCTAATATTTTTTTTGCAAAATCATAACCCTTACCTTTTCTTGCTTTTTTTGTTAATTCAAAAATTTCTCCTGCTAAAAAAAGAGATTTCTTTTCTAAATCTTTTGGCCCTTGCTTATCTGAATCTAAAATATCTAAAATATCTCTTAATTCTAAAACCGGACCAATTCCATTTCCAATAGGTTCATGGCCTTCTGTTAAAACTACTTTTAATTTTAATTTAAAATATTTTCCAAGTTCTTCAAATTTTCTTTTTAATTTAAGTGCTTTTTGTTTTGAGACTTTTGCATTTTTACCATAAGGAATATCAATTATAATGTACTTGCTTCCAACAGCCAATTTTTTAGACATAATTGAAGACAACAATAACGCCTCTGAATCAATCTTTAATTGTTTTTCAACACTAATTATTTTAGAATCTGCAGGCACCATTCCTAAAGCACCTCCCCAAACCATACAAGCACCTGTTTTTTGAACAATTTTCTTTACTTTATTCATGGGAAATTCTACTTTAGCAATTGTTTCTATTACGTCTGCTGTCCCTGCTGCACTTGTAATTGCTCTTGAAGAAGATTTAGGCATAATCAAACCTGCTGCTGCACGAATAGCCACTACCAGAGGAGTTGTTCTGTTTCCAGGAATTCCCCCAATAGAATGTTTATCTACCACATATTTATTTTTTAAAGAAAAAGTTCTTCCAGAAGATAAAATCGCTTTTATTAAAGATATTTTCTCTTTGAGATTCATAGCATTTTTATAAACTGCAGAAATAAATAAAGCGATTTCTGCTTCAGATAATCTATTTTCAACAATATCTAAAATTATCTTTTTTATTTTTTCCTCAGATAAAACTTTATTATTTAACTTTTCTTTTATAAATTCTAAACTTTTTGGAGGGTGTGAAAAATTAACTTCTACTTTATTTCCTGCTCTAACTTTTAATATCTTTTTAACCTCTAAAGAAATATTTATCTCATTTTCTTTCAAGCCTTTTTGGACAATATCTAAAATTGCTGAGATTTCCCGTGGGTTTTTTTTAATTGTTCTTAAAAAAATCCTTTCTTTTGCATGGATTCCTATTTTATTTGCTGTCTTTTTATTAAGCATAACTACAGGCAATCCGGCAGACCAATTACTTGCTTTTACTTTTAATTGCATTTTAATAAAAAACCTATTTTATTTTTTCCCTTCATTTATAAAAACTCCAGGTATTTTCTTATCTCTGAAAATCTCCAAAATAATTAAAAGATATGCAAAGATTAATGGCCCTAAAACAACTCCTAAAATCCCAAACATGAAAAGCCCTCCAACCATTCCTATCAAAATTATTGCAGAATGCATATTTGTTCTTTTAGAAATAAAAACTGGTTTTACAATATTCTCAAGGATGGAAGAAAGAACACCAAAAACAATCACCCCTAAGGTAGATATTATCTCTCCAGAAATCATTAAGTAAATTGCAACAGGAGCCCATACAATTGTAGTTCCAATTATTGGAAAAATTCCTGCTAAACAAGCTAAAAGAGTGAAAAGTAAAGCATTGGGGATGCCAAATGCAAAAAAAGCAATACCTACAATAAGCCCTTGTAAAACTCCTAAAATTACTTGGCCATATAAAACAGAAAAAGTTATGTCTCTTGAAGATTTAAATAATTTCTTTTCAACTTCTTTTGGAAAAGGCAAAATACTTTGAACATAGGATATTAATTTATCTCCATCTCTTAAAGCAAAGAAAAACGTAAAAACTGTAATTAAAAATTGTAAAAACAAAGTTGGAAATTCTAAAATTAACTTTGAAAAAATATTCATCATTGAATTTGTTATTCCAGTAATGAACGAGTGAATTACCGAAGCTATTTCCGCTGAAAAAGTTTCATGAGAGAAAACAGAAGGAAATATATTTGTTAGAGGTGTAACAAGATCAATTTGTTGAGAAGCCATAAAGAGGTCTATTGATTGTCTTATTAACAAGGGTATTAAAAACCAAAGAGGAATTATTATTATTATTGCTAGTAAAATACAAATCAAAGAGGTAGATAAATTCTGAAGTTTAATAAACTTCAATAGTTTTTTATAAAGAGGCGTGAATATAAAAGCCAAGATAAGACCAAAAATGGCAGATAATAAAAAAGGCTTAATTACAAAATAAGATAAAATAAATAATCCTAAAAGAATTATGCTAGTAACTATTTTTTTAATGTAAGTTTGTTCCATAAGCGCCTCTTAATTAAGAGAAAATTAAAACTTATAAAGTTTTGGAAAGAGAAAGTTTATAAGCTCTCTAAAATAATTTTAAATATGAATATTATTAAAAAAATTGCTGATAAACAAATTGATGATTCTGTACACCAACAATTAATTAGATTTGGAAAAGGTAATTATGAGGGGAGATTTCCCTTGAATTTACATAAAACAAAAAAGGTTAAAATCAAATCTGGTTTTGAATTTGCAAATGATCTTGTTTTATTATGTGCTGAATTTGGTGCTTGCGTGGTCTCTGGAATTGTTTTGAGTAAAGAAAATATCTCTGATATGATGTCTGCTAAGAATATCCAAGGACACTCTGAAACAAAAAAAGGAGGATTATTTTATTTAAATAATATTGATAGTCAAGAATTAAAACCTGAACAATTACGAGAATTAGGAAAAGTCTCTTATTTTTTATTGCTAGATGCTAAAGGGGAAGACTTTGAATTAAAAATCCCTAAAAAAAAGCTTCCAAAACCCGGAAAAAACGCAGACAAAATAGATACTAAATTTTGCAGATTAACTGTCGATGAAAAACATTATCAAAGAATAAAAGATGATTTTTTTTGGGATTTTCCAGACACTAAAAAAATTCAAATAAAACACACTGTGGTTGTTAATGAAATCCTTATGCCTGAAGGAGAAAAGGATTTTGCTAAAATTCGTGAACAATCTAAAAGAAAAGGTAAATTAATCAGAAAAGCTGTCTTTGATGATAAAGAACAAATAAAAGAGTATGATTTTGAGGCGTAAAAAGCTTTAAAAAGACCTTTTTTCTAAATATCTTATCCAGGGTAAGTAAAATGATAATTTCCGCGTTATTAAACAATATAGCAAATGCCAACAAGAAAATCGCCAAGAAAAGGAAGCTTGCAGTTTTGGCCCAGAAAACGGGCTAAAAAATTTCTGCCTCGTGTTAATTGGGATGCTATTAATTCTGGAAGGAATCTAAAAGGGTTTATTTGTTATAAGGCTGGAATGGTTTCTGGATATGTTAAAGACACTACTGCAAATTCTATGACAAAGGGTAAAAACATTATTATTCCTATGACTATTCTTGAATGTCCTCCCATGAAGATTTTTTCTATAAGATTTTATAAAAACAATAAAGTTGCTACAGAAATTCTTGCAGAAAACTTAGATAAAGAATTAAAGAAAAAACTTAAACTTCCAAAAGATAAATCTAAATCTAAAAAAATTGAGGACATTAAATCTGAAGATTATGATGATGTGAGAGTTATTGTTTATTCTATTGTTAAAAAATCTGGGTTAAAGAAAAAACCTGATTTGATTGAGGTTGGAATTAAAGGAAATTTAGATGAAAAAATGGGATTTATTAAAGAAAATCTAAACAAAGAGATTTCTGCACTTGATATTTTTGAAAAAAGTGACTTGATTGACTTAAGAGGATTAACAAAAGGAAAGGGTCTTTCAGGACCTGTAAAAAGATTTGGAATTAAGTTAAAAGCCTCAAAATCTGAAAAAGGTAGAAGAAGGCCAGGAAGTCTTGGACCTTGGCATCCTGCAAGAGTTACTTTTAGAGTTCCTATGGCAGGCCAATTAGGAATGTTTACAAGAGTTATTTATAATAATAAAATAATTGACCTAGGTAAATCTACAGATAAACCTCTTAAAAATATAAAAAATTATGGAAACATTAACACTGAATATATTTTAGTTTATGGATCTATACAAGGATCTTCAAAAAGGCAACTTATAGCCTCACATGCTCTTAGAGAAACAAAAAAACAAAAGAAAAAGGAGTATGAATTACTAGAAATAAGATAAAATGAAAGCCAATATTTTAACTATTGAAGGGAAAAAGAAATCATCAATTGATTTGCCCAAATGTTTTACTGAGAAAATTAGAGAAGATCTAATTGAAAAAACAATTGAGACTAAAAAACAAAAACAACCTTATGCTCCTAGTCTTGTTGCTGGAAAACAACATTCTGCTTCAGGAAAACTTGTTCACAAAAGACATGTTTGGAAAAGCCAATATGGAAGAGGAATGTCAAGAATTCCAAGAAAAACAATGTCTCGAAAAGGATCTCAATTTACTTGGGTAGGGGCAATTTCTCCAAATACAAGAGGAGGAAGACGTGCTCACCCTCCAAAAGCTATTTCTATGATTAATACAAAAAAAATAAACAAAAAAGAATTAATTTTTGCTTTACGATCTGCTATAAGTGCCACGGTTAATCCTAAATTTGTTTTTAAAAAATATTTTACAATTAAAGATGAGAAGATAGATGTTCCCTTTATTGTTGAATCTAAATTAACAACATTAAAATCAAAACAACTTATGATTAGTTTAAAGGCCATCTTAGGGACTTTATTTACAGTTGCCCAAAAAAAGAAATCAATTCGAGCAGGAAAAGGAAAATTAAGAGGAAGAAAATACAAGAAAACTGCAGGTGTTTTAATTGTTATTGGAAATAAAGAAGAATTAAAATCAAAATCTTTTGATATTGTGAATGTGAATTTATTGGGAGTTAATGATTTAGCTAAAGGTGGTGTGGGAAGGTTAACAATTTATACTGAGGTAGCAGTTAAAGAATTAGGAGAGAAATTAAAATGAATTTAAAACCAATTGTTACAGAAAAAGCAGTAATGATGATTGAAAGAGATAATACTTTAACTTTCCAAACATCGATGACAGCTATTAAAAAAGAGATTAAAGAAGAATTAGAAGACTTGTTGAAATTTAAAGTAGAAAAAATAAGAACTTTAATTAGAAAAAATAAAAAATATGTTTATGTTAAATTAAAAGGAGACACTTTGGCAATTGATGTTGCTACAAAGTTAGGATTAATGTAATATGGGAAAGAGAATAATTTCACAAAGACGTGGAAGAGCAACTTCAACCTATAGAGTTAGAAAAAAGGCTTTCAAATATAAGTTACAATTCTTAAAGAAATTAGAAGGCAAAGGCACTGTTCTTAAACTTGTTAATTCCTCGGCACATAGTTGCCCTTTAGCAAAAATCAAATCAAAAGAAGGTATCTTTTTTATCCCTGCATTCAGAGGAATGTATGAAGGACAAGAAATTAGTTTTGAAGGAACTAAAATACAAGATGGAAATATTTTTAAATTAAAAGATATCCCATTAAAAACAAAAATATATTGTATTGAATCTCGTCCAGGAGACGGTGGAAAATTCATAAAAACAGGAGGAAATCATGCAGTAGTTAACAGAAAAATTGGAACCAATACAATGGTATTAATGCCTTCAAAAAAGGAAAAGAAATTCCATGCAAACTGTCGGGCAGTTATTGGAGTCATCGCAGGTCAAGGAAGATTAGATAAACCCGTATTAAAAGCAGGTAAAAAACATCATATTAAAAAGGCTAAAAGCAAATTATGGCCTAGAACAAGCGCTGTGAAAATGAATAAAATTGATCATCCATTTGGTTCTGGTAGAGGGAAAAATCCAAAAAGTAAGATTGCTAAAAGAAATGCTCCACCAGGTAAAAAAGTTGGTTTAATAAGACCAAGAAGAACAGGTAAGAAAAAATGAACATAGAAATAAGAAAAAAAGAATTTACATATCGAGGAAAAACTCTCGAAGAATTGAAAAAACTAGATGTAAGAGAGTTTGCAAAATTCCTGAGAGCTAGAGAAAGAAGAACTGCTTTAAGACAGTTTCAAGAAATTGAAAATTTTGTTAAAAGAGCTAAAGATAAAAATAGTAAAAACAAAAAAATAAGGACTCATAGTAGACCGATAATTGTTGTTCCTGAAATGGTTGGATTAAAAATACAAATTCACAAAGGAAATCAGTTTGTTCCAGTAGAAATCACTGAAGAAATGCTTGGCCACAGATTAGGAGAATTTGCACCTACAAGATCAAGAGTAGCACACACAAAAGCAGGTGTTGGTGCAACAAAAGGAACTAAACACAAATCAAAAAAATAAAATGACAAACTTAAAATTAAAAATTTTAGTAAAATCAATTTTGAAACAAAAATGACAAACACAGAAAAACCCTCTACAAAAGCAGAACAAAAGAAAACAGTAATTGCACAACCAAAAACAAAAAAACAAGATATTAAAACTCCTGTAAAAAAAGTTGAAGAAAATAAAAATGCAAAGACTGAAGAAGTAAAGAAAATTGAAGAGGAAGTTAAAACTCCTTCAAAAGAAAAGAAAACAGAAAGCAAACCTAAAAATAAAAAAGACACAACTCCAAAAATAAAAAAGGATTTTGTGGTAGTAAATGGAAAAAGCCTTCCTGTTTCAACAAAATATGCAAAATATATTTGTAAATTCATAAAAAACAAATCTATTCCAAAGGCCATTGAGGATCTTGAAGAAGTTTCAAAATTGAAAAAAGCAGTCCCAATGCAAGGAGAAATACCTCATCGAAAAGGACAAATGATGTCTGGGAGATTTCCAGCAAGAGCATCAGTACATTTTATTATATTGTTAAAAAGCTTACAAGGAAATGCAAATATGCATGAAATAGAAAATCCTTTTGTATATGAAGCCATCGCAAACCTTGCACAAAGACCTTTTGCAAGAGGTGGAATAAAAAGAAAAAGAACACATATTATGTTAAAAGCAATGGATAAAAAGAAATTAAAAAATAAAAATAAGGAAAAGAAAAAATAAAAATGGAAGAAAGAAAAACAGTCAAATTCAAAAAAGATGAACTTGCAATTAAAGAAAGAATGAAATCTGAAATTGGAAAAGGAAAAATTAGCAAGGTAATCATAGAATATACTCCTATGGGAGAAAAGATAATCATCTCTACAAGTAAACCGGGTTTAGTTATTGGTAGAGGGGGAGAGAAAATACAATTTTTAACAGAAGTCTTAAAAAAAGATTTTGATTTAGAAAATCCTCATATTGAAATTGATGAAATTACTGAACCAGATTTAGATTCTCAACTTGTTGCAGATGATATTGCATTAGGATTAGAAAGATTTGGGCCTTTAAAATTCAAAGTTCTTGCATATAGAGCCCTTCAAAGGATAATGAAAGCAGGTGCACTTGGAACTGAAATAAGATTAAGTGGAAAACTTCCTAGTTCAAGAGCAAGAACATGGAGATTCTCTCAAGGATATTTAAAAAAAGCAGGAGATAATGCAAAGGTTGTTGATAGAGCTCAAGCAAAAGCACAAACAAAACCTGGAACTGTAGGAGTTAAAATTAGTATCTTAAGGCCAGGTGCTATATTAAAAGATAAAATACATATTGGAGAAACACTTATTGCAAAATTAAAGGAAAATAAAGAAAATTATGAAAAACCAAAAACAATTAAAAAAACAATTAAAAAGAAAAAATGAAATCAAAAGATCTTAAAAATATAAGTAAACAAGATAGAGAGAAAAAGTTTAAAGAATTGAAAATAGAACTTATGAAATCTCAATCAAGTGCTCAAAAAACAGGAAGTTCAAGAATAAGAGAAATTAAAAAAACAATTGCAAGAATTTTGACAATTGAATCAGGAGAGAAAAAATAAAATGGAAATTTGTCCTAAATGTGGTTTACCAGAACAAGCATGTGTGTGCGAACAAATAGTAAAAAGCTCGCAAAAAATAAATATAAAAAATGAAAAGAAAAGATATGGAAAGGTTGTTACTACAATCTCTGGATTTGAAAAAGATATTGATATTAAAAAAATGGCAAAAGAACTAAAAAATGAATTGGCTTGCGGAGGAACTGCAAAAAAAGGAATAATTGAACTTCAAGGGGGCCACAATAAAAAAGTAAAAGAAGTATTAATTAAATTGGGATTTGAAGAAGAATCAATAAATTAAAATGACAAAAGAAAAAACACAAGAAAAAATAAATTGCAAAGATAAAAACTGTCCTATTCATGGAAATTTAAAGGCAAGGGGAAGGATTTTCAAAGGAATTGTTATTTCAAAAAATCCAAAAAGAGTAGCAATTGAATTTGAAAGAATGGTTTATGTTAGAAAATATGAAAGATACGCAAAAAATAAAACAAAAGTTCATGCTAGATTGCCAGAATGTATGGAAAAAGAAATTAATATTGGAGATTTAATTAAAGTCCAAGAATGTAGACCTTTAAGTAAAATAATCCATCTTGTGGTTCTTGAAAAACTAAAAGATGCTTTGGAGGTAAGAAAGTAAAATGAAAGCAATAAGTGCGAGAGCAACATCTGGAATAAATATTGGAAGTAAAATGATTGCAGCAGATAATAGTGGAGCAAAAATAGTAAAAATAGTCTCAATAAAGAAGGGAAAAGGTAGAAAAGGTAAACAAGGATTTGCAAAGATTGGAGACTGGGTAAAAGTGAGTATTAAAAAAGGAGTTCCAGATATGAAAGGAAAAGTTTTTGATGCTGTATTAATAAGACAAAAAAAATCTTGGAGAAGATTAAGTGGAGAAAGAGTTGCATTTGAAGATAATGCTGTTGCAATCTTAAAAGATGAAAAAGGGAATCCAAAAGGAACTCAAATTAAAGGACCAATTCCAAAGGAGATTTTGGAGCGATGGCCGTCTGTGGCAAAAATCGCTTCAATAGTATATTAAAATGAAAAAAATATTTAGTAAACACTGGAAATCAAGTAAACAACCAAGAAAACAAAGAAAGTATTTAGCAAAAGCACCTTTGCACATAAAAAGGAGACAACTTTCAGTAAATTTATCAAAAGAACTTCGAGAAAATCAAAAGAAAAGAAATGTTGAATTGAGAAAAGGGGACAAAGTAAAGATAATGAGGGGCAAATATAAAGGAAAAACTGGAAAAGTTAATGAGATTAAAACAAAAAGATTAAAAATTTATATCGACGGCATTCAAGTTAAAAAGTTAGACGGATCAAAAACAAATGTTCCAATAAGACCCTCAAATTTACAAATAATTGAATTAAATAAGGGAGATAAAAAGAGATTTAAGAAAAGAGTAGAAAAAACTCAATTAATTAAAACCGACCAAGAACAAATGGAAAAAAATAAAAAATGACACACCTAAAAAGACAATGTGCACCAACAAAATGGCCAATTCCAAGAAAAGGGACAAAATTTGTAGTTAAAACTAGTTCAAAAGGAATTCCTGTTTTAGTTTTATTAAGAGATATTTTAAAAATTGCTAGAACACGAAAAGAAGTTAAAAAAGCTATTTTAAATAAACATGTTTTAGTGTGTGGTAAAATAATAAAAGATGATAAAAAGAGTGTTGAATTGTTTGACACCTTAACAATTGTGCCTACTAAGAAAAATTATAAATTAATTTTATCTGAAAAAGGAAAATATTCTTTAGAAAAAATAAAAGATTCACAAAAAGAAAAAAAGATCTCAAAAGTAGTTAATAAAAAGACTCTAAAAGGGAAAAAAATCCAAATAAACCTTTTAGATGGAAAAAATTATCTTTCAGCATTAAAATGTTCTATAGGGGATTCAGTAATAATTGATCTTAAGAAAAATCAATTAGAAAGATGTCTTTTATTAAAAGAAAACTCTAAAATCTTCATCATTGGAGGAAAACACATTGGAAAATACGGAACAATCGAGAATATCAATAAAAAATTAAGAAATGCAGAAGTAAAGATTGGTGATGAAAAAGTAAAAGTCTTAATTAAACAATTAATAGTAATAGAATAAAATGAA
>Ga0307990_1001572_pt1 | contig 19088 bp, 10 predicted proteins | sample EllFjometagen129_FD_203168 | JGI IMG/M metagenome (GOLD analysis project Ga0307990, IMG submission 203168) | Marine microbial communities from Ellis Fjord, Antarctic Ocean - #129 | ecosystem: Environmental > Aquatic > Marine > Unclassified | place: Southern Ocean | collected 2014-10-08
ATGTTCCTTTTGAGGTGACGGTCGAAATCGTGAAAGATTATGACCATTATAGGGATTGGTACGGGATGTGTGAGAACCTATATATAATAGAGAAAAGAAATAACCATGATTATGATATGTATTTTGTATTAGACATTCCAGTCGTTTCGGACAGAGACTTAGTCATAAACATAACAACCAGTTGGGACTACAAAAAGGGGCAATCCCAGATTAGCATCAAAAGTAAGGACAGCAAGTACAAACTGGATTCAGGTCTCGTGAGAATGCCGAAGATGGACGGGCGTTTCAAGATCACACGGGTAAACCCAAATAGGACAAAGGCCGTCTATCAGTTCTTCGCTGATGCGGGAGGTTCCATACCTTCATGGATTGTGAACCGCGGTGCATGGAGGCATCCTTACGAAACCATAGTGGGTGTTTTGAAAGAGGTCAGGAAAGCTAAATATACAGAAAGGGCGAACAGATTACACAAAACAAACTTCAAAGTGCCAAAGTAGGGATAGTATTCTATGACGACTCGAAACACCATTTTTAAACACGATTCAACGTCAATATCATTAGATCTATTTGCTCTTGGCTCGCGAGGCCATATTGCCTATACTCATTTACCAATAAAGCGAGTTATTGGTTCCGAAAATAAAGGGGTTTCTGGTCACTTGAAAATCCCCGAGAGGGGAGTCCGGAACCATGATTGAGACGGTATGTTAAATGGCTCTTGTTGAAATGAATGATGTCACAAAGGACTACCAGATGGGAGAGACGACCGTTCATGCCCTGAAAGGCGTCACAATGCAGGTCCATGAAGGCGATTTCATGTCCGTGTGGGGGCCTTCAGGATCGGGCAAGACCACACTTCTGAACCTCATCGGTGCGATTGATGAACCCACATCCGGGGATTTACGTTTCAATGGCAGGCGTCTTTCAACCTTCTCCGATGACGCTAAGTCGGAGTTGCGGAACAGATCCATCGGATTCATATTTCAGACCTTTAACCTGATCCCTGTTCTTTCTGCACTTGAAAACGTGATGCTCCCACTGCAAATAGGGGGCTTTTCAACCGGCGAAGCCCTTAGGAAATCCATCTACAGGCTGGAACAGGTGGGTTTATCAGGGTTTGTCAAGCACAGACCGGATAAGCTATCCGGAGGGCAACAGCAACGGGTGTCAATTGCCCGCGCTCTGGTTACGAAACCCTCCCTGGTTATCGCAGATGAACCCACGGCAAATCTGGATTCGGAGACCGCAATGAAGATTGTTGACCTCATGAGAAAACTAAACAGCGGGGAACGTACGACCTTTATTTTTTCCACCCACGATCAACGGTTGCTCAACACCATGGATCGGTGTATTCGGCTGGAAGACGGTCTCGTTGTCGAGGAAATACAGCAATGATCGCTCTGGTCAAGATCGCTCTCAGGAACCTGATCAAGAACCGCCGGCGATCCCTCTTTACCATCCTGGCAATTGCCCTGGGGTTTTCCGCAGTGAACCTTTTCGGAGGATTTGCACGATATATGTATTTAGGGAATCGGGAGATGGCCATTTTCGGCGCCTGCAACGGACATCTTATGGTATTTAAAAAGGGATTTCTCGAGAAGGGACAGCTTACTCCGGCCCGGTATCTTATAACCACCGAGGAACTGAAGATCATCGAGGACATATGCCGAAAATTGCCCCAAATCGTTCTGGTGGCACCGCATCTCATGATTTCAGGGCTTGTCACCAATGGCAAGGTATCGACCATTTTTGTGGCTCAAGGTATTGCCCCTTCCGCAGTGGACGCCTTCATGCACAGAACCGTTCAGGAGATAAAGGAGTTTGACGGCAAGAAAATGGAAGACGGCAAAACTTACGGTGTTGCCGTGGCTAAGGGTCTGGCCCGGCTGCTGGACATGAAATTGGGCTCCCATGCGGTGGTTTTCACCAATACCGTTGACGGGCAGATGAACGCCCTGGACATGGAAGTTTTCCAGCTGTTCGAGACCGACTCCGACGCAATGAATGATAAAATGATGCGCGTTCCTCTCAAGTTTGCGCAACGCCTTTATGACACAGAGGGCGTTGATCGGATTGCCATCCTGTTGAGCAAACACGAACACACTGAATTCGTTCGCCAACGGCTTCAAAGTCTTTTGTCGGGGCATCCAACGGCGTTCGACGTAAAGACTTGGGAGGAGATGAGCCAGTGGTACAGAAAAGTAAAGGAGATGTTTGATGTGATTTTTATCTTTCTATTCATTATTGTTTTTATTATTGTCATCACGAGCGTCGTTAACACCATGAGCATGGCCGTCATTGAAAGGACCAGAGAGATCGGAACATTGCGGGCCTTGGGGCTCAAGCGCAGAGGCGTCACGGCCCTCTTTGCCATCGAGAGCATATTCCTTGGCGTTCTCGGTACAACAGGCGGTTTCCTTTTCACTTTTTTGGGCTCGTGGGGAATTGACATTATGAAGCCAACGTGGATCCCGCCGGGAATAACGAAGCGTGTGCCTATCATGATTTTTCTTTCCCATGAACAGATGATTTACAGCTTCCTATTCTTGGTACTCCTCTGCCTTATGGCCTCGATTCTCCCCGCTAGACGAGCGGCCCGGCAAAACGTGGTGGACGCACTGGGGCATGTATAGGATATGAGACAGCACAACAGGGAGGTGAAAAACAGAATGAAAATTGCTTGGGGCACTATCTTGACGCTGTTTGCCTTTATTTTGACGGGACCTGACGTTTATTGTGAAACATTAACCCCGAAAGAGATCCTGGTGCACGCAGATGCGGCGAGGGGCAATTATGAGGGTATAAAATGGAAACTGCACATTTCTTCTGTTGAGGGAGGCCGTCAACAAAATCGAAGACTTGATGTAAAGGGGAGGGGTAACGATTTCTTCGCTATGCTGACCGCACCTCCCAAGCTGAGAGGGCAAATCCTGCTGGATGTCGATCACAACATGTGGTTTGCCAAGCCCGGGCTGAGTAAACCGGTACCCGTTTCTCCCAGGCAAAAATTGGTCGGGGGCGCTTCCTATGGGGACATTGCGGCGACCAATTACTCGGAAGATTATGAGGCCGCGCTGATGAGGTACGAAATGGTGAACGGTGAATGGTGCTATGTATTTGACCTCAAAGCAGTTACAAAGAAGGTCACTTATGATCGCATCAAATATTGGGTATCGAAAGGGCGGTTGGTCGGCGTCAAGGCTGAATTTTTCACGGTTTCGGGAAAGAAATTCAAGTCGGCCGTCTTTGAATACGAGCACGAAACGATGATCCTAAAAAAGCGAAGGCCGTTTATCTCTAAAATGGTCATTAAGGACCTCTTTTTGGAAGGTAACGTCACCACAATGACGTTTAGTGAACCGCTACTCGGGAATATTCCCGATTCAGCGTTCAGCCTGCACCTGCTGATGTTGAGAACTATTTAATATACAGTGGAGAAATCTATGAAAAGGCTGTCTCCACGCGGTCTTCTATTTGCCTTGACTTTTGTTTTGAGCTGGGTGTTGACTCCTATGAGCCTACAGATTACCCGTGCCCACGGCGGGCAGGGGGAAATAATGTCCGGAACTGTCTTAAAGACTACCAGAGAACGCAGCGATACAGGCCTGCCGGATTGGATGTTTGCGGCAGGATCATCAGACAAAACTTCTGCGCACGAAGGCGCTGAAACGGAGAAGCCCACATTTGTTGAAGAACATAACTCGACCATCTGGAGGGAGATGAAGGAAGGCTTCAGCTTCACCTTTAGAACCCTGGGGTATGGAAAGGCCATCGAGCCGAGTGACTCCACACAGAACCCTAACAATGATTTTTTGACGATTCCAAGCTACACACTGAACCTGAACCTGAGACCGGATGTGTCACTGAATTTTCGGAGGTCCACACTGGTCGCCAAGCCGAGGCTGAATCTCACATGGGAAAGCTGGGAAAAAGGGAGCCGCGAAGGAGACACGGATACGGACGATGATTGGTTTATCAATGAATGGCTCGCCAGTTTAAATGTGGTCAATGGCCTTTTTGTCTCTTATGGCAGGGAAGACATTCAGTGGGGGCCGTCTGCCCTTCTTTCTCCTTCGAACCCCTTCTTCTGGTATAACGGACAAGGGAATCCAAAAGAAGATCTCCCAGGAATGGATTTTGCGCGCCTCGTCTGGGTAGCAAATACCTCCTGGACGGCTTCCCTCCTTGCCAACCTGGGCCGTGGCCGCGCAATATTTCCGTACGGTTTTGAAAAGACATACGCCCTGAAGATAGACTACACGACCTATAAGAAATACTTCAGCCTCATCGGTTCCTACCAGGAAAATAACCGGGGTACCCTTGGGGGCTATGGAGGATGGTGGGTCTCTGACGCAATGTTGCTCTACGCAGAAAGTTCTGTTTCTAAAGGGACGAACGTACTGTATCCCGAGAAAGACGCTGCTGCTCCGTTCGGCATTCAGATGACCCCCACCAAAGATGATGACAATTCTCCGGAGGGGCTCATTTTACTTGGCGGCTCCTACACTCTGGAATCCGGCGCTAACTTTACGCTGGATTACCTCTTTAACAGCTCGGGATATAGCGATGATGAAGCCGACCGCTATTACACTCTCCGGGACGGGGCCGCTGACGTCTTCTTCCTTCCAGAACCCGATCACAGCCTCTCAAAAATGACGTTGATACAGACTCTGGATCCGAGATTGCGCCTCTTGCGCAGAAACTACCTCATGCTTCAGTACTACCAGGTTGAAATTTGGGATGTGCTCAATCTCATTTTTAGATACACCTACAATATTGACGACAGCTCCAGCCAGTTTGTCCCAATCATAGAGTATGATATCGGAGACTATTTCCAGATTTTTATTGTGGGCGACCAGCGTTTTGGCTCCAAAGACGCAGAATTTCGATCGGTTTTAGATTATAGCTATATGTTGGGAGTGGAATTCACATTTTAAGTGCAGGCCCGGGGCAGCCCGGGCCTGCCAAAATATCCATATGGGGTAACAGCTCAATAACTATCGGCATACGAGACAGGCACCGGGAAAAGGGCTACAGCCTGTCGGACATCATGTGGTTGAAATCAAAGAGCGGCTGAACGCCATTTACGGCAATAAGAACAGTTGATAGGCCGGCACACATTTGAACGTTTTATCCGAACCGGCCGCCAATTACTCTTACGCCATATATTGTGGCGGTTTTGTGCTTGCCCTACAATGGAGATTATCCTACACTTCGTGCTACAAAAGGCAAAGTCTTAAATTACTACAGGAGGGATGGAATAAATGGACCGTCGAGTTGCAATCATTGGTTATTCATTTAGATTACCCGGCCAGGACGATAAAAATTTTTGGCAAAATCTACTCGATGGCCGCGATCTGATAACGGAAGTTGATCATAAACGTTGGGCTTTTGAGGCTTTCCAGCACCCGGATAAAAAACAGCCTGGATGCAGTTACACATTTTCCGCCGGATCTATCGGAGACGTCTCAACCTTTGATGCGGGCTTTTTTGGTGTTTCCCCGCGGGAAGCGGCTTTGATGGATCCTCAGCAACGCATTCTGCTCGAGCTTAGCTTGGAAGCCTTAGAAAATTCGGGGATCAAACCTTCGTTAATTCGTGGAAGCAGCAGCGGGGTCTATGTTGGCATAGCCAGTGCCGATTATGCCTATCGCTTTGCCGACGACCTGGCAGCCATCGACTCCTCATTTGCCACCGGTAACACTGCGAGCATAGCCGCCAATCGTATCTCTTACGTTTTTGACCTGCACGGTCCCAGCATGGCGATCGATACCGCCTGCTCCTCATCCTTGGTTGCATTTCATCAAGCCTACCTCTCAATTATTTCCGGGGAAACCAAAATGGCTTTAGCTGGAGGTATCAGTCTTCACCTGCACCCCTATGCTTTTATAGGTTTCTCCAAGGCCTCCATGCTGTCAAAAAAAGGGAGGAGCAGAGTTTTTGACGCCTCTGCAGACGGTTATGTCCGCTCTGAGGGTGGTGGAATGTTCGTTTTGAAGGATTATAATCAAGCGGTTGCCGATGGCAATCCAATTTTGGCGGTCGTTGTCACGTCTGCGTTGAATACGGATGGCCATAAATCCGGCATAACAGTACCCAGCTCCGAAGCTCAAGCTGCGCTTTTGAAACAAGCCTATGTCCAGGCAGGTATAGACCCGGTATCAATCGACTATATAGAAGCGCATGGCACAGGAACTCCTGTTGGGGATCCGATAGAAACACAGTCCATCGGCATAGCATTAGGCAAATATCGCCCCAAAGACCGCCCCCTTCCAATTGGATCAGTAAAAAGCAATCTCGGCCACCTTGAGCCGGCTTCAGGCGTTCCCGGGCTTGTAAAGGCAATACTCTGCATCCAGCACCGAATGGTCCCCGCCACTATTAATCTGAAAACGCCAAATCCCAACATCAAGTTCGATGATTGGAATCTAAAGGTTGTCACCAAGAACCTCCCTTTAGATCAAAACAAAAAAATCACTATTGGTGTCAACTCCTTTGGTTTCGGTGGGGCCAATGCACACATCATTTTGCAAAACCACGAGGTCCCCAGTGCTGACAGCCACCTTCAGGGTACACTACTACCCCCCTTGATCCTATCCGCAAAAGGCGCTGAGGGCCTCAAGGATCTCGCAAAGGACTATGCCCTGTTTTTACAAGGTCAAACAGAGGATAACTATTATGACATTGCCTACAGTGCAGCCTGCCATCGTGACTGGTATGAACATCGCGCAATAGTTTTCGGGGAATCTATTGAGGCTATCGCCAAGACCCTAAAAGAGTTTCCCGAAAACACCGAAGCAACCAGCTCAACCGTAGCGTCAATCGTAGCGCCGATGTCCACCCATGGTCCCGCCTTCATTTATTCGGGCAATGGTTCACAATGGTTCGAAATGGGCAAGCACCTGCTTGAAGACATCATCTTCCTGGAATCCATTCGCGAGGTAGACGCCCTTTTCCAGAGATACACTGACTATTCGCTTGAGTTGGAGCTCGCGGGAAAGAACGGTGAGGGACGTTTCGAATATACGGAAATTGCCCAGCCGGCACTGCTTGCACTGCAAGTGGGCGTCACCAACATGTTACGCCACCGCGGCATCAAACCAACGGCTGTTGCCGGCCACAGCGTTGGCGAAATTGCGGCGGCCTGGGCCGCAGGCATTCTGTCTTTGCCGGACGCCGTCCAAGTCACTTACTACCGCAGCATGCTCCAGGGAACAACCAAAGGCAAGGGCCAAATGACCGCTGTGGCCATAAGCGAAGCCGATGTGCGGACACTTATTGAGGATCTTCGCCTTGCTCATAAAGTGGTCATTGCCGGCGTCAACAGTTCACGAGGAGTTACCATTGCCGGTGATAGTCATTCCCTCAGCAGTTTCGAAGCCGTCTTGGCCAAGAAGCAGATCCGCCACAAACGGCTGGATCTCGATTACGCTTTCCATAGCCCGGCAATGGACGAAATCAAGGATAGTATCAAATCTGTGCTCGCGTCTATAAAACCTGAAAGGGGAAAAATCCCCTTCTATTCAACGGTTGCCGCCAAGCAGCTGGAAGGTCCAGAACTAAATGCGAATTACTGGTGGCACAATATCCGTAAACCGGTGCTTTTCGAATATACCATAAAAGAAATCCTTGAAAAAGGTGATAACCTTTTCATCGAAGTTGGCTCACACACGGTCTTGAGCGGTTATATTAATGAATCCCTGCGAGATGCGAACATCGAAGGCCTCGTCATAGCAACAATCAGGCGTGACGAAGGTCAGATCCAGCGGATATGGAGTGCGGTCAATCATGCAATTATTGCTGGAGCAGACATTGAGTGGCGGCAACTTTTCCCATCGACCGGCAGTTTTATCCATATCCCCAATTACCCATGGCAAAGGGAACGTCACTGGTTTGAGCATACTTCGGAATCCTTGGGACTTCTTGAACGATGGAATGTCCACCCGCTCCTGGGATATCCTCTAAAACAGCATGAACTGACCTGGGAAAACCGACTTGACATCCGGCGGTTACCCTTGCTGGCGGACCATGTCGTGGGTGACGCTACAATCTTTCCCGGCACGGGATACGCCGAGCTTGCCTTGGCAGCCGCCCAAGCCTGGCGTCCTGAAGAAGCGATAGTGGATATCGAGGAACTGGAAATTGGCGCGCCGCTATTGCTGAGAGACCAGCTATCGAAAAAAATACGTTTGAACATTGAGCCGAAAGACGGCAGTTTTACCGTTATCAGCCGAGAATACGCCGGCTCCGAGCCTTGGACCCCACATGCGCGAGGGCGGATTCTAATTGAATCGCAAGGCCTTGCCCTTTTGTTGAAAGCACCTTCGGCTCTCGACCGTCAGCCCGATTTTTTTCCCAGAGACCATGAGATGCTGACACAGGCAGCCGGTCTCGATTATGGACCTGCCTTTCGATGCATTAGGCACGGCTGGATTGAGGGAAATACTGCTGTCGCCATACTCGATATCCCGCCCGTCATCGATTCCGACATGGAACAAATGCATCTCCATCCAGCCATTCTGGATTGCACGTTCCAACTGATCATCCAGCTGCTGAAGGAGGACATGCATCTGTCCCAAGGCATGGTTTTCGTTCCCACCAAGATCGGTAGAATCGTCTTTCGGGCGGGAGCAGACCGGCCGCACTTTGTTCGTGCCACCCTGCTAAGCAGGGCTCCTCACTCCCTGACAGCCGAATTCGAGATTTTTGACGACAATGGCAATGCCATAGCTGTAATCAAAGAAGCCCGTTTCCGAGGAATACATCTGGAAATGAAGAGTATGGATAATCTGAATTTCTTAAGCTATCACGGTATTCCGAAACCACACCCTTACACGGCCACAGATGCTCCACTCAGCTTCGACATCATACAGACCGAGATTGTAGAGATGGTAAATAGCAGCTTTCTACAGGACGCTGATCACCATTATGCTCAGGAGGTTGAACCTTTGCTGGACAGTCTCAGCAGCCAATTCGCCATGGAAACGTTCCAGCAACTGGCCGAAGATGAGAAATACCTCACCAGGGAGACCATCCAGTCTTGCCAAATCAATACGCCGGATATTGCTCCCTTCCTCGGCCACCTCATCAGCCTGGCGGAAGAGGATCAAATTCTGTCTCCCTGCGACCGGCACTGGAAAATCAATCTCGACAGGGAAAATCAGGCAACCGCTCAGGACATCTGGAATATCCTTTTAACCGATTATCCAAATTACTTCCCGATCATTAACATGGTAGGCCGCATCGGCTTAAACTTGAAGTCGATACTGAACGGAAAGCAGACGCTGTTCGATCACTCTTCAACTAATGGCGTGCCGGCTGTACCCATAAACCAGGTATTGGGACCGGATCGCAGGCAGAAAATCGGTGGAATCATCAGGGAATTGATCAGCCAGGGGCTGACACACCTTCCACAAGGCCGGCGCTTATCGCTGATGGAAATAAGCCAGGAAACACCCATGTTCGCTATGGATGTCTCTCTTGCCATGGACGTCGACTGCTGCGATTACACCTTTGCCACCAACTCGCCGGAGGTGTTGGAAGAGACTGATCTTTTAAAGGAACATTTTCCAGATCTCTGTTCCGAGTTGATCGAGCAAGTCTCGGAACAGGAGGATATCGTTCCAACTAACCTGTTCCATTTTATAATTTTGACACTCGACTTCAACGAGATATCACAATCTCTCCTTGCCCTCGATTTTGCCAGATCGCGCCTGACAACCGGGGGAACTTTGTTATTGATCGGACAGCACCCGTCGCGCTGGATCGATTTTGCCTTTGGCGCCCATCCCGGCTGGTTCCAGGAATCTGAAGAAGGCCGGCTGTCAAACCAGCGTCCGATCAAATTCTGGCAGCGGCAACTATTGAAACTCGGCCTCATCGGCGGGAATCCTATCGAACTTTCACCAGGCGGCTCGGCCGATCTTTTCTTGCTGTCGGCGTGGCGTAAGGAGGCGGATATCAATCCGCAGCCGCAGCCGTCAGAACAAGCCCACAATTGGATAATACTCACGGATAACAGCAGCGGATCATCCAAAATCTTCAAGCAATTGGACAAGCAACTAAAGGTGAGAGGAGACCATATACTCTGCGCCTCAGTTGAGGAGATTGAGGACTACGTCGCTCTATTAGACAAAGCTGCCAAGGAATACGGCGATATTGACGGTATCATTCACCTCGCCGGCCTCAATCTGTCAACGGATGATACCGATGCCATTGAACTGGAATGCGTGACTAAGCAGTCTGAACGTTGTGCCATTGCAGCTGATCTGGCCCGGGCCTGCGAAAAAACCGGAACCAACACAACCTTATGGATCGTCACAATTGGCGCTGCCGATGATCTGTTGCCAAACGATGAACATACACCGAGAAAGCCGCAAACTACTATAGCGGCTGACAATGTTTTGTGGGGCTTTGCACGCACGCTGATGAACGAGGCCTCCAATTATAAAGTGCGTTTGATTGATATCTCACACCCCATTCAGGCGGAAAAATCCTTGTTTGATGCCTTCATGAATGAACTCGAAAAAGCGGATGAAGAACAGGAGGTTCTTCTCACCGCCACAGGTGAGCGGTTTGTCCCTCGTCTCCGGTTCGAATCGATTGCGGCAGAACCGAAAACCCTGTCCACAACGGTGGAGTCTTCCGATGATACCGTTGTACGGCTGGGCTTTCAATTTCCCGGCCAGTTGCGGAACCTGCGTTGGGAAGCCGCTCCCTGCGCTACTCTTGAAGAAAATGAGGTCGAAATCAAAGTGCACGCCACCGGCCTCAATTTCCGGGATCTCATGTATACCCTTGGTATGTTTTCAGATGAAGCGGTCGAAAACGGCTTTGCCGGAGCGTCTCTCGGTCTTGAATTTGCCGGTATTGTGCTGCGCGTCGGAACCAACTCGAACGGATTCTCTCCCGGAGACAGGGTGTTCGGCTTTGGCCCCTCCTGTTTCGCCAACCGTGTCGTTACAAAAGCAACGACCATCTCACATATTCCGGCCAGTCTATCCTATGAGGCTGCTGCAACCATTCCCAGCGTCTTCTTCACCGTTTATTACAGCTTGCAGCATCTTGCCGGTTTGCAGAAGGGAGAAAAGGTTCTCATCCACGGGGCAGCAGGCGGCATCGGGATTGCGGCGATTCAACTGGCGAAATCGATTGGCGCCGAGGTCTATGCGACAGCAGGTTCAGGCAGAAAGCGCGATTTTCTCCGCTTGCTGGGCGCAGATCATATTTATGATTCCCGCTCTCTTGCCTTTGCCGAAGAGATCCTCGCTCAAACAAATGGAAAGGGGGTTGATGTTGTATTGAATTCGCTCGCGGGCGAGGCTATCAACCGGAACCTCCAAGTCCTCAAGCCTTTCGGTCGTTTCCTTGAACTTGGTAAGCGTGACTTTTATGAAAACACCAAAATTGGCCTGCGACCTTTTCGAAATAATATCAGCTACTTCGGGATAGATACGGATCAATTGATGCTTGAACGTCCAGATCTGACCAGCAAACTGTTCAGCGAGGTCATGGAGCTCTTTTCAGAGGGCATACTCCACCCTCTTCCCTATCATATCTTCGAGGCGGAGAACATCGTTGATGCCTTCCGCTATATGCAGCAGGCGCGCCATATCGGAAAGATCGTAGTCACCTATCGTAACGGGATCAAGCGTGTTGCACAACCGTTTCAAACGGAGCAGCAACAGCTTATTCTTCCTGCCGACGGGACATATCTGGTCACCGGTGGACTCGGCGGATTCGGTCTGAAAACGGCGGAATGGCTGGCCGCAAAAGGCGCCCGCCATCTTGTATTGATCAGCCGGAGCGGTCCCACATCCAATGAGGCAAAACAAGCCATTCAACGACTGGAGCAACAGGGTGTGGACGTTTTGCCTGAATCCTGCGACGTCACCGATAAAAGTGCCCTGGAAGAACTACTGAAGAAAACCTACGCTACCCGCCCTCCTCTCAAAGGGATTGTCCATGCTGCGGTAGTCATCGATGATGGCCTCATCATCAGTATGGATGAGGAACAGATTCGCCGCGTGTTGGCTCCCAAGATTTTAGGGGCTCAATACCTGCACCAATTGAGCCTCGATCAAGAACTGGACTTCTTCATCTTATTCTCCTCAGCCACTACCCTGTTTGGCAACCCGGGACAGGCCAACTATGTCGCCGCTAACCGTTGGCTGGAAGCTTTGGCGCATAACAGGCGCGCCATGGGTTTGCCCGCAACCAGCATATGCTGGGGGGCCATAGATGATGTGGGTTTTCTTGCTCGTAACGAAGAGATCAAAGAAGCACTGCAAAGTCGCATGGGCGGATCGGCCATGAATTCGGCGTCGGCCCTTGAAACGCTTGAGACCCTATTGATTACCAACCGATCCGGCATAGGTGTTATGGAATTGGATTGGAGGGCTATATCCCGCTTCTTACCCAGCGCGAAAACACCAAAGTTCAGCGAGATTGCCCGGAAAAGCAAAGGAAAAGCTCATGAGGATGACGGCATCGAGGATATTCATCTTCTCCTGAACGAACTTTCAGATGATGAGCTTTCAGAGCTATTTATCCAAATAGTAAAAAGTGAACTCGGCGAGATTCTTCGAATCTCTCCAGATAAGATAGATCCTGCGCGCTCCATCTATGATATGGGACTCGATTCTCTGATGGGCGTGGAACTGGTTGTCGCCTTGGAAGCTCGTTTTGGAAACCGTTTGCCCGTCATGGCGTTAAGGGATAACGCCACTGTAACAAAGCTTGCCCATACCATTATTACTCAACTAAAAGGACGTAGGGATGCCGAAACGGCAGTTGACTCCTCCGGCAATGCTCCAAATGAAATTCAAGAGTTAGCCGGCCAGCACGGCGTTGATGCTAATTTAAAAGAGGCGGGTGATCTGGCATCCCATCTGCAAAACCACAATGATAACGATACGATAATTAAATAGGCATGTCCATGAAGAAAATATCAACCATGAAGGGCCAACTTAAAGACAAGTTGATTAAAAAAGCACTGGAACAGAAGTTGCGGTATGCCGAACAGGGAAGATCCGGTGACAATGAATTTAAGGCCGGCAAAATCCCAGAAGAGCATTACAAATTCCGCCTACATCCCGGTTTTCAAAAACTACTTATTCTTAATGAAGGCGCCAAAAACCTTGGTGTGAACAACCCCTTTTTCAAACTGCACCAAGGAATAGCCAATGCCACTACAAAAATCGGCGAAAAAGAATACATCAACTTCGCCAGCTACAATTATCTGGGGCTGAACGGGCACCCAGGCGTCAAAGAAGCAGCCAAGGCAGCAATAGACCTCTATGGAACATCTGTTTCGGCCAGCCGTCCGGTTTCGGGGGAACGTCCCATCCACCGAGAGCTTGAAAGGAGTATCGCCAATTGCTACAATGTCGATAACGCCATAGCCTTTGTCAGCGGTCATGCCACCAATGTCACAACCATCGGCTATCTTTTCGGAAGCAAAGACCTTATCCTGCACGACGAGCTGATCCACAACAGCATCCTTCAGGGTGCTCTCCTTTCGGGAGCACGACGTCTCTCTTTTCCCCACAATAATTGGACAGCCCTGGACGCTATCCTTTCTCAACAACGCACTCAATTTGAACGTGTGCTTATTGTGGTTGAAGGCGTCTACAGCATGGACGGAGACTATCCGGATCTGCCCAAATTCATCGAAATCAAAAACAGGCACAAGGCTTTTCTGATGGTGGATGAAGCCCATTCCTTTGGTGTTATGGGCAAAACGGGTATGGGCATTAGGGAGCACTTCGGCGTTAAGGGAAGGGAGGTTGATATCTGGATGGGGACCCTAAGTAAGGCCCTCGCGGGTTGCGGTGGTTTTATCGCCGGGGAGCACGCGTTAGTGGATCATTTGAAGTTCCTTGCGCCTGGCTTTCTTTACAGTGTTGGCATGTCGCCGCCGGTTGCCGCCGCATCACTGGCTGCCCTGCAATTTATTCAACGAGAGCCGGAACGAGTCACCACCCTGCAGAAACGCGGTGAATTATTTCTGAGACTTGCTAAATCTGTCGGTATTAATACCGGTAACAGCGCCGGTTTGGCAGTCATCCCATCCATTATCAGCAATTCACTAAAGACAGCTCGCGTCTCTGCCGCTCTTTTTGACCAGGGCATCAATGTGCAGCCTATCCTTTACCCGGCTGTTCCTGAGAATTCTGCTCGTCTGCGCTTTTTTATCTCATGTCAGCACACTGAGTCCCAGATCCAGAACACTGTTAAGCTATTGGCCAAAGAATTGGGCCGTCTTTGAGTAACAGTATCCAATTGACCGGCATAGATTTTCTGTAACAGCTGGATAGAACAAGGAGGGATGTTGATCTGATGCAACCAAGGATTTCACAGTGGCCATTAACCGCATTTGAAGAATACATGCTGTGTGACGACCGGCCTGCTTACCCGATGACCGGTGTATTTCGGTTAAGACTTTCCGGGATACTGGATCGAAACGCTTTCGAGTCAGCCTTGAACTCAGTCGTTTCACGCCACTATCTGCTTCGCTGTACAGTGAGACCAAAGCCGGGAAGACGCCCCTGTTGGATTGATAATCCTAACTGGCGACCAACTGTCGAGTGGGATGCTCAGTGCAACCGGTATGGATACCCAAATATGTCCTTTATGGATTTAACAAAGGCTCCGGGGGGACGCTTTTGGGTTGTTGAACGTAAGAATTCAAGCGATGTCGTAATACAAGCGCATCACTCATGTACCGATGCAATAGGAATGTGCAAAGTACTGGAGGAATTACTCGTATTGTATGCACGTAATATGGAGGCACCATCTCTCGTTGGAAAACTACGTGAAATTGACCCAATTCGTTTCCCCATGCGAGGTTCAAGCGGCAGCGCCCCCAAGATCGCGCTCAAGCTCTTTGACGAATTGCTGGGGACTTGGCAGTTCCTAACGCGGTGGCCCGTACCTTTCACGTCAAAACGCACTGGGTTAAAGGAATCAGACATGCCGGAGTTTTTCCCCGCATCACGAACCTTCGAGCTTGAGGAAGAAGAATCGAGGCTTTTTTTTGCGGCGGCCAAAAAACTGGGCGCTACTGTAAACAACCTGCTGCTGAGAGATCTATTTCTAACTGTTGGGGCTTGGCGACGCGAAAACCGTGAAGGAAGTGAACAGGATTGGGTAAGGTTTGCAGTGCCGGTAAACCTGCGCGCCGAGGAGGATGAGAGGCTCACAATGGCTAATTGCGTGAGCATGGTTTTTCCCGAGCAGCGAATGCATGAACTGTCGAACTCACATCAATTTCTGGAAAAACTGCATAAGGAGATGGTACTCAATAATGAATCCAAGCTGAAAACCACCTATATTTCATCCATTGATATTGTTCGGCGTATTCCAAAATTAATGACTTTTATCTCTGGGCATATCAAATGTTTTTCCACCTGTGTTTTAAGCAATGTTGGCAACGTCTTGAATAACACCTCACTTCCGCTAAGGGATGGCAAGATCCTGGCCGGAAATGTTGTGGTTGAAGGCATCGACCTTTTTCCTCCATTGCGTCGTAACACGCAGCTTGAAGTCTCTGTTGCTACATATAATAAAAGGTTATCGCTGATGTTGCACTTTGACCCGCGCTGTTTGTCAGATGACCAGGGAAATGGTTTTTTAGAGAAATATGTAGGACAAATACGCGAATCCATTGCCAGTGTAAAAACCGGGAGAGATAAAAAAAACAGCTTGCGCCTTAACTAAGTGGTGTATCGCTTTGGAATATTATATGCTTCCCTGCGAACATTACGTTTTGCAATTTGGCCCTGAATTTATACTGCTTCTAATGGCTGTGGTTTGGGCTTTTTAGGCTCCCTGCCACACTCCTAATTGGAAAAAAACGATTCAACCTGTACGCCATATCGCCTCCAAGCCCTCAATAACGGTGATTGCGGGACATCCATAATAAACATATATTGAGGAACAGTTGCACTATACAGCTGACGCCACGACAGAGGAATTACAAAAGCTGCGGCGAAAACAAAAGGATTCAATGCTCATCATGAATACTGGCCTCAATGGCTGTCTATAGGGATTTCCGGCTTGTCTATAGAGCCTCCGCATAAAATCAAAAATGCGTTCAGATGATGGCACTTTAATCATGATTGAAGTTAATTAAATTAAGGCTATTTAGGAAAATCTGTGGGTAAATTCCGGTCCGGGGAGTTCTCCCATCGTGAGAAACAGTGCGATTTCAAGAACTTCGTTACCTTCGAAAGACGAAAGATTTTATCGTAACGAGATTTATTTTGCGATTCAGGCTCTCAATAATGCCTGAAGAATACTGTTTTTGGGCCTTGAACCAATTCATTATCAGCGGCTGATGACGACGTATTGTTCGGACAAAATCCTTGATCGGTTCCAGGCGTGATCGCATGGCGCGGGCACACCATTTATTCAGATACCACTCGGCCCAGTACGGGCTCTTGTAGTTCCAGCAGCAGTTCCCGCTTACAGTTAAAGTGCCCTAAAATAGGGAGGTAAGGATCTGTCGTTTTGTAAGCTTTTCTTGGATTTAATCCCAAAATAACCACTTTTCTCAATCTTTTTTAACAACATAACTATTTTTATAGACAAAAGCAAAATAAAAAAGGAGAAATAACCATGCAAGATGTTATGAAAACCTATCTAAAACAGCGCAAAATTGGCCGGAAGCAATCCTATAAGAATCTCGCCGTTTTCCCTGTTCTTTCAACAGGGTCCGGTAATGGATAAAGGACAATGCAATTTCTACCCTTTGCAGCTAATTTTCTTGACAAATCAAAAAGGTAAGAATAGCTTAGCCACAAAGTAATTCAGCTATTAAAGGAGGGTATCATGTTTACCCCGTGCAATGCTGAGACTATTTCACCTGGGTTTTACAATTCCAACATAAGGGTTTCAAAAAAGCTCCACTAATCCAGTGTTCGTGGAGCTTTTTTTCGTCTATTCTGTAGAATGATACTTGTATTTAAAAAACATAAAATGAGCCAAGAGGAGACTTGACCACATACTTAAAAATGATAGTTGGTGTTTTCAACAACAATGAATATTTTGACGTGGATATGGAGGAAAATGAAATCTATAACCTAGACAGTACCCCATAACAATGCCTTCGGTCTGAGTGGTTCAACAACAAATTCGTCAAACTCTACAAGAAATGGGCAGAAAGAGGGTACAAGATTTCATGTTATAATATAAGAAGTCAGTGCGCAATATATCAGAACGGTGAGAAAGGTGAAGTCAAGCTGTGCGAGGCCAAGGATATCATATTCGGAAACCTCCATGAACAGTTAATAGGGGATATATGGGACACCGAAAAAGCAAGGAAGCTCCATGAAGGTCACAAAGAGTGTAATGAATGCTTCCTGATGTGCCAGAGGCCTATACATCCTGATAGAGAAGTCTCCACTGAGGTTCTTCTTATAGATCGCAAGCTTTGTTTAAAGGAAATAAGTCGGCAACAGTTTTTGGAGGGATACAACCATGAGCTTTAAGAGTCTCAGTCTTAATCAGGCGGTTTCTCATTACAAAACTCTCTATCGAAACGTTAGACGGCAGTACTATAGTTTTAACGGCTTTGATCAATTCAATCTCAGGATTTTTAAAGGAAACTTTCTTCTTCTGAAAAACCGGTTTAACCGAAGGATCTACGGATGGTTTGAAAAAAATGAGCCAAAAATCCTTGTTACACATTATATTGCCAAAGACAAATCTCTAGGCGTACCTCACAGCCTCGGATCTATTCTCGTCGACGATTTGCTGGACGATAAAATGATCCATTCATTTCAAAAAGAACTGGCTCAACGATTGTCTTCTATTGATAGTACAATCCTCGCACCTTTGAACGGTCATTGGAATTTGGGCTTTTCTGTGCCAGCTCCAGGCGTTGATCCGAAAAAGATTTCTATACTTACATCTTCCTCGTCTTCAGGCATTAATAGATTTTTTTATGAGAGTCGGTATTTTGAAAAAGAGAGAACCTTCTTTGCCTTTGTCAAGAATATCGAATCAACAGAGGCAGCTCAAGAGGAACTAAACAGGTACCGGCAGAAGTATCTTAAACCAAAAGACCTTGAAGTGCGAAGAATGACCTTTTTCAATTTTAAAAAGGATATTCGTATCTATAGCCGGATTGTGAACGCATGTTTTCAAAATCATTACTTGTTCTTTCCTCTGACCTTTGAAGAGGAATGGGAGCTTATGAAAAATGCCTTTCTAATTATCCGGCGGGACTATTTCCGATTTTTGGTACATAAAGGCAAGGAGATCGCTTTTATGTGGTACATACCGGACTATAATCAGTTTCTCACCAATGGACAGGATGTGATGAATTTTCTAAGAATCAGAAAAGCCAAATCACACACCAAACGAGTTAGAGATACCATGGCTGCTATTCTACCTGAGTATCGTGGAAAACGTATCATGAAACATCTCAGAAATAATATAATAACATCTGTACTGAAAGACAATGCACAAGAGATTGAAGGCAGCTATATTGATGAAGAAAATATTAATTCTATTTCCTTTTCTCGAAGTACAGGCGCCAAATATTCACACGAGTTTCACCTATACCGATTTCTAACTCGCCCGTGAAAGAAAAGAGGTCATTCAGTTCGCTTTCATGATAAATTTCTTTAGGGTACTATGGATATGATTATTTTTTAGAGGCCTATAACCTGGGATATAAGAGTGTAGGGTTGATTCATTACCCCCTTTGGCTGCTTCGGATAATTTTTCTGCTTACTGCTTACTACTTACTGGTTTTTCGTTACTAGTTAATCGTTTCTGGTTTCTCGTTGCTCGTTCCTGCTTACAGCTTACTGCTTTCTGCTTACCGGCTCCTGATCCCTGATCCCTGGTTGCTCGTTGCTGGCTCCTCGTTCCTACTTACTGGTTTCTGCATACTGCCTTCTGGCCCCTGGCCCTGTCTTACTATTCTCTTTGTTAAAACTTAACATTCGCCCAACCGCTAGAATCTACAACACCAACACCAGCCACACCATTGTTTGTGCCTCCTGGTCCCCCTGTTCCCCCGGGGCCCCACCAGTTGTTGGTGGCGTTGACATTATTGCCGGAGGCATTATAAAGTCCGA
>Ga0307990_1001573_pt1 | contig 19084 bp, 16 predicted proteins | sample EllFjometagen129_FD_203168 | JGI IMG/M metagenome (GOLD analysis project Ga0307990, IMG submission 203168) | Marine microbial communities from Ellis Fjord, Antarctic Ocean - #129 | ecosystem: Environmental > Aquatic > Marine > Unclassified | place: Southern Ocean | collected 2014-10-08
ATAACCTACTAATCGGTCTAAAACTCTTCGCGCTTGTTGGGCATTGACTAGTCCCATATCTAATTTTCCTGGGTTTTTTAAAGCTGCTTCAATAGCTTTTTGGGTTATTTCGTGAAAAGCAATTCTTTCAATTTTTTGGTTTTTTAAGTCTAAAGCGGTAATTAAATGCCAAGCAATAGCTTCTCCTTCGCGGTCCTCATCAGTCGCCAGGATAACAGTGTCTGCTTTGTTCGCTAATTTTTTTAAAATAGCCACTTGTTTTTCGGCTTTTTCGGGAATGATATATTCTGGTTTAAAATTATTTTCCAAATCTACGCTCAATTTATTTTTTCTTAAATCCATTACGTGTCCCTTGGATGATTCAACTTTATAGGTTTTATCTAAAAATTTGGAAATAGTCTTAGCCTTAGTGGGCGATTCGACGATTAATAATTTCATGTTTGTTGGTTTTTAAAAAATTTAATTGGGATTGCTAATTCGAATTGTAAATTTGTTGAATTAAAATTTTATAATTTTCACCCGAGGGCACTTTGTAATTTTATAAATAAATCATAATTTTTAAAATCAAAACGTTTCGTTCGCGAAGTTTAAAAATTAGAATTTAAAATTTATTTAAAAATTACAAAATTGAAAATTAAAAATTGAAACGCTAGTTTCTGATGTATCCTCCCCCTACATTTTTCACAATTCCCCGTAACTCTAACATTGATAGCTTAATGGAAATTAAAGAAATGTCCAGCTTACATTTCAAAATTAGCTTGTCTAACGGCTGTGGATCAAAGGATAATTTAGCATAAATTAATTTCTCAGTATCGTCATTAAGAATTGGCGGAGAAGATTTTTCAGTTGAATTAGTTTGACTAATTTTCCAATTCAAAGCCCTAAAAATATCATTAGCAGAAGTAATCGGTTGAGCTCCCTGTTTAATTAACTTATTAGTTCCGATGGATTGTTCCGAAAAAATATTTCCAGGAATTACTAAAATTTCCCGATTTTGTTCAATAGCGTGACGGGCAGTGATTAGTGTTCCGCTTCGCTCGGCCGCTTCTATTATTAAAACGCCCAAAGAAAGTCCGCTAATAATTCTGTTGCGAGCTGGAAAGGTAAATTTACTGGCTTCGAAATTGGGAGGATATTCAGAAATTAACAAACCATTTTTTTCGATTATTTCTTCGCCTAATTTATGATTAAAAGATTTCCGTAATATTTTTTGCCCCAATCCGCTTCCTAGAACCGCGATAGTCGGTTGATGATTATTTAAAGCGGTCCGATGAGCCAGGGTGTCAATTCCCATTGCCATTCCGCTGGTAATAACCAAACCTGATAAAGTTATTTCAGGGCCTATTTTTTCAATGACTTGTCTTCCGTAATGAGTAGGACGGCGAGAGCCAACGATGGCTAATTGATTTTTATTTAATAATGCTAGTTCTCCTTTGGTAAATAGGATAAAAGGAGTCGAGTGAATTTCTTGAAGTTTTTGGGGAAAATATTGACTGTTGATTCCAGGGAAATCTTTGAAAGAAAACTTCGGACTAATAACTTCAATATTTTCAGTCTTTAATAATTCTAGCTCCTGCTCTAAGTTAATTTTATTTCTATCGGCTATTATTTTCTGGCTTATTTTTTGACCAAAAATTTTGACTAATTTTGTCTCGGATGAATTCCAAGCTTGTTCAATCGATTCAAAATGTTCACTAATTTTTTTAAAGCGAGCTGGTCCAATTTCAGAAATCAAAGAAAAACCAAGCAAATACTTGAAATTAGAAGTTTCATTTGTTTTTTCTGTTTTTGTCATCTAACGTGATAAGAATTTATCAAGATTCTATTGAATTATTTTATAAATATTTATTTTTGTTCGAGTCTCTGATATTTGAGGTTTTTGAGAAGGATTTCTTGATGGATTAATGATCATATTTTCGATAACTTTTTCAGTAATTTTTTCTTTGGGAATGTTCTCATATAAAAATTTCTCTGGTTCGCTAGTGATTAGATAAATATCTTTAAAATCATCATGGTCTAATTCAGCATAATCTTTGGCATTAAAAAAATAAATGGCTTGACGATTGAAGATATTTCTCATTGGTTCTGAAATTAATGACCAGCCTGAACCGGAAGTTTTTTGAGAAATTAGAATCAAATCATCTTTGCCAAATAATTTAGCTAATTCTTGAGTTTGTTCTAGTAGGTTTTTATTTTGAGAAAAAGTTAAAAAATTGTTCCATTGGCCGTTAGCTTCTTGAGAAGGGACTGTAAATAAAGCTAAATTACCAATTATTATGAAAGTGGTAATCAGTCTAAAGAAAACTTTATTTTTTTGTCTTAAATAAAACAAGAAAAAGGTTGAATAGAAAAAGATTATGGGCACAATAGTAAAAATCCATCTTCGGAGCATCCAAGGGTGATCAAGAGAAATATTAGCATCAATTAGATAAATTAAAGTTGGAGAAAAAAGTAAAAAAGGAATAATCACCTGTGCTTTTTCGTCGCCGAATTTTTTATTTTTAAAAACTGATTTAAAAAAGAAAATTAAAAATGTTCCAGCCATTAAGAAAAAAGGCGCTAAATTATAGTTAAACCAAATTTTAAGACTATAAAAATTTTTCCAATCATCCGGAAGAAGTTTTCTCAAGAGAGTGGCTTCACGAGATTCGGGAATAGCATTGGCATTTAGCCCTGAGATTTCTGAAATTCCTTTGACGGCGTTGATAAAAAAATTAGGTTCTAAGCAGACGACGCTTAAAAGAAGTATCCCTGAAAAAACAAAAAATAATTGAAAACGAGCTTGTTTGAGGTGATTGAAATCTTTCCCGATCATTATTAGTAAAAAAGCAAAAATAATTGCGACTGTTTCGATTCGAATGAAAAGCATTAAAAACAAGGGAATGAAAATTAGTTTGAATTTTCGAAAAAGTTTATTTTCTAAATATCTGATTATTAAATAGGCGCTAAACCAAGAGAGCGAAGCGAAGTAAATTTCGCTTAAAGTAAATTTGTAAAAAATCACTAAGGGCATAAAAGTTATCAGAAAAATCGCGCCTAGCCAACCAAATTGTTCAGCTTGATCTAATCGGGTCCAACAGTTTTTATTTTTGCAATTCAAAACACATTCTTTGGGTTCGACATTTTTTACTAAAGGAAGAGTTTTGGTTATGATTAAATAGAAAGACAAAATCAAAGTCATAAAAGGAATTAAATTGGCAAATTTTAGACCATTTAAACCGAATAATTGATAGAAAATTGCTAGCCAACTAGGATAACCAGGCAAAAATTGACTTTCAATATTTTCTTCGGAGTTATATTGAAAACCGGGGAAGTTCAAAGCTTTAGATTCTCCGTAAATATCAAAAAAGTTTTCTATTAATTCGCTGTCGTGCGCGCGCTGTCCATCATTGACCATCATTATAGCTGAATTGCTATAAGACCCTTCATCTCGTCCACCAAAAATTGTGGGAGTAGTGAAAATTGAAAACAAAATTGAAACACCCAAGACAACTAGGACTAGAACTTTAAAACTTCCAGAAAGCTTTTCAATTTGAAGAATTTTTCTTTTATATAAAATAATCGGAATAATAGCAGAAATTAAGATAATTAATATTGTTGAATAAATATTAAAAATTCCCAAAAAAGAAACTAACAAAACTAATAAACTAGTCATTATCCAAAATATCGAACCAATTTCAAATAAATTTAATTTTGTTTTCTTCATATTTTTTCTGAGATTGATTAAGGATTATCCTTATTATAGTTTTTATCTTTGGATAGAGCAATAAAAAATGCTATATTGATGCTATACTGAATTAAATTATTTTAAAAAAATCAAATGAAATTAACTCAAAAAATTCAAAAAGCGCTTAATTTGGCAACTGACAAACACAATGGTCAAATGCGAAAAAGTTCTAATCTTCCTTACATAGTCCATCCTTTTTCAGTAGCAATTATCTTGTCTGAATATGTTGAAGACGAGAATGTAATTGTGGCTGGCCTATTGCATGATTTATTAGAAGATGTTGAAGGTTATTATTATGAAGATTTGAAAAAAGATTTTGGAGAAAAAGTAGCCAATATTGTGCGAGGAGTCAGCGAAGATAAAGATTTTAATAACGGTGAAACTGACAAAGAAACTTGGCAGGAAAGAAAAGATCAGTATCTAAAAAATTTACGAAATGACAGTCAGGAATCATTTTTAGTTTGTGCCGCGGATAAAATTCACAATCTTAAATCAATGCTGATGATTTATGAAGAGCAAGGTGATGCAATGTGGACGGACTTCAACGCTCCAGTTGAAAAACAGGTTTGGTATTATGGGGAGGTTTTGAGGATCTTGAAAGAGAAGTTGGAGAATGATATTGTGAGGGAACTAGAAGAGACTTTTGAGGAATTCAAACGAGTAGTGAAGAAATAAAATTGTTCCAAAGCTTTCGTCTCGACAAGCCTCAGCGAGACGGGCAAATTATTTCAAGCTATTCCAAATCAAATCTAAAATCTAAAATCAAAAAAATAGCGCCTCACGGCGCTTTTCGAAGTTTTATCTTCTCCTATCGAAAAAGTCAATAGAAAATATGGACAAATTATATTGAACAAAAGAATTGAAAATAAGATTTTAGAGATTTTTAACATATTTAGTGAGGTAGATTTGAATGATAATTTAGAGGGAACGGAGAAGCTTCTTAAATTTATTATATCACGAAAAAAAGCCTCAATCAAGGCTAAAAACAAGAAAAAGAAACGTTTGAAAATTGAAAATTAAGTCATTGAAAATTCATTGTAAATTGAAAATTGTAAACTGTAAATTAAAAAAACTTGACGCCCCAAGTTTTTTATCTTAGTATGTATATGGTTATATAAATTAATAAAAATTAAAAATAAAAATATGAACAAAAAATTAACAAAAAAACAAGAAAAAGTTTTGGAAACCATCGAAGAATTTATCATAGAGAAGAAAATGTCTCCGACTTTCGAGGAACTTCGAGGAGAACTTTGCAAAAATGGTTTGGAATTGAAAAGTAATAATAGTTTGGTTCAATACTTAGGAGTCCTAGAGGAAAAAGGTTTTGTTCAGCGATTTGAAAAAGCGCGGGGAATTCGATTATTGCAGGAAGTAGCCAGTGGTTTAGTGGAAATTTCTTTATTGGGAAACGCCAATTGCGGAGAAGCTTTGAATTTTGCGGAAGATTATGAAGAAGATTCGATTAGTATTTCTAAAAAATATATCAAAGGAAATAAAAAAGATTATTTTTTCGTGAAAGCGGTCGGCGATAGTATGAATAAAGCTCATATTGAAAGTGGGGATTTGGTTCTAGTGAAAAAAATTAAAGGAGAACCGACTTTGGGAGATCGAGTGGTAGCGGTAATAAACGGTCTAGGCACAATTAAAAAATTTCATAAAATTGATGAATATACGCCAGTTCTGATGCCAGAATCCCGTAATAGCGAACATCAACCGATTATTTTACATAAAGATGATCAGATAAATATTTGTGGTAGGGTAGAAAAAGTCTTCAACTTTGGAGTTTTCCAGTCTCAAACTTAAAAATTCGGTGAATTTCTTTGTTAAATCCTCCGTTGCTTTTCGATGTGCTCTCATACGCTACTCGGATTTTCCCTTGCCTCGCCGTAGCTTCAGCGAAGGTGGGTCGAACTTCACTCAAGTTTTTAAGTTTAAAATCTAAAAAAATAGTTGAAAAATTTTAAATATGAAAACAATAAAAATACTTTTTGAAAAGTGGTATAAAATAAAAATAAAAATTCAATCCAAGGAACGTAAAATTTATTTTAAAGAGAGAGAAATTTGGTGGACTAGCCTGGGGGCGAATATTGGTTTTGAACAAGACGGAAAAAATTGTAATTTTGAAAGACCTGTTTTGGTTTTAAAAAAATTTAATAAAGATATTTTCTGGTCGTTGCCTTTGACTACTAAAAATAAAAAAGGTAAATATTATTTGAAACTTGATTATAATAATCCTAAATCTTCTTTGATTTTGTCTCAATTAAAATTGATTTCTAGTAAAAGGCTAATACGTAAAATTAGGGTTTTACCTGAAAAAGAATTCAAGCAAGTTCGCAAGAAAATTAAAAAATTGTTATAGTTCTAATAAAAAACGATCCCTCGTCTATAAATAAACGAGGGTCTCGGAGCCCGAAGGCCATTTGTACCTATATTATATTAGAATCATTGACATTTGTCAAGTTTTGTATTTTTATTAAAAAATTATGAATAAAAAAGAAAATTCAATTATAATTTTTAAGGATAACCAAATTCGTCGTCATTGGGATGACGAGAAAGAACTTTGGTATTTTTCGGTGATTGATATTATTGCAATTTTAACAAATCAAAGCACGAATCAAGGCGCTAGAAATTATTGGAAAGTTTTGAAATATAGATTAAATAAAGAAGGGAACGAAACGGTTACAAAATGTAACCAGTTGAAATTAAAAGCTGAGGATGGAAAAATGCGAGAAACTGATGTCGCTGATACGGAAAATCTTTTGAGATTAATTCAGTCTATTCCATCTCCTAAAACTGAGCCTTTCAAATTATGGCTAGCAAAAGTGGGCTATGAGCGTATTGAAGAAACTGAGGATTCGGAATTAGCTTTCGATCGAGCAATGAGAACTTATCTGAAAAGAGGTTGTTGCAAATTTCAAAATTCAAATTATTCTCCGCTTCGGCAAGCCTCAGCGAGACGGGCAAATTGTTCCAAATCAAATTAAAATGTTAAAATTTAAAAGTTGTCATTAAAGATATGAATAAAATAATTATAGTTGACGAGAACGATGAAATTATTGGTTCAAAAAAATTTGAAGAAATAAAACAAGCAGATACCTATCGAGTTTCAGCTTTGTGGATTGAAAATTCAAGCGAAGCTGTTTTGTTGGCGCAACGAAGTTTTCAGAAAAAAAATAATCCAGGAAAATGGGGACCAGCGGTAGCTGGGACGATCGAAGAAGGCGAAACTTATGAATCTAATGTTTATAAAGAAGCCGAAGAAGAAATTGGCTTGAAAGGAGAGGTTTTTAAAAAAGCCCATAAAATCAAAAGAACTGGAAAACGTAATTATTTTTGTCAGTGGTATTATTTGCAAATTGATAAAAAATTAGATTATTTTAAAATTCAAGAAGACGAAGTAGAACAAATTAGGTGGTTTTCTACAAAAGAATTAAAAGCAGAACTAAAAAATAATCCCGATAAATTTTTGGGTAGTATGGGTAAGATTTTAGAAACAATCAAAGATAAGCTTATTTAATTATAAAATTTTAAACAAAAAATGAAACAAAAAACAGCGATGGAGATTTTAAAGGCGGGTAAAAATGTTTTTTTGACTGGTTCGGCCGGAACCGGAAAAACTTATTTACTCAATAAATATATTGAATATTTAAAAACCAGGAAAATTACGCCGGTAGTCTTGGCGCCCACCGGAATTGCGGCTTCTCATATCAACGGAATGACTATTCATTCTTTTTTTGGTTTGGGCGTGCGTGAAGAGGTGGACGAAGGATTTGTCGGTTTTTTGGTTAAGCAACGATTTATGCAAACCAGATTAAGCCGACTCAGTGTTTTGATAATTGATGAGGTTTCGATGATTCCCCCAGAACTTTTTCGAACGATTGATAAAATTTTACGAAAATTCAAAGGCTCCAGTGAACCGTTTGGTGGAGTGCAATTGGTTCTATCAGGAGATTTTTTTCAACTTCCCCCAATTTCTCGGAGCTTGAAAGAGGAAAAATTCATTTGGCAAACGACGTTGTGGGGATCAGCTGATTTGAAAATTTGTTATTTAGATGAGAAATTTAGACACGAAGATTTGGCTTTGATAAATATTTTAGATGAGATTCGAGGTGGCTGTGTCTCGGAAAAATCGATGGAGGTTTTTCGTTCTTGTTATAAACGAGAATTTCCTAATGATTTCAAAGTGACCAGACTTTATACTCACAATGCCGATGTGGATCGAATTAATGAAGAAGAATTGAATCGAATCGAGGGGGATTTAATGATTTTTGATTCTGAAGATGAAGGAGTTAAACATCATCGAGAGCGGATTTTTAAAACCTCTTTGGTCTCGCCTGAATTGAAATTGAAAATTGGGGCGGCTGTGATTTTTGTGAAAAATAATTATGAAAAAGGCTATATCAATGGAACTCTGGGAAAAATAATTAATTTTGATGAGTATAGCGGTGCGCCAGTAGTCCAGATTTTTTCCGGAAGAAAAATCATTGCCAAACAAGAACAATGGGAAGTGGAAGATGATAAAGGTCAAATCAAGGCGACTGTCAAACAAATTCCCTTGCGATTGGCTTGGGCTTTGACGGTGCATAAATCTCAAGGAATGACTTTGGATGCCGCTGAAATTGATTTGTCTAAAACTTTTGAAGTGGGACAAGGTTATGTGGCGTTGTCGCGGATTAAATCAATTGATGGTTTGCGATTGATGGGCTTGAATGATGTGGCTTTAATGGTTGACCGAGCGGTTTTGAATAATGACGAAAAAATTAAAACCGAATCAGAATCTAATTGGGAAGAAATTGAAGCTTTTTCAGAGGAAGATAAAGAAAAAATGTTTCACCAGTTTATTTTAATGAAAGGTGGCACAGTTGATTCAGAGGAAATTGAAGAAACCAAAAAAACATTAAAAAAAGAAATTCTCCAAAGGCGGGTGGATTTTCGAGGGAAATCCAAAAAGGAGAACACTATCGAAGTGACAAAAAAACTTTTAGAGGAAAAGAAAAGCTTGAAAGAAATTATGAAAGAGCGTGGTTTAGTCGAAAATACTGTAATTGGACATTTAGAAAAAATTCAAAAAAAATATCCTGATCTTGATTTTTCCTATTTAAAACCAAAACCAAAACTTATCGATTCTGTCAAAAAAGCAGTTCAGGAAATCAAAAAAAAGAAAAAAGAAGACGATTTTATGATCAACGGAAAAATCAAACTGAAATCAATTTTTCTAGAATTGAAAGAAAAAATTTCCTACCAAGACATTAAATTAGCTCTAATTCTGGGGAAGATTGGTTTTTAGAAAAAGAAATAGTGAGAAAAACCAAAATCAAAGCTAAAACCAAAAATAAAAATTATAAATAGATAAACATTTCCAACTTTAAGTGACGGCCGTCACTTAAAGTTGGAAAAATATAATGTATAGATTTGGTAAAATACAAAAAAGATAGTGTTGGCGTTGCTTGGAGGAGCGGCTTTGGGGATGTCTGGTTCTTCAGTCCGATATTATAAAATATTCAAGGCGCTAAAGAGAGACTGGGAAAAAATAAATCAAGATAGTTTTAATAGATCTGTCAAAAATCTTGCAAAGGAAAAGCTTGTTGAAGAAGAAATTTTGGCAAATGGTTCTTTTAAGCTGACGTTAACAAAAAAGGGTAGAAAAGAGGCTAGAAAATTAAATTTGCTAGGTAGCACTATAAAATTTAAAAAACCTAAAAAATGGGATGGCAAGTGGAGAGTTGTTTTATTTGATATTCCTGAGTCTGATAGAATTTTTCGCACCATATTAAGAAAACATTTATACGATCTTAATTTTATTAAGCTTCAACATAGTGTCTTTATTTCTCCTTATCCTTTTGAGAAAAGTATTTTAGAGCTTAGTAGACTTTATTCAGCTGAAAAATATATTCGGGTAATCACGGCCTTGAAAATAGATAACGAGAAAAAATTGAGAAAAATTTTTAAAATAAATTAAAGGAAGCCATTCTTATTCTTGGTTGTTAATCCAAATTTCCCAACTTTAAGTGACGGCCGTCACTTAAAGTTGGTTTTTTCTTTATTGTGGGTAGATTTACTATTTTTTGGTGTATGGAAGAAGAGGAATTGATGGAGTGAGTGAAACTAACTTGATTTAAAGTTTTTTACAAAGAAAAAAATCGTTGATTCCAATGGAATTAACGATTTGCCTCACCTTTTTTGTGCGGTGGGTCTTAGTTTTGTCGGTCCGTAGCTCTCAATAGTTTTCGAGAGTCTTTTTCTTGATAAATCTTAAAGCGCGATTAAACTACCAATAGAATAAATTTCTAGAAATAAAAATAAAACTATTTTTTCAAATCTTGTAAATTACAGTGATATTTCTTTTCAAAATAAGGAATACCAACTGGAACAAATTCTTGTCCTTTTCTCAGTCTGAGCAACAAGGAGAAGACATTTTTGAAAAAATTGGGATCCTTGTGTTTCTTCGCAACTTCTTTTCTAAATTTTTTATTTCTAAAAAATTTTGCGGGAAGAATATGAAGGTCAACTTTGGAATCGTTCTTTTCTATTTTCTCTTGTAATTCCCCTATCCTTTTATGGGTTGGAAGTGGAACTACACGGGAATAATCGTCAAGAAGAAATTGAAGATTTTCTTTTAATTGGTAATACCAATCTTCTTCTTGGTGATCAATAGTATAATCTTCTGATAATTTTCCATTATCGAATATGATCATTTCAAGGTCTCCAACTTTTTCATCGCTACATTTTTTGACCGTGGAGCCAAAAATTAAAAAATCAAATATTTTAATTTTTTCTTGTCAGGCAAAACGATGGGCTTTGACTGATACAAGTTTAATAGTTTCAGTAATTTCTGTTGCCAGTTCAATAGCTTCTAATTTTTTCATTTGAGCCTCCCTAGACGCTCGTTTTTTAAAGCGTCTTAATTGATGTTATATTTCGCCAAATGCAAGACAGGTTTTTAAATAACTGCCTGCAACTATAGCATACTTTTGTACATTTGTCAATAGCATTTCTTGACAATCTGGAATAAAAGGATTTTGGGTGTGAGCAAAAAGCGCATTGCAGAAGAAGATTTATTGAGGTAAAATATACTTAAATAGCTTGGAGGCTCTTTTAAATTACCTTTTTTAAAAAATGTAATTTAAAATAGTCTCTAAAAATTTGTTAAAATAAGCAGTAATTGATTAAAATGGCAAAATATAAAGTGACGATTGGGATGGAAGTTCACGTGGAATTGGGGACGGAGAGTAAAATGTTTTGCTCTTGCAAAAACGGAATGGGATTGACCAAGGAACCGAATCAAAATATTTGTGATGTTTGTACGGCTCAGCCAGGAGCCATTCCCGTCCCAAATGTTAAGGCGATTGAATATGTGATGCGAGCCGGATTGGCTTTGAATTGCAAAATTGCCAATGAAACCAAATTTGATCGAAAAAACTATTTTTATCCAGATTTGCCCAAGGGCTATCAAATCTCTCAGTATGATCAACCGATTTGTGGAAAAGGGCAATTGGATTTTGATTATTGGGATAAAGATGAGCAAAAACAAAAAAGTAAGATTGGAATTACTCGGATTCATTTAGAAGAAGATACCGGAAAATTAATGCATACTAAGAGTGGCACTTTGGTTGATTTTAATCGAGCGGGAGTTCCTTTGATGGAATTGGTAAGCGAACCAGATTTGACCTCCTCGGTTGAGGCCAAACAATTTTGCACTGAACTCCGAAGGCTTTTTCGATATTTGAGAATTTCAACTGCGGATATGGAAAAAGGTCAGATGCGATGTGAGGCTAATATTTCTTTGCATAAGGAGGGAGAGGATCGTTTATCTGGAACAAAAGTTGAATTGAAAAACATCAATTCTTTTAAAGCCATTGAAAAAGGAATTGAATATGAAATTAAAAGGCAGACTAAAGCTTTAGATGATGGCGAGAAACTTGTTCAGGAAACTCGAGGTTGGAGCGATGAAAAAGGGAAAACTTTCTCCCAACGAATTAAGGAAAACGCTGATGATTATCGCTATTTTCCAGAACCTGATATTATGCCATTGAAATTCACCAATGAAGAAATTGAAAGAATCAAATATTCTTTGCCAGAATTGCCTTGGGAAAGAAGTGCTAGGTTTGTTGAGCAATTAGGGCTAACCGAACAGAATGCAGAAATTCTAGTGGATTACAAAGAAATGGCGGATTATTTTGAGCAAATTTGTAGTGAGCTGGATGATTGGATACAAAACACTGAAGGAGAAATTTCCGAAGAACAACATCAAAAACTTTATAAATTAGCGGTCAATTATCTTTTAACTGAAACTCAGAAACAACTTTTTGATCAAGGGTCGGATATTAAAGATATTAAAATTACCCCAGAAAATTTTGCCGAATTAATTAAAATCATTTACCAAGGAGAAATTAATTCTTCGATTGCCCAAGTGGTTTTGAAAGAAATGTTCGAGAAAGGTTCCGATCCAAGCCATGTTATTGATGAAAAAGGTTTAGCTCAAACTAATGACGAAGGAGAATTAGAAAAAATTGCTGAAAAAGTAATTGCTGAAAATCCTGATTCAGTGGAAGATTACAATAAGGGCAAAGAAAACGCTATTAAATTTTTGATGGGACAAATAATGAAAGCCACTGGCGGAAAAGCCAACCCTCAGGTAGCAATAGAAATATTGAAAAAGAAATTAAATTAAGTTTGTAAACTTTTTAACTTCTCATGAAAATTGCCATTGATGCTTCCCGGGCTTTTTTAGATAAAAAAACTGGGATTGAAGAATATGCTTATCAAATAGTCAAAAGTCTTCGTAAAGATCTAAAAGATCACGAGGTGATTTTGTATTTGCGTCCAGGAGGATTGGAAAAGTTGAAAAAATCTTTTAATATCCCTGAAAAATGGCAAACTAAAGAAATTCCTTTTAAATATTTTTGGACTCAGATTGGAATGGCTTGGGAATTTCTAACTAATTCACCAGATGTTTTGTTTATTCCTGCTCACACTGTTCCTTGGATTCATCCTAAGAATTCGGTGGTGACAGTGCATGGTTTGGAATATGAGCATTGTCCGGAAAGTTATTCCTTATATTCTCGTTGGTTTCATCGATTTTTTATTAAAAAAAGTTGTTTGTGGGCGAAACGGATTATTTCAATTTCGCAAAATACTAGGAAGGATTTAGTGACTATGTATAAGGCTTCTGACAAAAAAATTGAAGTAGTTTATAATGGTTTTACCGATATTTTTAAAGAAACAAGAGAAGGACAAAAGCCTGAATATAATTTTTTATTGTTTGTGGGAAGAGTGGAGAAAAGAAAAAATATCGAAGGAATTATCAAGGCTTTTGAAATTTTGAAGAGTCAGTATCAATATTCAGGAAAATTAGTTTTGGCGGGAAAACCGGGTTATGATTTTTCTAAAATTGAAAAATTAATCAATGCTTCAAAATTTTCAAAAGATATCATAGTGAAAGGCTACGTGAGTGATTCGGCTCGTTTGGCTTTAATGAAGAATACTGATTTATTTATGTTTCCATCTTTGTCTGAAGGGTTTGGTTTGCCAATTTTGGAAGCTCAATCAGTGGGCTCTCCGGTAGTTACTTCTGATATTGGGCCAATGGATGAAGTGGCTAATTCTAGGGAAATGTTAGCGGACCCTAACAGCCCAGAAGCTATTGCTAAAGTCTCAGCTAAAATTTTGCAGAATAAAGAGTTCAGAAAAAAAATGATTATAAAAGGGAACGAAAATATTAAGAGATTTTCTTGGGAGAAATGTGGGAGGGAAACGGCTAAAATTTTATTAAATCAAAATGGAAAAAAAGAAAAATAATATTGCCTTAGTCCATGATTTTTTGACTGGCGTGGGAGGAGCGGAAAGTGTTTTGGGGGTAATAGCAGGTATTTATAAAAATTCAGATATTTTTACTTTAATTTCTGATAAAAAAATTCTTAAAAATTCTGAATTTAAATGGCTCAAAAAAAAGAAAGTTCAGACTAGTTTTTTGCAGAAATTTCCAGAGTTTTTAAAAAATAGAAAAAAATGGTTATTACCTTTAATGCCAACGGCGGTGGAGACTTTTGATTTCAGAGATTATCAATTAGTGATTTCATCTTCAGGAGCTTTTTCTAAGGGAATTGTGGTCAAATCAAAAACTATTCATATTTGTTATATGCATTCGCCTCTCAGGTATGTCTGGGATTGGAGTCACCAATATTTAGAAGAAAATCGCTTAAAAGGAAGAGTCAAATTTTTTACGCGGATTTTTTTGAACTATTTGCGATTGTGGGACCGAGCTTCCGCTATGCGACCGGATTATTTAATCGCTAATTCTAAATATACCCAAGCTCGAATTAAAAAATATTATAATCGACAAGTTCCAGTGATCTATCCGCCAGTGGCAGTTGCGGATTTCAAGGCTACTAAAAATCATCAGGGATATTTTTTGACAGTTTCAAGGTTGTCGGCTTATAAACGAATCGATATTTTAATTGATGCTTTCGACAAATTGGGTTTACCGTTGATAATTATTGGAGAAGGACCTGAAAAGAAAAGATTGGAAGAAAAGATTAAAGAGGCTAAGAATTCTGATAAGATTAGGATAATTGGTGGCGTTGATCGAAAGCGATTGATCAAATTTTATGAAAATGCTCGAGCTTTTGTCTTTGTTTGTGAAGATGATTTTGGAATTGCGCCAGTGGAAGCGATGTCAGCTGGAAAACCGGTTATTGCTTTGCGCGCCGGGGGAGTAACGGAAACGGTAGTGGAAGGATCGACTGGAGAATTTTTTGATAATCCCGAGGTTGAAATGGTAGCTGATGGAGTGCAGAGGTTTATTGAGAATGAGAAAAAATTTGATTTTAGGAAAATTAGGAAGCAAGCGGAGAAGTTTGGTCAAAGTAGGTTCGAGAGAGAATTAAAAATATTTGTTGATAAGGCGGTGAAGGCTGATTAAAGACGCTTTCAAAATTATTTCAAAGCTCAAATTATTCCAAATTACTCCAAATCAAAACTAAATGACAAATTTCAAAAGCGCGTCCAAGATACTTTTAGTGGTCTCCGTAGTAGTCTCTACGGAGATTACTATGATGTACGCGAGGATAAAATTTTAAATTTTGCTTCAATTTCGAACGATTTAATTTTTAAAAATATTATTTTAAAATATTTTTAGAGGCTATTGTCGTATATATAAGAGAATTTTGAATTTTACTTTGTCATTCCCGCGGAGGCGGGAATCCAGGAAATTAAAGAATAAAACATTATTTTTAGAGACTACTATAGTGTACACTATGATGTACACTAGAAAATTTTGAATTTTAAATTTTGAATTTCGCTTGCCTCGCCGAAGGTTTATCGAAGGCGGGATTCAATTTCGAATGAATTAATTTTATAAATAAACCTTAATTTTTGGAAATTGAAAATTTTTAAAAGTATAAAGAAGAATTATAAAAGAATTTTTCAAAGAAACAAAAAAGAAGATACGATTCATCTTCGAGCAATAGAATATGGAATGAGATTTCATAGTGGTTTTATGTATGAATATTTTCGTAAGCATTACGAGAGAAGAGATAGTGATTGGAGAGTGGTGAATGAATTTTTTAATGAAGCTTATAATAATAAAAATGGTTTATCAAGCAGGGTTACTCCTTTTGTGTTATTGGAAAAAATGGGGAATGGTAATTGTGATCAATCAAAATATATATTAAGTTATGAAGCATATTTTAATTATTTGGCATATCGAAATTCTAAAATTAGCAATAGAATTGCAATTTTTGCTCTTTCTATAACTGTTCTTTTCTCTATGGTTTCAGTGCTCAATGTTTATAAAAATAATAGACAATTTGACACTAACGATAGGATAAATAAAACAGAATATAGAAAAGATATTTTAAATAAAGATAGAACAAGATTTGAAAGAAAATGTAAAGTAAGATTTTAGATTTATAATTTATTTAAAAATTACAAAATTAAAGTATTCAAAATCGGACTGGATTCCCGCCTCCGCGGGAATGACAGACGAAAATTAAGCAAAGGTTTAAGATTTTAGATTTAGAATTTATTTATAAAATTAAAAATTATAAAATTAAAAATTGAATCGAAATTTATAATGCTCTTTGGGTGCAAAATTCAAAATTCAAAATTAAAGCGAAGCGAATGTTAACTCCTCAAATAATAAACAAAACTGTTTGGTCTCGACTAACTAAAATCCACACTCAAAACCGCGTTTCTGGCGCTTATCTTCTAGTTGGTCCAAGAGGTACGGGAAAGGCTGATTTGGTGTTTGATTTTTTAGAATTGGATGAAAAACTGAAAGGGAAGAGAGCCTTGATTGAAGTTGGAGCGCATTCGGACGTGATTTTAGTTAAACCAGAAATTGAAGAAAAAAAGGGCAAAATTAGAGAAAAACAAATTTCCATCAATCAAGTTAAAGAAGCTTTGAAAATGTTCAGTTATTATTCTCAAGAAGCTACGAAAAAATTTTTGATAATTCAATCAATTGAAAAGTTAACCTTAACTGCTGCTAATAGTTTATTAAAAACGGTGGAAGAATTGTCGGGAAATTCCGTAGTAATTTTTACGGCTTCTGGAGAGGGTGGAGTTTTGGATACTATAAAATCACGTTGTCAAAAAATTTATTTTAATTTAAAAAGTGAAAAAGATATTTATCAATTTTTGGAGAATCAAGAAACTGATTTGGATAAAGAGATATTGGAGAATATTGTTTTTTTGGCGCGCGGGAGAATCAAAGAAGCGGAAAAATTTTTAAGCGATACTCAGTATCGAGAAATGCATTTGGAAAAATTGGAGAATTTTAAAAAAGCTTTGCGAGGAGATTTAAAAACTGGTTTTCAGATTGCCCATGATGAAACAAAAAATAAACAATTATTTGCGGAATATTTGGTTGATTGGAGCTATTATTTGAGTATTTTTTTGAAAAAAAATATTTTGGAAAATCAAGATATTCGAATTCAGAAAAAGGTTTTTCAAATTTCCAAACAATTAAATGAAGCTCAGGAAATTTTGCGTAGTAATCCCAATGTTAATCCAAGATTACTTCTGGAAAACTTTTTTGTCCAAATAAAATAATTTAAAATGATAAAAAATAAAAAAATATTTGATGGAGCGACGATTTTGCTAGTAACAATTTTATTTTTTTTGATTATAGCCATTTTAGGAATAACTTTTTGGAAAGAAAAAACTATTGAGTCTGATTTTAAATTTTTTAGTCAAAAAAGATCAAGCAAGGAATTAAATCAAATTATCAAAGGCGATCGAATCATTATTTCTTTTACCGGGCCGGTTCAAATTGAAAATTTTAATGAAAATATTCTAATTAAACCTCAATTAGAATATGAAAGTAGTTGGATTACCAATCATCAATTACAATTAACAATAAAAGAGCAGTTAATTCCGGAGGTCGATTATGAATTAAAATTAAAAAGTTTCAAGGGGAAGTGGGGATTTTTGAATGAGGGAACCGAAATATTTTTTTCTACTGATTCATTACCCAAATTGGAATCTATATCACCGTTTGAAGGTCAAATCGAAGTTGGAATCAGAACGGAAATTACCTTTGAATTTGAAGAGTCAATAGCCAGTCAATATTATTTAAAAATAAAAACTGATCCGATTTTTGAATTTGAAAATATCGAAACAACGGAAAAAAATAAAATAATTATTAAACCGATTAACGATTTGTTATTTGATACTGAATATAAGATAACGGTTGATATTAAGAGTCGGAATTATCTTGATTTTAGTCAAGAAATAGCTAAAACAATTTTTAAAACGAAACGGCCTTCAGTGGTTGTCTATAGTTGGAATTCTAAGGGCATTCCAACTAAAACAGAAGAAAGATTGGAGTTGCAAGAATCTCAAAAAATGGTTGGAAAATATATTGACATAGATTTATCAAAACAAAATTTGTATATTTTTGAAAATGGAAAGGAGCTAGGCGCTTACAAAGTTTCAACTGGAATTAGAGGGATGAATACTCCAACGGGGGAATTTAAAGTGTTGGCTCAAGCGACAAGGCCTTGGTCGGCTACATATGGTTTGTATATGCCGTGGTTTCTTCAGTTTACCAAGGAAGGACATGGAATTCATGAACTTCCAGAATGGCCAGGTGGTTATAAGGAAGGGGCGAATCACTTGGGAATTCCTGTTTCCCATGGTTGTGTTCGACTTGGAGTTGGTCCGGCTAAGAATGTTTATGATTTTGTAGGGATAGGAACGCCTATAATAATACACTATTAGTTATTTTGCGGACTTATTTGTTTGGTGCACTTCTTTGTTTGGAACTAATCTTAAATATTCTTCCTACTGCAATTTAAAATTTTTAATTAAATTTACCAAAAATTTTCTTAAACTAATCCATTAGTTTTGCAAAAATTGTTTGAAAAATTTATTATTAAAAATTTTAAATTTCGTTACGAAATTGTATTTAAGATTAATTCCTTTTTCCGCCACTCTCTCAATGTACCTTTTGAATACATCTCGTTCGGTGCTCAAATCCGCCTCGAATTGCACCCAAACAGATAAGCCTTTAAAATTTAGAATGGTTTGATGTCTAAATTTTTTTAAGATTTCTCATCTTCTAAAAATGCTTTTATTGTAGTAGAATGTTGTTAATGCTAAAAACTAGATAGATCTATGTCTGAAATTAAAAAAATCTTAATAATTGATTCTAATGCTTTGGTGCATAGGGCCTATCATGCTCTTCCGCCTTTTATGACGAAGCAGGGAGTTTTGGTTAATGCAGTTTATGGTTATATTACTACTTTGCAAAATGCGATGGATCAGGTTAAGCCAGATTATATTGTGGCTACTTTTGATTTACCTAAAAAAACTTTTCGTCATAAAAAATACAAACTTTATAAAGCTAATCGAAAAAAAGCGCCTGATGATTTATATGCTCAAATTCCATTAGTTCGACAATTTTTGGAATCGTGTGGAATTCCGATTTATCAGGAAGAAGGATTTGAAGCTGATGATGTAATCGGAACGATTTCTCGAATTTTGAATGGCAATGAAGAAATTGAAAAATATATTGTTACGGGAGACAAAGATACTTTGCAATTAGTTAATAAGAATACTAAAATTTTCACTTTAGGACGAGGAATCAACGACGCGGTGATTTTTGATAAAGAAAAAGTTATAGAAAAATTTAAAATTGATCCGAGTCAAGTTGTAGATTATAAGGCGCTTAGAGGCGATCCATCGGATAATATTCCTGGAGTGGCTGGGGTGGGAGACAAAACAGCGACAGATTTAATTTTGGAATTTAAAACTTTAGAAAATCTTTATGTTAATTTAGGTCAAGTTTCTTCCAAGGCGGTCAAAAAGAAATTAGAAGTCGATAAAGAAAAAGCTTTTTTAAGTCAATATTTG
>Ga0307990_1001574_pt1 | contig 19076 bp, 10 predicted proteins | sample EllFjometagen129_FD_203168 | JGI IMG/M metagenome (GOLD analysis project Ga0307990, IMG submission 203168) | Marine microbial communities from Ellis Fjord, Antarctic Ocean - #129 | ecosystem: Environmental > Aquatic > Marine > Unclassified | place: Southern Ocean | collected 2014-10-08
TATTTGTACAGTATCTCCAGATAATGTATCAATTGCATCAAACCAAAATGTACCTGCCATTATATGATTTATTGTATCAAGTTTTTTTAAATGAAACTGACCTGTATATCCATTAACAGGATAGTAATAAGTATTTTCTTCACTGTAATAAAATCTTTAAAAATCTTTTTCATAATTACAATTTTTATTGATTAATAAAATGGTTTTTAAGTTCAAAAATTTTTCCATCAAAATATGTTTTTATTATTATTCCAATGCCTTTTGCATAATACTCACTTTTTATTTGATTTCCATATTCTTGATTTTTATTTTCTATTTGATAAACATCATTATAAGAAGTATTACCAATAATGAGAGTATCGTATATATTTTTTATGAAAGTATTTTCATTAATAGAAAAAGGGTTATCATTTTTTTTTGAATAAAATAAACGTATAGCAGTATATGTACAATTTCCTATGTTATACGCTTCTTTAAATATAAATAGTGTATCATTCGAAATAAAATGAGGATTTGGTCCTGCTGAAAAGTAATATTCATTATATGAATTTTTTAAATGATAAGATAAAGCAATATAATTTATATCATCTTTTTTATCTTCAATTTCTAACAACTCATATTTTGTCACATATATACTATCTGTCATTCCTGAAGCCATCTCTTCATACACCCACCAACTACCAACGGGAAATGCAAAATAAGATAGAAATTCCTGATTTAATGGGATAAACTCTATTGGTATTGGCTCTTCTTTTTTACAATTAGAAGCTAAACATAAAATTGATATTATTAATACTAATAGAAAAATTTGTGTTTTCATTGTTTAATTATTTTTGTTATTTTATAAGAATCAATAGTATTTACTTTAATAAAGTATAATCCTTTAGGATATTTTGACGTATTTATTTCCATAATACTATTCTTCCTATTTTCAACAGAATATGTACTTAGCAATTGTCCTTTCATATTATATATTTTAACTGATATATCTTTTTTTCCTGTTCTTATATTAATGAATTCATTAAATGGGTTTGGATAAATTTGAAATGATTCTTCTTTATTAAGTATTTCATTTATTCTCACAAAACCATTTTCATTAGTTTTTATCAAATAAATATCACTATTGCCTGAGCCATAATTTTTTATGCCTGTTACAATGCAACCTCCATCATTAGTTTGGTTAATATATAAACCGTAGTCGTCGTATGAATCTCCAAAAGTTTTATTCCATAAATAATTACCACTTGTATCTGTTTTTACAATAAATAGGTCAAAATCACTATTTCCGCTATCAATACCTCCTGTCATAATATATTCCCCGTCATCATTTTGTTCTCCACAAAAAAAGCCCGCATTTTGGAAAGTAGTCTTGGCCCATAAAGAATCACCATTATCATTTGTTTTAAAAAGATAACTATAAGTATTACTACTTAATGTAGTTGAGCTAAATAATATAAATCCGGAATCTGAAGTTTGTCTAACGGTTAAAAAAGGATAACCCGGACTTAAATTTTTATTATATGTTCTGTTCCATATTATATTTCCAATTGTATCAAGTTTTATCAAAACAAAATTCAAAGTCATTACTTCAACACCACACATAATATAACCACCTTGTTCTAATTCTTGTATAGTAGTTATACCTATAGAATCCTGTATTGTTTTTTCCCATTGTACATTTCCATTTGGGTCTGTTTTAATTACATACACACTTGAATTTCCTGTTGTTTCATTTGTAGAAGATCCAACCAAAACAAAACCACTATCAGAAGTTTGTTGTAGATAATTGCCTATATCATCATTTCCATTATTGTCATATTTCTTTTCCCATACAATATTTCCTAATTGGTCTGTTTTTATTAAATACAAATCTAATGTATCTGCGGCAGAATTTGAGCAATATGTTGGACCTATAATATATCCTCCATCATTTGTTTGAAAAGCCAAATAAGGCAAATCATCCCACTGATGATTGCCATAAGTTCTTGTCCAAACAGTGTCGCCATATTGATCTGTCTTTACAAGATATATTTTACATTCACTTCCTATATATGTATCTCCTCCTATTATATAGCCCCCGTCATTTGTTTGTTGTACTGACCAACCTTGTTGAAAGGCAATATCTCCAATAGTTTTTTCAAATGTTATTTGCGAAAATGAAATAATATTTGATAATAAAAATATAATGATTGTTTGAGATAGTTTTTTCATAATAAAATAATTTAGCTTATATATATTTGTAATTAAATATAATGTATACGTCAATAACTTTGTAAAGGTTCTAAAAATTAAGCTTTTACATCAACACTTTTCGTAATCCCTTTGTAGTATTGATATCCTGTTTTAAATTTATAACGAGTCTAAATAATGCAACGGCAACAATGAATTTTACATTAATAAACACCCTCTATATTTATGTGTGTCTTAAAAATGGAAATGGTAATCACAAAAAATGAATTTTTTTTCAACAAAAATTATAATATGTAGATATTCAGGGAGATTAATTTTCTATTTGAGCCGGATTACCTCTGCTGGTTTGGGCTTGTACTAAGATGTTAAAAACTAACAAATATTAAGAAAAAAGCCTCCTTACTCGGTTTTTGTATGTGTCTAAATATCTAAGACTTAACAATGTGAAAAACGTAATTGTTCACAGAGTTAAAATAAATTATTTACTTATATTGATTTTAGAATTAATTCTACATTTTACATTCATAATTCTAAATTCAATATTTCTCTTGAATACCAAATATTTGAAAAATGTAGAATGTAAAATATTCAATAATGAATGTAGAATGAATAAAACGCACAAAAAAAGCCTCAAAATAATTCGAGGCTCTTTACTATATAATGTTGAAAATTGTTAAACTCTTTTTTCTTTAATTCTTGCTTTTTTACCGGTTAATCCACGTAAATAATAAATCCTTGATCTACGTGTTTTTCCAACTTTATTAATTTCTATTTTATCAATAAAAGGAGAGAAAACAGGATATATTCTTTCTACACCAAAACTACCTGACATTTTTCTGATAGTAAATGTTTCTGATGTTCCTGTGCCTTTCCTTTGGATAACAACACCACGAAATTGCTGTACTCTTTCTTTGTTGCCTTCTTTAATTTTATAGTGAACTGTTACAGTATCGCCACTTTTAAACTGTGGAACATTATTTTCAACTTTAAATTCGTTCTCCGTTATTTTCATTAAATCCATTACTGTAAAGATTTTAAATTATACCTATATTTAAAAAAAATTGACCGCAATATTACATATTTTTTCCCATATCTTATAATTTATGATAAATATTTTCATAAAAATATTTCTATTTAAATTTATATTCGTATTTTTAGTACAACAGATTAATTGTTTTTTCACTTAATTATTACACAAACTAGCAGATTATGAACAAATTGATGGTTGAGCTTTTAAGCAATAATGAAAGAGTTATTGTTCCCGGATTTGGTGCTTTTATGAAAAAAAAGGATACAGGCACAATTTATTTTAATGAGTATTTAAAATTTAATGATGATTTATTAATTAATTTTATTGCTGAAAAAGAAAATATTGATAAAGCCAATGCCGAACAAAAATTAACAGAATTTATTGAGCAAATTAATAAAATACTTGATGATGGAAAACCATTTATTTTTGAAGGAATTGGAAGTATTTTAAAAGATGAAAAAGGAAAACTGCAATTTTCTCAGGATGATAAAGGAAAAGGTACTCCAAAAGCTGATAAAAAAGAAGAAAAACAAGAACCTGTTTCTTCTCCTATTGTAAAAGAAGAAAAAAAGGAACCTGAAAAAGCTGTTGCTGACGAAAAGCCAAAGGAAATAGAAAAAGAGAAAGCTCCCAAAAAAGAAAAAGACGAGAAACAGGAAGTTGTTCCTCCTCCTATTGTAAAAGAAGAAAAAAAGGAACCTGAAAAAGCTGTTGCTGACGATAAGCCAAAAGAAATAGAAAAAGAGAAAAATTCCCAAAAGGAAAAAGAAAAAAAGCAGGAAGTTCCTCCACCTCCTCCTGTTAAAGAAGAAAAACAGGAAACTCCACCACCACCACCAAGTGATGAGAAAAAAGATGAAAAAACCGAAACAATTCCTGTAGAAAAAAAGGAAGGTGATAGCAAAATTAAAGAACCGGTAAAAGGAGAAAAAGCTAAACAAAAAAAGGAAAAACCTAAGAAAAAAGAGAAAAAAATTAAAGAAAAAGGAGAAAAGAAAAAATCTAAATGGTGGCTTTGGTTAATTATTATAATTGTTGTAATTGCTGGTGGAGGTTATGGTTTTGCATTTTTAAAACCTGAAATTGTATGTAAATATGTAAAGCTACCATTTATTGATTGTAACAAACAAGTTAAAGTTGACATAGAACACAGGGAACATAAAATAGTTGCAGATAGTGAAAATGAAGTTGAAGAAAATGTTGAAATTGAAGAGGAAACGGATACAAGCCTTGTGTCAACAAGCGATACTGTAAATGTTGATGAAGTAGTGGAAACTGACGAGGTAGTTGAAGAAACAAGTGAAGGGATTGAAGAAGTGGAAGAGGTAGAAGAAGTAGAAGCAGTTGAAACTTATACTCCATCAGGTAAAAAATATTATGTTGTTGCCGGATGTTTTAGTAGTGAGAATAATGCCGATAAATTAGTAAATAAGCTACGCGGCGAAGGTTATGATGCTCAAAAATTTGGTAAAATCGGTTCGTTGCATGCAGTTTGTTATAGTTGTTTTGACATCAAACAAGATGCATTAAACCAAATAGCCAAAATAGGCTCAAGTGAAGCCTGGTTGAAATATAAATAGAAATATTAAAATTGTTGTTGAAAATACATTCAAAAAATTATGACAGGATATCTTGAAAATTTGAATACGTAATTCTCAGATAATGACTAAATTTTTAATAGTATTTTCTTTAATATTATTTCCAATTATATGTTTTCCTCAAAGCCCTAACTACAAGTTTTTTTCTACAGATGATGGCTTGCCTAGCAATGAGGTATATCATGTAATGCAAGATTCTAAAGCTTATATTTGGTTTGGTACCGATAATGGTGTTAGCCGATATGATGGATATGAATTTAAAAATTATAACCTTAGCGATGGATTACCGGATAACGGAATAACTTATTTGTTTGAAGATAATAAATGTAGAATTTGGTTTTTATCTTTTTCAAATAAGCTTTCATATTTTTTTAATGACTCAATTTATACCTACAAGTACAATGATGTTTTGCGTAATTATTTAAAAAACACATGTAGAGTTTCCAAACTATCTTTTTTTGTTGATTCTAATGATGTAGTTTATTTAGGCACAACATCACAAGGAGTTATTATTATTAAACAGGATGGTTCAATTTATAATATTAAAACTGATAACACAGTTCAACTGTATATAAAGGATAATACTGTTTTGATTGGCAGGGTAAACTATTCGTTAAATGAGGCAATTCAAATTATTGATAAGACTAGCAGATTAATAAAAACAGATATATTGAATAAGATAAGATATACAGCTAGGGAATATAGTATTAAAAATAAAAATAAAATATTTTTTGCTTCAAATACTTCAATTATTCAAATAGAGAACTGTGATTTTGATGTATTTGAAATGGATAATTATATTGTGTGGTTAAGTATTGATAAAGCAAATAATCTGTGGGTTGGTCATTATAATGGTGGCGTAAATTGTTTTAAAAAATCAGATTTAAACAGTACTCCTATTCATTATTTAAAAGATAAAACTGTTAGCTCGGTTTTGTTTGATAATGAGAATGGAACATGGATTACTACTTTAAATGGAGTTTACTATTACTCAACAAGAAATATTAACACTTTTACTACAAATGATGGCTTAAGTTCAAATAAGATAAATTGTATTGAAAAAGGCTTAAATAGCAAAGTATGGTTTACAACAAGTAATGAATATATAAATTCTTATAAAAGGAAATTAGAAGAATTCAAGATGGAAAATGCGAGTTTTATACATGTCTTAAAATACAATTCATTTGATACATCTATATGTTATGGAGCGGCACATCAAGTAGAAAATGTTATCACAAATTGCTTTAAACAAAGAAATCTTATCAATAATAATAAATTTGGAGGATGGCAAGGAGTTAAGGATATTTACTGTCTGGAAAATAATATTTCATGGATTATTGATGAAAATTTAATAAAAATAAAAAATGACACAGTTGTTTATGTATCACGTATAGATGGTAATGTTTCTTTAAAGCCTTTTAAGATGTTATTTTTAAATGATAGTTTAATTTGGTTAGGCTGTAAAGATGGCTTATGGAAATATTCGGGAGGAAAAATTGAGTATTATGGTGATAAGGACAAGTTATTGTCATATAAAATTAATGATATAATTATAGATAATAATAAAAATTTATACATAGCAACAAAAGGTGTTGGTTTAATAATAATGAAAAAAGACACTATTCTTCAAATAACTAAAAGTGACGGTTTATCAGATAACACAGTATCATCTTTATTTTTTGATAATGATATTATTTGGGCGGGAACATTCAACGGACTTAATAAAATAATTATTACGGAAAATGAACAATTAGATATTCAGGTTATTAATGAGGTGCATGGCATAGCTTCTAAAGTAGTAAATGATGTTATTGTTGTGAATGATACAGTTTATGTTGGAACAGATAAAGGTCTTTCGTTTTTTAATAAAACACTATATCTGCAAAATAAATTCTTTCCTCCCGTGTACATAACCAGAATCTCAATTATGGAGAAAGATACAGTATTAAAAGATAATTATATTTTACCTTATAATCAAAATTCAATTACAATTGATTTTGTTGGATTAAATTATAAAAATGCAGGAAATGTAAAATATTTGTATAAACTATCAGGAATTGACAATAGGTGGGTATCATCTAATATTAATAAAGTGCGATATCCATCGTTAAAACCGGGCAGTTACATTTTTTCTGTTTATGCTGTTAATGAAGATGGATACAAAAGTACAAATCCAGTTACTGTTCATTTTATAATTAATACTCCTTTTTGGAATACATGGTGGTTTTATACATTATTAGCATTAACTTTTGTTTTAATAGTATTAGCTGTATACATTTCCAGGATTAACAATATAAGAAAAAGAGAGAAGTTAAAACAAGAACTAAATAAATACAGGCAACAAGCCTTAGGGAAGCAAATGAATCCTCATTTTATTTTCAACTCCTTAAATTCTATTCAACATTTTATATTAAAGAACAATAGAAAGGACTCTAATAAATATTTAGCAAAATTCGCAAACCTAATGAGGCAAACATTGGAGAATTCAAGACACGATTCTATTCCATTTGCAGATGAACTTAATGCTCTGAATTTATATTTGGAACTGGAATCATTAAGGTTTAAGGAAAAGTTTCAATATAAGATAATAGTTGATTCTGAAATCGATCAACAAAAAAATAAAGTACCTACACTTTTAATTCAGCCTTATGTTGAAAATTCAATTTGGCATGGCATAATGCATAAAGAGATTTCCGGGTATGTGAAAATTGAATTAATAAAAAAAGCAGACCATATCTTATGTGTAATAGAAGATAACGGGGTAGGAAGAAAACGTTCGGCTGAAATTAATGCTAATACGAGAAAAGGTCATAAGTCAATGGGTACCAGTATAACTGAGTCGAGATTGAATTTAATAAACAGTTTACATAATTTTAATACCAGAATTACATATACCGATCTTGTTGATAAGAATAATAAAGGTATAGGAACCAAAGTTGAAATAACACTTCCGCATATTTAAAATTTTGACATATTTAAAGCATTAGTATATCTGAAATATTAGTATATTTAAGCCCTAAAAGTTTAACTAAAATATTAATGGAAAAACTTAGAACAATTTTAATTGATGATGAGAGTGACGCAATTGATTCTCTTATAATTATTATAAATGATTTTTGTAGTAAGGATATTGAGATCATTGGAACTGCAAACTCTGTATTGGAAGGAATAAAAGAAATAAATACAAAGAAACCGGATATTGTATTTCTGGATGTTGAAATGCCGGGAGGAAGTGGTTTTGAAATGCTGGAAAGCATTGAAAACATAAATTTTGAAGTTGTTTTTATAACTGCTTATAATCATTATGCTATTAAAGCATTTAAATATAATGCCATAGATTATTTAATGAAACCAGTTGATATTGATGAGTTTGGTGCAGTAGTGAAAAAAATAAAAGAACGGAAAGAAAAAGATCAGGAAAAAGCAAATTTAAATAAATTCATTAAAGAGTTTCAAACAAACGGCATATCAAAAAGAATTCAAATTTCAACAGGAAAAAATATTGAGTTTATTGAAGTAAACAAGTTAATTAGAATTGAAGCAGATGGTAGTTATTCAAAAATTTTAATTGAAAATTCCAATGACCTGTATGTTTCTAAGAAAATAGTTGAAATTGAAAAACTTTTACCTAACGAAGGCTTTTTCAGACCACATAAATCTCATATTATAAATATTAAACATGTATTAAAATACAGTAGTAATGATAATGCTATTGTTATGTCAAATAATACAACAGTACCATTGTCTAAAAAACGAAAAGATAGGTTTTTTGAACTTATGGGCAAGAATTAATATTTTCTTATTTATCGTCATTACGAGCGTAGCGAAGTAATTTATCAATAAAATAACATATTGTTACGTCATTATGTTCCTCACAATTGACGGTTTAGAATTATCAGATTGCATCAATATTTTCTCCTTCGTAATTGCAAACAACCTCCTAATGCGTATAATATTAATACAATACATTGTTTGGTTCATACTTGTTTTCATTTGGTAAGCTTAGGAGGGGACTTTTCCAGTTTATGGAAAAAAATGTACATCACAGGGGAAAATATGCACACTACAGGGGTTGAGCATATTTTATAATATTTTATTGTTATACCATTGTTGGCAATTAACCAAATTATAAATTTTAAAACTTTTAAATTATGAAAAAAATCTTATTATTTTTTATTGCTAGTTTTCTAGCTTTTAATGTTTTTTCCCAGAACCAAGGAAATGTTTGGTATTTTGGGCAAAATGCCGGAGTCGATTTTAATAGTGGAACTCCAATTGCTCTATCAGGTGGTGCAATGATAACTAACGAAGGAGTTGCAACTATTTCTGATAACGCTGGTAATCTTAGGTTTTATACCGATGGTGCTTCTGTTTGGAATAGTTCCCATATTGTTGAAGCAACTCATCTTCAGGGAAATTCAACATCTACACAATCAGCAATAATTCTTCCATTTATTAATGACCCAGATAAATATTATATTTTCACAATTGATGGTTATGATGTTTGTAATGGAGCTTTGGGTTCCCCTGGTTATACTGTTCCCAGTTGTAACGGTGATAATGGTTTTCAATATTGCGAAGTTGATTTATCCTCTGGATTTAGTGTTAGTTCATCAATTGGATTAATCCATCCTGGTAATACTAATATCGATAGTTATGTAGCAGAAAAAATATCAGCCGTTATAAGCTGTGATGGTACTGGTTATTGGGTTACTGTACATTCAATAATTCCTGATGATTTTTATATTGATTATGTAAATGTAAGTGGTGCTCCAACATGTGTAAATGAATCAAATCAAATTTTTTACACTTATTATGTAGATGATAGTGGGGTATCACCTAGTCCAATAATTTTTACAGATACTGGAAATGACCATACACATGCAGGGGGGTATATGAAATTTTCTCCTAATGGACAAAAATTAGCTGTTGTTAATAGAAATGTTGGTATTGATATTTATGATTTTGATAATGATTTAGGAGTAATATCTAATATACAGACAATCTTATTAAGTGACAAATTTTATGGTATTGAATTTTCTGCCTCATGTGATTATTTATTCTTTGGTCAATATACAGGGTCAATGGGAGGTTCTGTTATAAAAAGATGTGATTTAAGTATTATGAATATTATTACTGTAACCGAAACAGGGATGTCATCAGGATTGATAAAAGCGGAGTTGGCTTTACAGTTAGCACCTGATGAAAATATCTATGTTGCCATTGTAGATGACGCAGTATGTTATAATAATTCCACTCCACCAACAAACTCAAATTCATACCATTATTTAGGACGAATAACTAATACAGATAATAGTTTAGTCTCTTTTCAAAATAATTATTTGGATTTAGGAAGTAACAAACAAAGTAATTTTGGTTTACCAACTTTTGTACAAAACTTTTTTACAGGAGTAGATATATACTCATATACCGAAGACTGTAATAATTATGAGTATAGTTTTGGAATTACAAATAATGGTGGAAATATTTATTCTCCTACTTGGATTATTGAAGGAACAAATTATTCAGGTGCTTATGTTACTCATATATTTTCCGGATCGGGTACATACACCGTAACTTTAACATATCTTAATGAATATGATTGTATAAATACAGCAGAATTAATAATGGAAATTGAAGAACCTGCAGATGCTACAATTTCTATTACAGATGTTAATTGTGAAAGCGATCTTATTGCTGTTACTTATGAAGTTTGTAATATTGATATTGCTGAAATTCCAATAGGTACACATATTATAATTTATGATAATGATCCATCACAATATACAGCAAATATTGTAGAAGATTTAACAACTAACCAAATAGTTGCAGCAGGCGATTGCGAAGAGTTCACATTTTATTTATCTCAATCTTATCTTGGTTACGAGTTATATGCAGTTGTTAACATTGACGATGGAACATTACCAACACCATATACTTTAGATGACCATGGTTTATATGAAGTTTTTGAGTGCAATTGGTTAAACAATATAACTAATTTTCCGGTAATATGCTGTTTTGCGGAGATATCTGATGAGTATGAGCATATTACATCCTCGGTTGTTATATCCAATCAATACACCGTTTTAAACGGAAAATACTATATTGATGATGGCGTAATTGTTACTATTAATGGAGGTACACTCGATATTACAAATGTAGATATTGTTTTTGGCGAATGTGCCGGTATTAATTTTATTAATGCTGCTGAAATTAGAGCAAATAATTCTGTATTAAGACCTTGTCTTGTTACTGATTCATGGAGAGGTTTATATTTTGAAAATGGATCTAATGGTACAATTAATGAATGTACATTTAAAAATGCTCAAATAGCATTAAATTATAATGGAAAAGGAGTTATTAGTTCGACAAGAATAACAAATAATTTATTTTCAAATTGTGGTGTTGCTATAAATATACAAGATAATCAATTTAATAACCCTATTAGTGGAAATACTTTTATTATTGATGATTCTGCTATTGACTATAATCCGATTGATTGCCCATTTGCGTATACTAGTGAGCATTGGGGAATAAGGATTGTAAATACAAATCAAAAAGGATTAATTTCTCAAAATGATTTTATTTATACTCCATATCCGGAATTAATTGGAACAGGAAACACATCTAATAAATACTTTTATGGAATTTATTGTTTAAATACTACAGAGCAAGCTAATATTTCTGACAATAAGTTTACTGATATGTACAGATGTATTGATATTGACAATTGTAGTAATATAACATTTGAAAACAATGAAATTGAGGTTAACAAAAATTTCAACCCATCAGAGTATCAGGTAAGGGCTACTAACTCAAATTTAATTCGAATTATTTATAATGAATTTGAAAGTGGTGTTGACTATAATACAGATAATTATCCAAACTCTGCTGTTTATGCAGAAAAACTAACTTCATCGCAAATAAATAACAATTTCATTAAAGGCTTTAAAAATGGTATTAGAGTTCATCACTTAAATGCATGTACAATCATTGAGAATAATTTAGAAGATATGCATTATATTGGAATTTTCTTATATATCTTAAAAGATGATGTTTTTACACCTCATGATGTTGATATCGCATGTAATTACATTAAGATGAATCCAACTAGCGTAGAGCATAATGTTACCGGAATATTATATATAACCAGAGATGATTTCAATTATGGGGTAAGAATAAGAAATAACTGTATTTTTGAATCACAGAGAGCTATGCGATTTTATACAAATGCTCATAGTGATCCAATATTACCTGAAATAAAAAATAATTTCATGTATAATTATACCGAATTCGGTATTTTAATACAAAGCTATTATAGTTTTTATACTTTTTCTGGAGATATTGGTAGTGCCGGCGGAACGTTCTCAAATGCAGGAAGAAATTCATTTTTCAGCAATGATTTAAATGCAATTGATGTTTCTAGTAATTCTGTAACTAATCTTTACGGGAATTATAATATTCAAAATATTGCTGGTACTAATGTGAATAATTTTGGAAATAATGAATTCTATTCAACAGCAAGTTGCAGTCATCAATATCAGCAAGAAACTGGTAATTATTCACAACACAATATTGAGACTTCTGATATTTGTGATAATTTTATTCCAATAAATCAAGGCAAAGCCCTTATGATTAGTGGAGATAATGTTGAGTTAACAGATAATTTTATTTCAATATTTAACGAATTGGATGAAACTCAACAATTAGGAGATGCTGTTTCTATACTAAAAATATTAAAATCAACGGGAAATATCGAAGATTTTAATAAATATCATGATAATATTTCTGTTGAATTTGCAGCTTCATCAAATGATAAAAAATGGTTTGAGTATAATTATCAATATTTATCAGAAAACTATGATGATGCATTAAATTCATTAAATTCAATTGTTGCTAACACCAGCGATGAAACAGATTTAATTGCTATTAACAGTATTCTTATTGATAGAGAAATCAACGAAAGAGGAAATGATTTAACTCAAAATGAGATTGAAATGTTAACTTCAATTGATGATAATGAAAGTTTAAATGCTTCATTCGCAAGAGATATTCTACATTCCTCAATTAAAGGTCATGATTATAAATTTGCAAAAATTGATATTGAAGAAATCGAAAATGAGGATGAAGAAAGCATGTTTATCTCAAGAGGAGATTTCAAAGTATTTCCAAATCCAACAAGTGATGAATTGAATTTGGTTTATTTTTTCGATGATATTTCAAATGCCTCTATCAAAATATTTGATATACAAGGCAAAATGCTATATCAAGAAAATCTTCAGTTTAATGCCGGTAGAGCAATTATTGATTGTTCAGGTATAGAAAAAGGTATTTATATCTTAACAATTTATAAAGGCTCTGAAGTTCTTCAAAGAGAAAAAATAACAAAATTCTAAATTCTTATTTTATTAAATAATCTAAAAAATGACTAATAAAAACCACTCCAATTTTGGGGTGGTTTTTTTATAGTATTGAACTAAGTGAAATATCTATCTTTATTTTTTTCATGAATAATTAAGGATAAAATTAAAGTTTGTAATATTTTTACTATTATTGTTGTCAAATAATTATGTAATTAATTTTTAAACAATGAAAAATATTAGTCTAATTATCAGTATTGTACTTCTCATAGCAGTAGTCTATTTGTTTATTGACAAGTTTACAGGAGGTAAAGAAACTGTTGTTGAGGTTTCAAATAATGATGCTGTTGAATCAGCAAATTCATCAAATATTGCATATATAAAAGTTGATTCTCTATTAATTAGGTACGAATTATACCTTGAACTTGAAGAAAAACTCAAAAAGAGAAAAGCTACCTTAGAAGCTCAATTGATAAATAAAGCGGCAATTCTTGAAAAAGAATTTGCTGATTTTCAGAAAAAAGAGCAAACAGGAGCATTTTTAAGTCAGGAAAGTTATCAAAGTCAAGCTGAAACTTTAATGAAAAAACGCGAAAATTTAATGGCCTCGGAACAAGATCTAACTCAACAATTATATAACGAAGGTCTTGCAATGGAACAACAAATTTTTGACAGCATTGTAAATTTTATTAAGGAATTTAATAAAGATAAAAAATACGCCTATGTTATTAATGGAGGAAATCTTTTATACGGTGAGGAAGCATTAAATATAACTGATACTATACTAACATCGCTCAATACAAGATACAATAAGCAAGTCACATCTGCTGAATAATAAAATGTCTTTTGCCGCAAATTATCTGTTAAAACAAAGCTTTAAATCATTAATCCCTGAAAATCCCACTAACGATATTGGAATTATTGTTGTTATTCCTTGTTATAATGAACCCGATGTTATAACTACTCTCAACTCTCTTAAAAATTGCAATTCTCCAAAATGTTCTGTGGAAATTATTATTGTTATTAATTCATCTGAAATTTCTTCAAACAAAGAAATTGAACAAAATAAAAAAACATTGCAAGAAATTAATAAATGGAAATTAATTAATCAAACGGATAAATTTAAAATATACAGTATTGTAAAAGAAAACATAAGTAAAAAATTGGCAGGAGCAGGTTATGCAAGAAAAATTGGCATGGACGAGGCAGCAAATAGATTTAATATTATTAATAATCCAAACGGAATAATTGTATCGCTTGATGCAGATTGTATTTGTGAAAGAAATTACTTTTTTGAAATAGAAAAACTTTATATTGAAAATCCCAATGCAAATGCATGTGCAATTTATTATGAACATCCATTAAAGGGCAAGGAATTTTCACCGGCAGTTTATGATGCAATTGCACAATATGAACTGTATTTAAGATATTATAACAGAGCATTAAGAACAATAGGGTTTCCTTATGCATATCAAACAATAGGTTCTTGCTTTAGTGTGAAAGCAAATGTTTATTGTAAACAAGGGGGAATGAATAAAAAAAATGCAGGTGAAGATTTTTACTTTCTTCAGAAAATAATTCCGTTGGGAAATTTTTATGAAATTAATACAACAACAGTTATTCCTTCTCCACGTCCATCATCAAGAGTCCCATTCGGAACAGGTCCTGTAATAAATAAACTGATTAATGGGGAAATTAAGAATGTAATGACATATTCTTTACAAGCTTTTTACGATTTGAAAAATCTGTTTGAAAATATTGATAAACTTTTTAGAATTGAAAAAGATAAATTGGTAGAATTTTCTAGTTCTCTACCACAAATAATATCTGAATATTGTAAAGAAATTGATTTTACAAATATTGTAGAAGATGCAAACAACAATTCAGGCTCACTAATTAATTTTAGAAAACGCTTTTATAATCATTTTAATGCTTTTAGAGTATTGAAATTTTTAAATTTTTCGCATACAGATTATTACAAGCAAAAGCCTGTTTGTAGTGTTGCTGTTGAATTATTAGAAAAATTGAATTATACTGATATCCCTGAAGATATTAGAGAATTATTGTTGGTTTTTAGAAAAATTGACAGAATTGAAAATTTTTAGTATTATTTTTCAAAAAAATTGATTAATTTTATAGTCAATTTGCTAGTTAAATAATTTTTAAAAAATGAAAGCAACAAGTTTTCTTTTAATATTAATTTCTTTATTAACTTATGTAGAATCACCTGTTTTATCGCAAGTAACTATATCGGGGGGTAATGATAACGATATTATTGGCAGAACATGCAGAATGTTAAATGGTACATTAATTACTGTGATTGAAAGAAATGCTAATTGGGATACAGGAGATTTTTACGTGTCATTTTCTACTAATAATGGAGATACATGGAGTTCGCCAACTGCAATTTTGTCAGAAACAGGAAACCAATCAACATTTTCATTAATATTATCACCCGATGATTCTTTAAGGTTATTTTATGCCTCAAATGAAAGTGGTATTTATAAAATATATTCTATTTCATCATACAATGGATTAATCTGGACGAATAAAACCATTATTGAACTTGGTTGGATCATATCTCAGGAAATTTACGACCCTGTTGTAATTGTTGAAGAAGATAGTTCTTTTACCATGAGTTATATAAAAATGGGAGGTGGAACTTATATTGCCAATTGTCCATATGGCGGTAACTGGGATCAAAATCTCACATTAGTACAATCGGGTGCATATCGTTCAAGAATATGTAAAAATACATATGGCACATATTTAATGGCATATCACAGAAATATTTCAGGTAATTATGATATTCATGTAAAAACATCAAGTAACAGAATAAATTGGTCTTCAGAAATAGATTTAACGTCAAACGGAAACTCTCATGATGCATTTTGCAATGCTACTTCTGATGGAAAATATATTGTGTATTATTCTAAAGTTTTCCCGACAAAATATAATATTCACCGAAGGATTTCAGACGATGGAATAAATTGGCAGACAGAAGAGATTATTACAACGGATTTTGTTGAGAATACACAATCATCATTTTTTATTGAAAGTAATACTATTTATCTAACTTGGACACATGCTGTAGATTATGCTACAGATAACGATATTTATTTTGAGAAGTTTAATTATACGCTTGCCAATATTGAAAGTGTGTCAGAAAACAAGCAAATTGAAGTTTTCCATAATAATTTTGATAATCAAATTGAAATTATTTTTATTTCAAAATTTGAAAATGTAAACATCACAGTATGTGATATTAGTGCTCGCAATTATTTTATTAATCATAATAATTCCATTACCGATAATAAAATAATTATAAACACTAAAGCATTTAAGCCGGGTATTTATTTTGTAAAAATAATAACTAAGAAAGAAAAAACAGTGAAGAAGATTATTTTATAAAAAGTTGAAAAAATTTTGTTTATTAATGAAAAAGTAGTATATTAGAATTTTTATAAAATGATTTTAGAACAAAAAGACTATATATAATGTCCAATTGGCATAAGAGATTAAATAAATTTATAAATTCTATTTTTAAGCAACCAAAATAAATTTATTACGTCTAAGTATATAAAAGCTAATATTTAAAATTTATTTAAATGTTGAAAAATTATTTCGTTTTATTGATATTATTGAGTCTTTTTGGAAGAGTTATTTACGCTCAATCAAACTCTAATATTAATGCTGGCATTGAAAGTAAGAAGGAAAGAGGTATGTATTCTAAAGTATATTTGAAAGAGAATGGAGATAGAGAAGCTATTTATTCCGTTTCTCCAGTTCATTATAATAAGAATGGCATCTGGGAGTCAATTAATACAAAAATAACTTCAAATAATGGAGGCTATAAAAATGAAAAAAATGTAATTCAATCATTTTTCCCAAACAATATAAATAGTACGAATAAAATAAAATTACTGATTAATTCTATAGATGAAATATCAATCCATTCTGAAAAGAAATTAGTAATATATAATTCCCAAACTAATCTTAATTTATTAGATATTAATTCAAATAACTCTATAGCAAATGTTACCGATAACTCTATTATTTATTCTAACATTTACACAGGAATTTCTGATGAATTTACAGTTTTAAATGGGAAAATTAAGAATAATGTTATTTTAAGCTCTGCCCCAACATTATTGGACAATGTATCTTCAGGTTATTTTGGTTTTCAGGAAATATTAGAACTTCCCAATGGTTGGACTATAGAAACTTTAGATAAAACAGATAATTCATTAACCTCTTCCTCTTTAATAATACTTGATGCAAATAGTAATCATGTTCTTACGATTCCTGAACCTATCTTTTTTGATAATTATGGGCTAGAATCAGATGGTGCGAACATGGTTGAAGGGAAATATTTATTAAAGCAAAATAATAACAGATGGACTTTATCTACGCTGGTTCCTATAGAATGGTTAAAAAATGAGAGTACTAAATACCCCATCTCAATTGATCCAACGGTTGTTTTAGCTGGAGCCGATGGTGGATGGATGTCAACAATTACTTTAGTTAACAATCCAGCTTTTACATTTATTGGAGAATGTTGTAGCAATGGCCATCATAGGGCTTGGGTTAAATTCAACACTTCCTCTATCCCAGACAACTACTGTATAGATAATGTTGAACTAGAGGTTTATGTAAATGGTGTTGGTGGTGCTGCTTCAGAATTAGTGCATGCTAATGATATTACTGGAACTCCAGGACCATATGGGGGAGTTAATGCTACTGTACTTGCGGACTTAGCCAATGGTTTATACACTTCATTCACTCTTGCGGACGTGGGAACTTATGGATATTATGATTTAGGAGTAAATGCTGATGCATTATTACAAGCACAACTACCTGTTGATTGGTTTCAAGTTGGACTAGTATTTGATAATGAGCCTTCAAGTAACTGGAAAAATTTAACTGCAACATCTTGTAATTTAAGGGTTACCTATAATAGTTGCTGTCCACCTCCACCAGCAATAGCAGCTATATCTGGTTCTATTACAGTATGTGAAGGTGATGCTGTTACATATACAGTACCTGCTCAAACTGGTGCAGTAGCTTATAATTGGACAGTACCTGCCGGTGCTACTATTACAAGTGGGCAAAATACAACTTCAATAAATGTAACTTGGAATACGGCTCCAGGTGGTCAGGTTTGTATTGATTGGACTGATGCTTGTGGAACAAGTCCTCAAACTTGTTTAAATGTAACTGTAAATCCTAATCCTATACCAAACATTACTGGTGCACTTAGCTTTTGTTCCGGATTCAGTACTACTCTAGATGCAGGTGCTGGATATACAAATTATAACTGGTTACCCTCTGGTAGCTCTCAAACATTAAATGTTACTACTGGGGGAAATTATTCTGTTATAGTTACTGATGCTAATGGATGTACAGGAACAGATAATGTAACTGTTGTTGAAAATTCTAGTTTAACACCTACAATAACTGGTACACTTGATTTTTGTGCAGGAAACAGTACTACTCTTGATGCTGGAGCTGGATATACTACTTACAGCTGGTCACCAGCTGGTATCTCTCAAACATTAAACGTTACTACAGGAGGAAGCTATTCGGTTACAGTTACTGATGCCAATGGATGTACAGGAACAGATAATGTAACAGTTATTGAAAACACAAATCCTGTTCCAAGTATTACTGGAACACTTGATTTTTGTACAGGATTTAGTACTACTCTTGATGCCGGTGCTGGATATATTACATATAGCTGGACTCCTGCTGGTATCTCTCAAACATTAAACGTTACTACTGGGGGAAATTATTCTGTTATAGTTACTGATGCTAATGGATGTACAGGAACAGATAATGTAACTGTTGTTGAAAATTCTAGTTTAACTCCTACAATAACTGGTACTCTTGATTTTTGTG
>Ga0307990_1001575_pt1 | contig 19074 bp, 12 predicted proteins | sample EllFjometagen129_FD_203168 | JGI IMG/M metagenome (GOLD analysis project Ga0307990, IMG submission 203168) | Marine microbial communities from Ellis Fjord, Antarctic Ocean - #129 | ecosystem: Environmental > Aquatic > Marine > Unclassified | place: Southern Ocean | collected 2014-10-08
TGCTCTGAATATCTGTTATCACAAAGTCAATCCTGAATGGAATTATACGATCTCACCTGCTAGCTGAAATGTCCAAGTTATTTCTTACCCGTCCCTTACCTTGTTTGTAAGCGTTATTTGCTGTCGAATTATTTGACTGTTCTGTTGTTATTCGGTTGGGAGATACGCTTCAGTTTTGAGTTTTAAGTTCTCAGTTTTAAGTTGTTGAGCCACTGCGTGGGCTAGTTTTATTGGGCTTTCGCCGGGTTCGTAAGGTCACCGTTCCAGCTCCCTGCGGGGTTCGTTCAAATCCGTACGCGAAGCGGTTCAAAGGAGCTGACGGCTGAGGGCTGAATGCTGAAAGCTGGTTTTATGAACGGCTCTGTTTCAATACGTATGGACCGTTTGAGGGCAGTGTCCCACAGTCTGACCTTCTTACTTTCTTACCCTCTTATCTTCACGTTTAAAGTGCTTCCGGCATGTCATTCCCAAGTACTGCGGGATCCGTTTAAATCAGTACGCGAAGCGGTTCAAAGGAGTTGATGGCTGAGAGCTGATTGCTGACAGCTCTTTTTAAGAACGGTTTGGCTGCGGCCGAAGGCTGCGCCATGAAGATTCTGTCAAAAAAAGGTGGTGACTATCAAATTAGATCGATAGTCACCACCTTTGTGTTTTTGTAACACTTTAGCTGTATGAAGCAAAAGTGTGGTTCACGGTTAAAAAGGTTCACGGTTTCTGGTTGATAAAACTGGTCTATTCGATCAATTGTGAACTTGGAACCGTGAACCCTGAACCACTTTGACTAAGTACTTCACTTGGCTGAAGTATTACCAAGTTTTCAGTTTTCAACAGGCAGTTTTCAGCATGAAAAACGCGTTTTACTAAGAACTGAAAACCAAAAACTATATACCACAGGGCTTTTTGCAAAAGTCCTGTTAGATCTGCCAGGGGCTTCGCATGGAGCGTCCGAGCATTCTCTGGGCCGTGGGATTGTTGAGCACGGTTTCTGTTTTGGGGTCCCATTTGAGTTTGGCACCGTCAAGCTGCATAGAGATGTTCAGCAGGTGACAAATGACAGCGCTATGGTGTCCCACATAGACTGGGGCCATGGTGTCTTCGCGTGTCTTGACACAGTCCAGGAAATTGCGGTGATGATTGAGTGTACGTCCCAGGTGGGTTTCATCGGGACCGAATGTTTCTTTTAACAGGGCGGGACTGCTGGCTTCCAGATGGCCGCCATGGATGTGTACAAAGACCCATCCTTCATCACCTACAAATTTGATGCCTCTTGGTTCGTCACTCGTGCCGATCATCTTGACACCATTGTCGTACAGGCATTCAAACTTGAAATTGAAATAGGTATTAAACAACTTGCTCTTGGGCAATTCGCCAGTGGCTTGATATTCAACAGGCGTGGTATGGTCACTGTTGTTTCCCAATTGGCCAATGTCAATCACATGGGCGCCGCGGTCCGTCATTTCGCCTCCGCCATAATCCATGATGAATCGCCATGAGAAGTGGCTGCGTTTGGGGGTGTAGGGAGCCTTGGGTGCCGGGCCGAGCCAGCGGTCGTAGTCCAGTTGGGGTGGCACGGGCATGACAGGATGTTCGGCCCTGTCATTAATAATGGCGAGATGGTGGTCTTGTGTGCAGGGCAGGTTTACGATCATGGTGTGCAGCTTACCAATGCGTCCATTTCGCACCAGTTCGCAGGCATAGCGGGCATTGCCCCGTGATCGTTCGTGGCTGCCGGTTTGCAGGACACGACCATAGCGTTTAACTGCTTTTAATACGGCTTTGCCCTCTGCAATCGTATTGACGAGTGGTTTTTCACAGTAGATGTCTTTGCCTGCACGGGCTGCGGCCAGGGTAATCAGGCCATGCCAATGGTCTGGCGTGCTGATACAGACGGCATCAATGTCGTCTCGTGCCATCACATCTCTGAAATCAAGATACTGGGCACAATCCGTGTTGTTGTAATGTTTGTTCACAATATTCAGTGCTGTCTTACGATGGTTGGAGTCCACATCGCACACCCCCACAATGTGACAGTCCTGTTGCTGCAACAGGTTTCGCATGTTACCCTGGCCTTGCCCATTGGTTCCAATGCTGGCCATGACAATGCGGTTGCTGGGGGCGTTTTCCCCTAAAACCGTGGCAGGTACGATGGTGGGTAATGCCATCGCACCAAGGGAGGCTGCGGAGGCTTTTAGAAATGTTCTACGATGGAGTTTTTTCATGATATCACCTGTTTTAACAATCAAGTAGTCAAAGTTCTGTTATAACCTTGAATCAACGACTTTTCCTTCTTTGCAGCTGTCCCACTGATCTTCAAGCGGCATCATGTCGTATCTGGGTCTCTGTGCCAATTTTTGCTTGAGCTGATCAAAGGCAGCCATGATTTTCTGGTAATCGGTGTCCTGTTTTGTTTTGAAAACAGCTGAACTGCACTGTTCTTTGCCGCCGGCCTCCTTGGCCAGGGGGGCCGAGAGAAAGCTATTCCATTGAGGATTGTCGATTCGAATGTAGAAGCGATCTTTGGATTTGAACATCCAATTCGCCGTGTTGCCTGCGTCTTTGTGGCACGTGACACATCGACGCTTTGTGACATCGGCTATTAATGCGTCAAAGTCATCGGGCAGTTGCTGCCTGCATCCGCAGCGTTCTGTATAATTTGAATGGCTTGTGCCATAGTAGGGCACATTCAAATCCAGCCAGGCATAGATCCGGGCCTTTTCATCCGCTGTCATGTCGATTCGGTTCTTTCCCTGATCATCGGGATGCCCCTTGTCAATAATTTGGGCCAGCCACGAGGCTTTGGCACCCCATTGACCTGGTTCAATCTGAAGAATGTTATCCTCCTGGCCGTTGTATGTGGAGATCCATGAGGTGTATTTATTCCGTCCGAAATCACCGGGCGCCCCGCCAGGACGCCAGTCTGTGGCCTGAGTGCCTTTGCGTGCCAGATTCTCATAAGAGACATTGAAGAAGTCTGTCTTGTCCCCTGTGAGTTCCAGGCCCGCTGGCGGGTCATCGTATCCGTGACATTGAACACAGTGTGCGTCCAGAATGGGCTGAACAATATGCGGGTAGCTGAAGCCAGTCACGTCCCATGAGGGTGTTTCAAGTGTCTCTGTCTTACGTATCGTGGCGCTGGCGCGGCCCATGGATTGACCTGTGGTGTCGGCCATGGCGTAGTTTCGATCTGCGTGGCAGCCCACACAGGATTGCACCTCACCTGGCATGAGATGTGTAAAGGTTCGCATCCTCTGCACGGCCATACCCTTGTCATCCAGAGGCAAAAAGTAAATGGGTTTTTCGGCAGGGACCTGAAAATTGGCCGATCCATCGGGTTCGATCGTGGCATAGCCCCATATCTTCTTGGGGGCATAGGTGGCCCCACAACTGACCACTGGGAATTGAAAGCCAAAGGCCCTTAGACCAGGGTCAATGCCCAGGGGTTTTTCGATTTCTTGAACGATCGCGAGTTTCTTGATACTGCCGCGTTTCACGGAACTGCCAAGGCCATTATACACGTCCTGCATCATGAGTGTGGCCCACTGCGTTTCTGGTGTCTCAGGCGTAGGCTTAAGATGTGAGGCAATCAGTTTCTCACGAGTCCTCCTCTGGATGGGTTGAGGATTGAAGAATCCCATATTGTCCCGCCTTGGGGCCAGTGTGTCGCAGCGTTTTCCTTGGTAGTCTCTCAACTGGATCATGCCGGCTTTGGATACGAGATAGAACCTGTCGTTAATCGGAAATGGATTGAGATAGGGGCCTCTGATATGATTCCCGTTGCCTGCATCCACAAGGCCGATGTTGACTTCCGGCGTCAAGTTGACAATGGCTTCCTGGGCATTGCCTCCAATGGCCGGATCGACGATACCAATGGCACCCCGACATGTCCCATTGTGGGCCGTCAAAACACAGAGGATTTTCTTGCCTGGACCCGGGATCTCTTTGGCGTCTATGAAGGTGGCAGGGCTCAGTAAACGATTGCCGAACAGGCCTTCCAGCTGTGTACCGTCTGGATTGATGCTCCACAGGCTCTGTATCGGGATGGCTGGCCGATCCACATACTCCCAACGTCCATAAAGAATTCGGCCGTCAGACATGACCGAGGGCGTGAAGTCATTCAGATAGTTTGAGCTGATGCGTTGTGCCTGGCTGCCGTCGCCATTGCACCGCCAGAGTATGGGGGTGGTTGTTTTCCAGCAGTAGGCATAGGCTGGTTTGCGGTCGGAGAGAAAGACTATTCCTCCATCCGGCAGATAACTGGCGTTAAAATTGTTGGATGGATGTGAGGTGATCTGTCTCAGCTTTGTGCCGTCGCTGTTTATGGTGTAGAGTTGGAAATAATCTGTCATGGTTTTTTTCCAGCTAAACAGGATCGTTCGGCCATTGTAATGCAACGTGGCATCCAGGATCTGGCCCTCGGATGAATCCAGGATCTTTTCCATCCCAAGTTTCGCATCCTTAAAATCGGCAATCCACATGCCGCCGCCAGGTTTAAGGCCTTCCTGGTGATAGGTGTACACATGGGTGGAGTTGCTCAGGTACCGCTGGATCAGAAGCAGTCGGGTGAAGCCGAATTGACCTGTCCCAATCTGTTTTAAGGTTTCGTCCGAGATGGGTGGCTGTGGGGATTGATACTGTGAGAGCTGAGCCTTTGAAGGGGTGGTCGAAAAGACGCCGATTTCGGAGGCCCCCGGATTCGAACCGCCAAAATTGGAGGGGAAGACCAGTTTGATCTGTTTGGCTTTGACTGGTGCTGGCAACGTAATGACCTGCGCCTGGGGGCCGCGCACCAGTGTGACGCTGGCCGTGGGGGTCGCGGCCCCGTTGATGTACAGCAGGCAGGCACTGAAGTTTTCAGTGGTCATCCAGGCACAGCGTCCCCAGTAGATGACGGACTCGACCTGCACGGCCTCTTTCCATTCAAAGTTGATCCATGTCCCGTTTGCCTGTGCTTGTGGCACACACCAGGCTTCACCCTGATCCTGGTGACTGTTCGCTTCGGGGATCTTGCCGTCTGAAATGTACTTTGGATCATAGGCTTGGCTGAACTGCCCTGATGCAGAGATTTTAGCTTCAACGCCCAGATTTTTAATCGTCGTTGTGCCCAACGCAGAGGTGCAAAAAAGGCCTGAAAAAACCATCAAAACAAACAGGAATCGTTTCATAGTTGTCACCTATCACCAAGAGGTTAATTAACAGGCTCAATTGTACTGGTTGAGTTCTCAACATGCCAGCCGGATTTATGGGTTGAAGGAGATTCAGGTGAAAAACAGGGGCTCGGCCATTTCCTGTGATGACGCAAGCTTATAGGCTTTGTGAGGGATTATTGAGTGACGCAGAGAGGGGCAGGAGGGTGTCTCAGATTTCAACGTCCACATGATCAATCCTAATGAATTCGCAAAGCTTGAGAGCATCCAATGATAGTCTATTATTGGTGGGTACGGATCCAGGTCCTTCCAGGCATATTTCCTGAGATAGTCAATTCATTGCCGAATATTGCACCATTGTCAGATGAGCAAAGGTACAGAAAGCAGCTGATCTCGAAGAACAGGCTCTTGTCGTTACGAAGTTTTGAATCAGGTCCTATTCTTCCTTTTATTGTACAATTCAGAAGCCTGAGACTGGGATATCAGTAAGCGTTAAGGGAACCACGAGCCTGCGTGGTTTCACTGCAATGGTATAGCGAATAACCTCTATGCCGGTACAGTCACTCCAGTTTCCCGATAGTGTGTTTACAAGCACCTCATCCGACGAATGTCCTCCACTTGTGGTCCTTCCCCCTCCTCTGGAAGTCGGCTTCCTCTGTGAGTCAAGCATGTTCCTGCTGTATATGAGGTCTTTGTCTGTAAGTTCCCACGTAGTGCCAAGCCAAAGATCTTCATAGTCTTTCCTGTAGAGGCCTACAGAATGGCTTGGTTTCGAAATCTCCTCCTTGATCAAATATTCACATTTTCCATCTTCCGATGTCGCTGTTTCAAAAAGAATCCGAAAACCGGGCCAAAGCTTCATCCAGTCATCCATCGGTTCAAAGGGAATTTCAAAGGTTGTCAGGGGTTGGGCATACAGGGCGTACACGTAAAAATCCAGTTGAGACAACACGGCTGGAACGGTCTGGTTTTGATCGAGCCACAAATGGAGAGTAAATGGCCTGGTTGGATTAAGAATGTCCCAGCCATGTTTAGGTTCAAAAGGATTATTTGCCATGGCTAAAACTGTCAACAATCGTCCCTCGATTGTAGCCCACAAATCCCCCAACGTACTCTTTACCATGAACACTGCCGGTGCAATAACTGTTGGATATGCTCCCCTGATTCACTCCCACGAGAATGCCGACATTATCATCAGTTCCCACGATATTGGCATCGATAACTCCGAGCCCATATATTTGTGCGAATGGCCCCATGGATCCAATCAGGGCCAGATTCTCTGTGCCGGAGATGGTAAGATTCCGAATCACATGTCCGTCACCGTTGATGGTGCCGGAAAATATTCGAATAACAGAAAAACTTGATTTTTTTGTTACCTTTGTACCAAAACATGGACTGTACATTATGACACCCGGGTATTCAGCCTGGGAACCATTGTTTTTGCGGGAGAATGAAGAATGGAAAAGGCAATTGAGTGTGGAAAAATTGGCATTGTAGGGCCGTATAAGGCTTTGAAAGCAATTATTTGTTTTGTGCTACTGGGTTTGGCATCTTCCCAGTGTTGGGCGTACAGCGGAGGCCAAGGTACACTTCAAGTTCCCTATGTTTTGTCTTCACCTGAGGATTTGATCCAATTGGGCACCTCTTTGGATGACTACGACAAACATTTCGTGATCCTGGCTGATATTGACCTGACTGGACATATCTTCGATCAGGCAGTGATTGCACCGACAGACGACGGCTCCGTGAGCTTTTTTGGCAGTTATGAGGAGGGATTTACTGGGACAATTGATGGAAATGGCCATGTGATTTCCAACCTGACAGTGACTGGTGGCAATCACCTCGGACTGGTAGGCGTGCTTATGTATCCCGGGCAGATTCTGGGTGTAGGTGTTGTGGATGCCAATGTGGTGGGCACAGGTCGTAGTCTTGGGATGCTTGTAGGGCATAATGCCGGGCACATTCGTCAGTGTTTCGCATTCGGAAAAGTTGTGGGAGAATACCGCGTGGGCGGGCTTGTAGGTAATAATGATGGAACCATTGATAATTCTTTCGCAAGTGGCAGTGTATCTGGCGTTTTCGATGTTGGTGGGCTGATAGGGGGTAGTTCGCGGGGCAATCTTTTTGATTCCTACAGTACATGTCATATTCAAAGAGAGTCAGGACGTGATGGGGGTGGCTTGACAGGTGAGGGGTCTGAACAAAATACATTTGGCTCTTTTTGGGATGTTGAAGCAAGTGGCATTTCCTCTGGTTTGGGAGGGACCGGCCTGACCACAGTTCTTCTACAGGAAAAGCAGACATACCTTCAGGCAGGGTGGGATTTTGTGGGCGAATCTGAAAATGGTCTCTCCGAGATCTGGCTCATGCCTGAAGCTGGAGGATATCCTGCATTAAGCATTTTTTACGGCATGCAGCCACCTTTGCCCTTCGATAGCGGTGTTGCTCTGGGACGCTGCACCTTATCTGAGGACTCCAACGAGGTCATGTGGAACGGTGCTGACGTCTTTGATGTGACTTGGGATCATGTATCAAGAACCGAAGCTATTGCCAACCCAATCAAGCACTCATCACTCGATCCCAATAATGCAACACGTGTGATTACCATTAATGGCAGCATACATGTATTGGATAGCGAAAACCTACTCGGCATTGATGCCCGAAATGGCGTGGTTTGCCAGGCATTGGATGAGCAGGGAGACGTCCTCTCCCTCAAGGGCAGATTGAGTCCATTTGAACCTTCGTTCTGCTGGGCCATGCTCCCTGAGACTTCAGATACGCTTGAGTTGCAGTTTGAGTTAAATGCTGATCAGCCCATTCCATCGAATCTGTCTCAGGTTGACTTCTATGTGTATGCGCTGGATTGTGCTCTATTGACAACCATTGATGTACCCTTCGAAGCCATGGATACGTGGAAGAAGGTAGTGCCTGGTTTTGAAATGATGATTGAAACCAAATCTTTTTTGGATAGAGGATGGCAGTTTACCCTAACAGAGAAGAGGCAAGACCGCATCGTTGAATCGCAGATCCTGCCTAAAATTACCCTGTGTGAGAAAGCTGAAGGCCGTGGTTTGGCGTTTACGAAACTTCTATGGGATGTAGATGCCATCTTCCATCGACGCATAATTACCGGTGAAGATTACACGAGCGGAGGATCCACTTCGGGCTGGGGCGGATCCATTGACGGTTTGCATGGCTACAGATTGACAAAACTTTATAAAGAGCCTCAGGAGATTGTCAAGATACAGTATACTTTTGCTTTATCGCCCCGTAAGCGTATCGTGCCATTAACAATTACAAATATTCCAATACCTTGATTCTTCGGAGTAACTCTCGGCCTGCGTTTTGCTTCGGAGGTTTGAAGTGCAAGGTTTGAAGTGCAAAGTAATGAGTCACTACGTGGATTAGTTTAATAGATCCCTCAATACTTCGGGATGACCGGGTCGTGGTGTACGTTCGATTTCCTGATATGACTGTGTTCTTTCTACTTCACCCTTCACCCTTCACCCTTCACCCTTCGGCCCCTGGCCCCTGGCCGCTACCGTTCCGGTGAATGGCGAAGCAGTTCGTAGAGATGTCTGTAGTAGCCGTCGTTTTTCATGAGCTGGTCGTGGGTGCCGGAGTCGATGAGTTGGCCGTGTCGCATCACTAGGATTTGATGGGCGTGGCGGATGGTGCTCAGGCGGTGGGCGATGACAATGCTGGTGCGGTTGTGCATGAGTTTGTTGAGGGCGTCCTGGATGAGGATTTCTGTGGCCGTATCCACGCTGGCTGTGGCCTCGTCCATGACGAACAGGAGCTCGGGATTTTGGGCGAGTGTGCGTGCCATGCAGAGCAGTTGTTTCTGGCCGAATGACAGGCCATCGCCGCGTTCGTTGAGTTCGGTGTCATAGCCTTCAGGCATGGCCGTAATAAAGCCATGGGCATTGACTGTCTGGGCGGCACTGACCAGGTCGTCCGGGGTGAGGTCTGGATTGAGCAGGGAAATGTTGTCCGCGACGGTCCCGGCAAACACAAAGGGGTCCTGGAATACATAACCCAGGCGGGACCGCAGGTGATTCTTTCGGAAGCGTCGGATATTCTTTCCATTGATGGTGACAGCCCCTTTTTGTACATCGTAAAATCGACCAATGAGATTGATGATGGTGCTCTTGCCTGCACCGGTGGCCCCGACCACGGCAATGATTTGCCCGGGCTCCACCTGGAAGCTCAGATCCTTGATGACCCAGTCTTCCTTGTCATAGGCAAACCATACATGGTCAAAGGCGATGGGGCCGTTGAGCTGGCTGGCAGGCAGGGCACGCTTGGGGTCTTTGATGGCTTCTGATGTGTCGAGCAGGGCGAAGATCCGTTCGGCCGAGGCCATGGCCATTTGGAACAGTCCGGCCTTGTCGGACAGCGAGCCAAGCGGCCTGAAGAAGTCTCGGATGTAGGTGAGAAAGGCCACGAGCACGCCGAGAGAGATCACACTACTTTGGCTGAGCAGGAGCCAGCCGCCAGCGCCGAGGATCAGGATAAATGCCACGGCTTGACCGGCTTCAATGACGGGGAAGTAAAGACTGAACCAGTGGACTTCGTCATAATAGGCCGTTCGCAGGCTTTTATTGCGTTCCTGAAATTCGTGACACGCACTGGTCTGTCGGTTGAACAGTTGGATGGTAGTCATGCCCACAATGTCTTCCTGGAGCAGGGCATTGATCGAGGACTGGCACTCGCGAATTGAACGATTGGCCTGACGCAGCTTTCGATTGATCAGATGCAATGCCACGAACATAATCGGCAGGATTGTAAATAAGATAAGAGCCACCTGCCAGTGGATGATCAGCATATAGACCATGATACTGACGAGCATGAAGATGTCGGAAATGGTGCCGACCACGCCGTCCGTGACAAACCCCTGCATGCGGTCAATGTCCGAGGTGACACGTGTGAGCAGGGCCCCCACGGGGGTGCGGTCAAAATGTCCCTGGTGCAGACGCATGGCTTTTTTGTACACAGCCATGCGCAGGTCATAAATGATGCGCTGTCCCAGCCAGGCGGTGAGCATACCCTGGCAGTATCGCAGGACATGACCAATCAGGGCAAAGGTGATATACAACAGACTCAGATGCCTCAGCCCTGTGATGCGGTCTTCTGTGGTCGCCGTTGTATTGAGCAGGCAGCTGTCCGTAATCTGCTTGATCAGTACAGGCAGATAGTTGACCAGGCCGGACATGGCCATGATCAACACCAGTGCCAAGGCCATCCAACGCCAATACGGACGCGCATACGCCAGCAATCGCTTTGCCGCGCCTGTATTCAAAGATGTCTTGGTACGTTTACTCATTCAACAAAATCAAAAATCCCAAATCGAAAATCTAAAGTTACTCCAGCTGACTCTGTATCTGCTGCAATGTGTTGAGTTCTGAATAATAGCCAGGCTGTTGGATCAATGTTTCATGGGTGCCTTGCTGTGTGATGCGTCCCTCTTCAATGACGACGATTTCATCGGCATATCGCAGGGTGGAGATACGGTGGCTCACAAACAGGGTGGTACGTTGCTGCATCACGGGTTGGAGCTTCTTCATAATGGCTGCTTCGGTCTGGGTGTCCACGGCCGAGAGCACATCGTCCAGGATCAGAATGTTCGGGTGACGCGCCAGTGCACGGCTGATACTGGTGCGCTGACGCTGCCCTCCGGACAGGGTGACACCACGCTCTCCCAGGAGGGTGTCAAAGCGTTCCGGGAAGTTGTGTACTTCGTCTGTGAGATGGGCCACCTCTGCGGCCCAGTGGATCAGGGCTTCGTCTGGCTCTTCCACACCAAAGCCGATGTTGTGCTCCAGGGTTCGCGAGAACAAAACCGGCTCCTGTGCTGCAAAGCCGATGTGTTGTCGCAATATACTGAGGGGGATGACCTGGATGTTGTGGCCGTCCACGTGAATGCTACCTGTGGTGGGGTCCATGAGTCTGGCCACAAGCGATACGAGCAGTGTCTTGCCAGCACCGGTGGGGCCTGTAATGCCCAGCGTTTTGCCGGCCTTGATATTTAGATTAATCTGATCGAGAAATCGGCGATCATTGAGATCCAGGCTGAGATCTCGCATCGTGATGTTACCTGTGAGTTTCTGGATTTGGTGATCGGTTTGTTTGGTGTCTGTGATGGCGGGTGTTTGTTCCAGGATATGACGAATGCGTTGCCAGCTGACTCTGCCTCGTTGGAATAGGCTCAGAATCCAGCTGAGTGCCAGAAGGGGCCACTGTATGTACAGTAAATACTGCATAAATTGCACAAGCGTACCCAAAGACCGTTCGCCACGGATGACCTGGCGTCCGCCCACATTAAGAATCATCATCACACTTAGGCAAAACCAGAATGCCATGAATGGCCATAGAGATTGACGCCCTGCCTGGACCCACATGTGCAGGCGTACCATGTCTTTGTTGAGAAATTGGAACAGGCTGACACGTCGTTCTTCAAGGGCGAAGCCCTTAATACATCGAATCCCGGCAAAGCTTTCCTGGCAATAGTTGGACACCTCGGACACCTGCTCCTGGAGATATTTCTGACGACGTCTCATTTTCCTGAGGACCAGGAAGAAGATGCCTGTCATGGGAAAATAGAGCCCCAGCACAATCAAGGCCAGTGTGGTGTCCGTGATCAGCATGACAATGGAGGCGAGCAGCAGGACTGTGCCAGTCCGAATGCCCTGGAGTGTGCCCTGACCAATGGCATCGCGAATGAGGTTGATGTCCGACGACATGCGTGTCATGAGGTCGCCTGTACGTTCCTGGCGGAAAAATGCCTGGTCCATGCGTGTGAGATGGTCAAAAATGTCATTACGCAGGACAAACTCCACCTTGTGGGACATCTTCATGGGAATCTTGCGAAGAAATCGTGAAAAGAAAATGGCCACCAGAGACAGCCCACCATACCAGAGCAGCAGATCACGCAGTCCTGTTTGGGAGAGGGTTTCGTCTGTGAGTCCATCAATGGCCTGACGCATCAGAAATGGCAGAAACAAACTGATGCCCACGGTGACCAGCGTGCACAGGGCGGTCAAGGCAATGTCCGCCTTATACATCAAAATGTACCGCTTTAAACTAATACGAGGCTCGTTAATGGCCAAAACTCCAAAACAACAGTTCAATAAAGAGGGCCATTGTACTGCACTGGAGAGATGATGGCAAATGTTGTGGATTCGGGGGGGTGGTTGGGGTTTAGGGTTTAGGGTCTAGGGGTTAGGGTTCCAAATGGTTTCTATCTGGGTTACGGGCAAAGCTTCAATATTAGCCGCTAATGGGTAAGCTGTGGGGCCTGGCCCCATCCTACATTCTATCATCGGATCGTTTCATTGTGTTTCAGCTTTTATCCGGCTGATCGCTGATGGCTGAAAGCTGACAGCTCTTTTAAGAAAAAGCATTTTTATTAAAATAATCATTGACTCCTTTTACAAATGTACGATATAGTGATCGTACATTTGTAAAAGGAGAAATCATGGCACAAAATAATCTTGCCCCTTTAAGCCCATCCGAGACGGAGATCCTTCGTCTTGTGTGGGGGTTGGACAATCCTACAGTGCAGGCCGTGTGTAATGCTTTACCTGAGCACCGTGATATCGCCTATGCCACAGTGCAGACCATGTTGCGAAGGCTGGAGAAAAAAGGGTATCTGGCCCACAAGATTGAGGGCAAGGCCCATGTGTTTCACGCGCGGGTGCAGCAGAAGGATGTGATTGGCAGTGCAGTCAAATCCTTTGTGGACCGTTTGTTTGGTGGGGATGCCTTGCCCTTGGTTCAATTCCTGGCGGAGAACAAAGACATCACCAAAGAGGATATTGGCCGCCTCAACGATATTCTGGAGGATCAATCATGAATACCGTGTCTATGGATATGTATGATTTTTTGGTCAGTCAAGCGACTCACCTGTTGGTGTTGTTTTTTGTGATTTGGGGGCTCGTTTCATTGTGCCACAAGAAAAGTGCCCATCTTCGGTATCTGTTGTGGGGGATGATTTTGGTGAAATGTCTGATGCCGCCTCTGTTTACCATTCCCATGGCTGTGGCGTTAATGCCTCGAACCATTGACTCAGCGGAAGCATCGGATAGTAGAATCGGTGTCAAAACTTTAGACTACAGTGTCGCGTTCCCCCATGGTTCCACGGTGGAACTGGTGGCCCTCTGCAACTATCCCAGTAAGGACAAGTCATGGTGGTCTCCGGGTGGAAGCCTTTTCACCATGGATATCTCCACACAAGACAAATCCAGCTATACCTCTGATGATCCAGGGTATGAATTTGTGTTTCGCCACACCGGAGATACTCCCTTCAAGATTGATTCGATCAAGGGGTGCAAACTGAAAAGCGTTCTGGACGTGCTTGCCCCTGAGGCGCTCAGTGGTTATCGAGTTCACATCCCCAGCCAGTATAAGAAAATTGACATGATCCTGGCCACACCCACGGGAGCGTGGAACACAGTGCATGCCTCACAATCCCTGAATGCCTCAACGTCTGCTACGGTCAGAGGGAAAACACTCATCCTGGCTGCGATGATCTTGGCGGGTGAAGATTGCATTATGTCTTGTACGGATGAATTGGGCTACAAAGATGCCACGCGAATTATTGTGGTAGATTCGCGTGGCCACGAACATTCTGGTGTGGACCTGACAGACATTGGCATCAAAGGCGTGCGACAGCGAACCATCCGCTATAAAAAGCTGGCACTGGAAGATGTGGCAGAGGTGAGATTTCAGGTATGCGCTTATGAGTATGTCACACTGAAAAACATCTCTCTCCCGCCAAACACCAATGCAGACAGTGAAGCCGAATTGATTGACCGAGGACCCATGATTCCAGGACACAGCTTTCTGGGGGAAGATCTTCTAAAGATCTTGGCTTTGATCAGTGATGAAGCGGATTACCCCATTGTTGCTGATGCAAAAGTGCTTGGCGTCACCTCTGTCAGTTTTGAGGCTGTGCCTTTAGAAGTCGCATTGGACCGGGTGCTGGCTGGCACCGATTATTCGTGGATGAAGAAAGATGGTGTCTATTGGGTCTCTACTACGCCTGCCAATGCACTGTCTTATGAAGACCGGCGTGAGCTTGTGCGGTTGATGGCTGTCTACGCGAGGGTCGCCTTTTCCAATGATCTGCAGGGCGCTGAGGAGGTCTATAATTTTCAGAGTGAGGCCCAGAAAAAGCGTGTGCTTGACATGATGAGGCAAGAGAACCCTAAATCCTCACCCACAGACGATGAGACACGGCCTGTGCATGTGGTTCAGATCGAACCCACGGCAGGCAACCAGGCCCTTGTCTCAGCGTTGTGTCCTTTGGGGGGACGTTACATAGCGCATTCTGTGTCCTGGGTAAGGACTGACAGGGGATGGAAGTGGGCCATGGACCTGACAAAGGTGATGGAGGCGCGGGAGCAAGTCAAGACCATGGGCGCAGACGCCTATGGACGTTTGCAGCTCAAGACTCAGCTTGAGTTATGGGAAGATGCCCAGGGGTCTGCGCTTGTTTCATTATATGAGGATGTAAGAAATTCACTCCGTCGCCAGCTTCTTATGTGTCAATATGCCAAACTGAGGCATCTGGATACGCTTACACTGTCACGTTTGAAGGCAGACGATGTGCAGCGTACTCTGGACAGCGTAGAGGCCAAGACACCAGAGGCGTATCGCGCCGAACGGATCTATCGTCTGAAGAGACAACTTGGTCCGGGTGACCAGTACGGTAAACTGGAGTTTCGGATGCTTCGCAAATCTACGGCATCGGAAAGATCTCCGAGTGAAGAGAGTGAAGCTGCCGAGCAGAGAGAACGGAATCGGCTCAAGAACAATGGTCCCCTTGATGAGTCTTCCCAGAAAAAACAGGCGCAAATCTGGTTGCCGCTACGGCCGCACCCAAGGACCAGTTTTCCTGATGCGATCATTGAGACATACCAGGGGCAAAAATACGTCCTGGTATCCAATCAATCTGAGGAGACCATGACGGCCGATGGCAGTTGGGGCATTCTGGCTGTGTCTCCTCAGAGCGATGCCATGGGCAGACGGGCCATTGGTCTGGAACTAGATCAACCCGGTGGGGAAAACCTTCGTCAAATCACAAGCCAAAATATCAAGCGGGCCATGGCCATTATCGTGGATGGCCAGGTCCTGTCTGCACCGACCATCACGACCACAGTGGGGCCGCATGTGATCATCACCGGGCAATTCACAGACCAGGAGGCTCGTGACATGATGGTTTCACTACAAAAGGGCATGCGTCCCAAATTGAGGACGTGATGCCATAGGTTTGAACGCTTCAGAGGCGAGATGCGACACTATATTAGATAAAAAGACACGCTGGTGATGTATATCAATTGTCAGCGTGTCTTTCTGTTTCAGTGTGTTTGATCAATGTAGTCCTTGAAATCTGATAGAACTATACTCTTTCCGCTTCAATTATTAGCATCGTGATGCTTAGGCACTTGAACCTATTGATCGGATCTTCCGTGAATTATTTATAGAGTTCGCCATTCCAGTCAAGTTGCACTCGCCTGCGTGTGCTTCGTCAGGGTCTGCTCTTCAAGTAAACTTGATCACTGCTCCTTCCTTCGCCCACTTTTAAGAATGGCTTTGTTTCATGGCTAAGGGACCATAGAGAAACGCGGCAGCGCGTTAAGAACAGCATATCCCTTCCGATTAACATCCAAACTGAAAAGGTTCCATTGTTCGCATATTTAAGCCGTCATCCAAGGCCAAGGCTGGCTCCGTGTGGTAAACGTGTTTACCTAAGCGGAGACAGCCGCAGGACGCACCGCCCCCTGGGAGGTGGCACGCGCTAGCGTGTTTGACGGCGTCGCCCACGCACTAGCCAAACGTACCGAATACGCGTCTGCATCTGTATTTATCTGTGGCCAACAATAATTAAAACGAGCACGCGCAGCGTTCCTTATCCAATGTTTCTTTGCGGTGTAAATGGTAGATGAGTCATGGACGTGTGACTGCCCTAGTTTGCGTCAGATTGATAAGATTTGATTGACGGTCCCTTGAGATGTGTTCTCAAGTGACCGTTTTCTTATGTATTCAGCCATAAAATAGCCCTCATTGCGGTAGGGGGTGTTGCGCAAGTGTTTTGAAACAGTCTATTATAGTGAGGCCGGTAATATGCCGAAATAAACAAAAAGTCGATGGTTTGCGGACGTTTGGAGAAAACACGATGAATCAATATGCCAGAAAATCAAGTATTTGGATAGTAGCCTGTCTGATGCTCGTGGTTATGGGTGTCGCAGTGGCAAACCCGTCATCCCGGGAAAAAGAATATAATTACAATGATGTGGCACGAGTCGGTGTAATAATTGAGGGCATGGGGGGGGCAGAGCCAGAGACGCCTAGTCACATTGACCCTGCTATTGAACCTGTTAACCCAAAAATCTTTGGTGAAATCTTTGTCATGGGCCGGCCTGTGCCTGGTGTGCTGATCAAGGCAGACCATGGAGGCACCTCTTGTTTGACCGATGAAAACGGCCAATTCGAAGTGGACGTGCCGTATAAATGGTTTGGCAGTATTACGCCCGTCAAGGCAGGGTGGATTTTTGATCCGCCGCACAAGGACTATCGGTATGTGATCGAAGATGTGGATGAGCGATTAACAGCGTTTGAACAGCAGGAAGACAATATTTCTTCGGCCGACGTGCAAGAGGATCAAGAGACAGACGATAACGCTGCATTTTCCACTATACCGCCTGCCCTCGGACATTTTGGTGTCACACCCATGGTCATATCCATGGAGGGTGTTCCAGGAGAGACAATGAATGCCTCGGTGTCCATTAGCAATATGGGCATACAATCGCCATACGTGACGCTAGAAGTGGCTGACTTGCAGCAGCCCAAGACGCGTGAGTGGAAGCCCACATTGCCGAATCAGACAGTCTCCTTAGTCAATGCCTATTCCTGTCATGATTGGATTGTGCTTGATCATAAGGCTGTGGCGTTATCTGGCATGGCTGTGGCGACATGTGCTATTGAGATACATGTGCCAGAGGATGCTCAGGGATTTTACAGTGCAGCGATTATCGTTTGTATTCAGGATGGCCCGCAGGGTGCGAGTCGGATTGATTCTACGCTGGTCGTGCCTGTTCTGGTGGAAGTTGACCACGACAAGGCAGTGACTGATATCAAGATCACCAATATTGATCTGGTCGTGCCTTTTACCTGTGATGAGACCAGGCAGCCACAGGTACGTATTACGATTCAGAATCAAGGGGCGACCATGCGGCAATTTCAGGCCTTCGTGGTCGCATCAGAAGACACAGACATGAGTTCTCATCGCCCTGAAGAGGTCACGACATTTGACGCGACGTGGATTATGCCGGGTGCCAGTGTGGTATTGGATGCTGAGTATGTGGGGCCTGTTCTGAATGACGTGGTGGCATTGCAGGGGCGCTTCAACCTTGTGGACGAGTCAAGTTTCACCAAGCACATACCCTTGCCCCAAAATCACAGATCAAAAGGTGATCCGTCGATGGGTAGTAGAGTTAAGAGTCGCAGGGTCACGAAACCCTCTCAAACTCTGGTGATGCTCGACTACAATGATCATCAGTCGATCCATTTGGAACAAGACTCGGACTTGGGTGATCCGTTTCATACGTATAGTGGCCAATGCGACCTGGGCATCTCAACCAATTTTGAGACGATCATTCAAACCACGATCAAGTCCTGTTCAAAGGCCCAAGGCCAATGGACAGCGACTGCATGTCCCGCAGAAATACAGGCGCCCACGCATGTCACTCTAACGGTCATTGGGCGTGACGTGGCTGTGGGTCAACTGGCAAAACAGGACAACGTATCAGTGGCAAAACTTGGCGTACAAATCATGCCCCAAATAGGACGATGGCGTTAACTCGACGGTATTCCAAAGGGGCAGCCTGTCGATGGAAAACGTAAGAAGTGAAGAACGTAAGAAAGGAAGAAGAGATTTCCAAACCCTCAACCCTCAACCCTCACACTCTTGGCCTGTGAAATCTTATTTCATCAGGCTCACACCTCACACCTCACACTTCACACTTCACACTTCAGCGAAGCGTCCTACCTTCTTACCTTCGTTACCCCTCAAGTTGCGGCCTGCAAGTCATCTCGATGCACTCGGTGATCCAGTCAATCAGTACGCGAAGCGGTCTAAAGACGCTCAACCCTGACAGGCTAAACGTTGAACCCCATTTCCGGAAAAACATCTAGACAGGTCACATGGCATTGCAGTAGTTTAGCGGGACAATTCTGTCAATGTAGAAGGCCCTTTTTATGCAATTGCATTCTATCGACATCATGATCATTGCAGCCTATCTGGGTGGCACCGTATGTATCGGATTTTGGGCGTCGACTCGGGCATCCAAGGATCTGGACACCTATTTCCTGGGGGGAAAAACGCTGCCCTGGTACATTTTGGGCGTGTCCAATGCGTCCGGCATGTTCGACATCACGGGGACGATGTGGATGGTGTACCTTTGTTTTGCCTATGGCCTCAAGAGTGTGTGGATACCCTGGGTGTGGCCCACCTTCAATCAGATTTTTCTCATGATATATCTCAGTATATAGTTAATGATATCTATAAACGATTTATTAACCCCAATGCTTCCAACCAAAAACAGGTGCGTTTGAGCATTTTAGCGTCCCTCGTTATTGTCCTGGTAGGTATTTTGTTTGGTTTTCTTGCAGAAAGTATTACCAAGATTACGCTCTTGATTGTGGGCGGTCTATATGGGGGGTATGTGGCGGCCAATGTGCTCAAATGGCATTGGTGGCGGTTTAATGCGTATGGTTTTTTCTGGGGTATGCTTGTGGGCACACTCAGCGCATTGGCTGTGCCCTGGGTGGTGGAGAAACTTTGGCCAGGCACCAATACCCTGTACGCGTTTCCACCGATCTTGATATTGTCTGTGATAGGGTGTCTGGCCGGTACCTTGTTAACACC
>Ga0307990_1001576_pt1 | contig 19073 bp, 14 predicted proteins | sample EllFjometagen129_FD_203168 | JGI IMG/M metagenome (GOLD analysis project Ga0307990, IMG submission 203168) | Marine microbial communities from Ellis Fjord, Antarctic Ocean - #129 | ecosystem: Environmental > Aquatic > Marine > Unclassified | place: Southern Ocean | collected 2014-10-08
CGTCATCATGAACGGACAGGCAGATCTCTTGGCAGTGATTTGCTCATTGATAAGCTTGAGGTGCTATTGGGAAAACAACTCCGGAAGAAAAAGACCGGACCAAAAGGTCCATGGAAAAACAGGAAGCCATAAATAAATATATTACACCATTATACGCTATAAATTACGAGGTCTGGACTTATTGAGATGTTACTCTTTTTGGACGAATAGGCTTGATTTCATCAATCAGGAATTTACAAACTCATATTCATCTATTTTTTGACAGGATGAACCCCGCCATGCGCGGGGCAGGCATGGATTGAAATAATAGTTTTTTCTGCATGCACGTCGCACGCAGACAGGCGTCCTGTTGATCTCTTAGTTTAAATCGAACATATGCTTGATCCAAATCTCTTTAAGCAGGTGATTTGTTAACTAACTTATTTTTTAGCTCAACAAGTCAACTGTTTACGATCTTTTTATAAACACGATAGGCACAGACGATAATTTTTTCCATTACCTCTTTATAGTACGTATTATCTCACCGCAGGATTGTGGTAGATGATTTTGATTAACTATATTTATCCGCCAGAATTATGGCGGATAAATATCATGTCTATCCATGTCTGCCACGCGTAACGCGGGGTTATCCTGTCAAATGCTTCCCTTTTGCAAAATGGATTGTTTCAGTTTGTAAATTTCTGATCAATGGGAATAGTACATTTTTCTATTAGGATACCTCATCTGTTCCCCTGTTCTATACCGGACGAAATAGCACCTGATCAGATATTTTAGAGAATTCCCCTGTCTGCGTTTACATTACGCAGTTTGGTTAACTTGAAATAGATATTTTTCATGGAGATAAGCTCATCATGTGTACCCTGTTCAGCTATTCGCCCTTGATTCATAACAAGGATCCTGTCTGCCTGCTGAATAGTTGATGGTCTGTGTGCAACAATAAGGGTGGTTTGTTTTTTTGAGAGGGCAAAAATAGACTCTTGAATCAAACGCTCTGTCTCCGGATCTACACTGGATGTAGCTTCGTCCAGGATTAAGAGGCGAGGCCTGTAGGCCAAAGTACGGCTCAGGGCCAGAAGCTGACGTTCCCCTGCAGAGATAGTCGCTCCTCCCTCCTTTACTTCATGGTGCATCCCATCTGATAGTTTATTTATAAATTTATAGGAATTGGCCTGTTTGGAAATCTCTTTTAGCATTTCCCCTGTCATGTTTTTATCACCAAGGGAGATGTTTTCAGCAATATCGCCTGCAAAAATAAAGACATCCTGCATAACAAGACCAATACTGGAGCGGAGCTCATTTATATCCCATTCTCTGATATCAATGCCATCCAAAAGAATGTTTCCCTTCTCAAAATTATAAAATCTCTCTAAAAGGTTTACTATTGTTGTTTTTCCTGAACCAGTAGCCCCAACAAGGGCAACCATCTGACCAGGCATAATCTCAAAGGATATATCATTAAGGACTGGAAAACCTTTCCTATAAGAGAAAGACACATTTTTGAATTGTAGGCGGCCTTCTATCTTATCCGGCTTTTTTGGCGTATCTGTTTGGTGTATCACCGTTTTTTGACCCATAAGGCCAAAAATTCTTTCCATTGATGCCATGGCAGATTGCATAATATTAAATTTTTCTGAAATATCCCTTATGGGCTTGAAAAACATCTGCATATAGCCAATAAATGCAACAAGTGATCCAAGGGTAAGTTGTTCTTCTATTACCTTCCCGCCTCCATACCAGATTATCAGACCAATGCCTATAGAGGAAAAAACCTCCATTGATGGCATAAATACAGCAAAAATCTTTATCTGACTCATGCTTGCTTGATAATTTTTCTGATTAATGTCCTTGAATAGATCAAGCTGGGATTTTTCCTGGGCAAAAAGCTGGATGATGCGTATACCTGTCAGCCTCTCCTGGAGAAATGCATTTATTGATGCTATGTGTTTTCTTATTTCCCTGAATACGTCCCTGGCCTGCCTGCTGAAGAATAATGTCAGCCAGAAAACAAAAGGCAAAAGGGCAAAGGAAATCATTGCCAGTCGCCAGTTTAAATAGATTAGCACTCCTATTATGCCTGACAGGAGAAAAATATCCTTAAAGACAGTTATAAGGACGGATTTGAACATTTCATTCAGGTTTTCTATATCATTTGTTGCCCTTGTGACCAGTTTTCCGACAGGATTACCATCAAAAAATTGGATTGATAAACCTTGAATTTTACTAAAGAGATCCATCCTGATATCATGCATCATATTTTGTCCGGATTTTTCAAGAAGATAATACTCCCAGTAATTCAAAAAAAAGGAACTTCCAATCAGAAAGATAATAAACACACCTATTAACAATACGCCGTTAAGGTCTTTTTGCTTTAATTCAGATATGGTATCACGGGAAAGGCCTTCCAGATTTTTAACAGGTATATATGCCTTTAAGCCATTTTTTTTGATCGCACCATTATCATTTTCAAGGCCGACCCTTTGCCTTAATTCATCCGGTATTTTGTTGTATTTTTCCCTGCCGATTAGTCCTTTTTCCTTATATAGGCTAAGGTCTTTGCGGTCAATTTTCTTTAAATTTGAATTTGAAATAAAACTAAACCCTTTCTCAGTCTCCACAAGATGCCTGTATTTTTTATTAAAATTATCTCCCATATTACCTGAAGCCTCAGAATAGTTGACTCGGTAAAAGAAAGATAAGATGTATCGGTCAATGGCAATTTTTGGAAGGTATGGGATAGAGAGATCAAAGGCGGTAATCAAAAGGATTAAGGACAGGGCAATAAAAATAGTCTTCTTGTATGGTCTTGCATAGGGTATAAGCTTTTTTAAGAGGTTAAGGTCATAAAGTTTACCAAGCTGTCCCTCTTCCGTATATCCATAATCAAAATGCATAGCTATATTTTTTTCTCCAATTCCTCGCTCAATTCCTGTCTTTCGTAAAGCCTGGCATACTCTTTCCCTTTGTCCATAAGGGCTGAATGGTTGCCTTTTTCCACAAGATTTCCTGCCTTTAGCACATAGATGATATGAGCTTGCCTGATGGTTGAAAGCCGGTGAGATACAATAATATTTGTTTTACCTTTTCTATTGAACAGGATGTTTTTTAATAGAAGAGCCTCGGTCCTGGTATCTACCTGGGAGAGCACATCATCCATAATAAGTATAGGTGGATTAGAAACAAGTGCCCTTGCTATGGTTAGTCTCTGTCTTTGTCCTCCTGATAGGGTAATGCCCTTTTCCCCTAAAACGGTATTAATGCCCTCTGGAAAAGAGTCGATATCTTTGGCCAATTGAGATGCTTCAATAGCATTTTCAATGACCTCGGGCTTGATTCCTTTTCTTCCGAAGATGATATTGTTTAATATAGAGTCAGAGAATATATGTGTCTCCTGTGTCACAAAACCTATAGACTCTCTCATGCGCCTAAGGTCCATATCATGTATAGGGGCTCCATCAATAGTTATCATCCCCTTTTCTGTGTCCACCAGTCGGGGTATTGTCTGCATGAGAGTACTTTTTCCTGAGCCTACTTTACCTACAATTGCAGCAGTTTGCCCGGCCTCTATAACGAGGCTAATGTTATTCAGAGCAGGGTTTTTCTCTTTGGGGTAGTAAAATGTTAACCCCCTGGTCTGGATAAATCCCCTTAAAGTGCCTTTGAAAAGATTAGGTGTTTGATTTGCAATCTCCGGGGCCTCATTTAGTATTTCATTTATTCTTTTCATTGATGAAGAGGCCCTCTTTATCATGTTGGTGACCCACCCAAGGGCCATAATGGGCCATGTTAAAAGATTAAGGTAGCTGATAAAGGCCACAAAATCACCGGTAGTTATATCTCCAAGAATGGCAAGTCGCCCGCCAAACCAGATGACCATGGCCAGTCCAAGGTTAGTAAATAATGTCATCATGGGAAAAAACAAGGCGATTGTCCTTGCTAAATTAATATTATTATTTACATATTCTTTCCCCTTTTTTTCAATCCTGGTATACGCCCATTTCTGACGATTGTATGATTTAATGACCCTGATTCCGGCGAACGCCTCTCTGACTGATTCGGTGAGCCCGGAAAAAGTCTGCTGTACCTGTGTAAACTGTTTGCCTACCCGTCTGGTTATAATAAGGGTAAAGTAAAATATGAATGGCGTGGGTATGATAGAGATGAGGGTTAATTTTAGATTAATGTAAGACATAAATCCAATTGTTGCCAGGCCTATTAAGACTCCATCTGTCAGTGCAACCAGCCCCATTCCCGCAGCCATTCTAATGGCATCAATATCGTTAACAGCACGGGCCATTAAGTCGCCGGTTTTAGTTCTCCAATAGAAGGACACGGACAGGGTTTGGAGGTGTTCATAGAACCTAATTCTTAAGGCCTTTTCTACCTTCCTTGAGTGGCCGATTACAAGGTAACGCCATATATATCTAAAAATTGCCATGGCAAAGGCAATTCCAACTATTAACATGGCGTACATAAACAACAAGCGGTAGTTTGCCTTTCCAAAGGTCAGACTATCAATTGAATTTTTAATAACGATAGGTATAAAGAGTTGCAGAAAATCCACCACTAAAAGGCTTAAAAGACCCAGGCTCAATGCTGTTCTGTTTTGAACGAAATATATCTTAAGCGGTTTAAATTCTGATAACATAATGAATCTATTTTTTTAACTACTCAGCTACTCAGCCACTAAGGCGCCAAGAAAAACATGAAAGATATTTCCTTTGGTGACTTGGTGGCTACCTGGGCGGTTATTTTTTTGTTTGAAGGGACAAATTTGGGATGGGATCAGGTTAATTAAACTGCCTGCTATAAACACCTGCGATTGGGCTTTTGCAAAACGGGCAATGGCCATCTTCGATTATATTTTTTAATATAGAATAACCCCACCTTTCAATCAGTAAATTACCACAATTATAGCAGTATGTATTTTCATTGCACATTCCAGGCACATTGCCCTCATAAACATAATGAAGGCCTGCCTGCAGTCCAATTTCCCTTGCCTTATGCAATATCTCTATAGGCGTTCTTGGAAGATTTGTCAATTTGTAGGTTGGATAAAACTGGGAGATATGCCAGGGTATGTCTTTGTCCGTATTTGCAATAAATTCTGCTATACGGCTGAGCTCTTCTGGGTTATCGTTGTGTGTTGGGATTATCAGGGTTGTTACCTCTACCCATATACCAAGTTCATTGGCAAGTTTTATATTCTCCAAAACAGGTTCCAGGCTTCCGCCGCATATCTCTTTGTAAAATCTATTGGTAAAGGCCTTTAAATCAATATTAATACCATCCAGGAAGGGGGAAATTTCCTTTAAGGCCTCCGGGGTCATAAATCCATTACTTACAAAAACATTTTTAATGCCCTTTGTTTGCGCCAATTTTGCTGTATCATAGGCAAGTTCGAAGAATATGGTGGGCTCAGTGTAGGTGTAGGCAATAGACGTGCAACCGGCGCTTTCTGCCTCTTTAACGATTTCTTTGGGCTCCATTTTATTGCCCACGATATGCCCTCTATTTTCTCTGGGCGATTGAGAGATGTCAAAATTCTGGCAATGCTTGCAGCTTAAATTGCAACCTACTGTGGCAATGGAATATGCAGTTGAGCCTGGATAGAATTGAAATAGAGGTTTTTTTTCAATAGGGTCTACGTGGGTTGCAATAATCCTATCATAGACGAGGCTGAAGAGTGATCCGTCCCTGTTTTGCCTTACCCCGCAAATTCCATAATTTTCATCTTTTATTATGCACCTGTGATTACAAAGGTTACATTTTACCTTGTTGTTTGTCAGTTTTTCATAAAGCATGGCCTCTTTCATAACGTCTACCTTTTGTTTAAGTAATTTTATCTATTCAGCCACTAAGACACGAAGAAAAGACTGTTATCAATAAAGAAATACATATGTAGCCAGGTTTTCACAATAATATTAATACGCCGAATATCAAGCAGGCCCATTAATGAAATAATTCTATAATCTTTGTGGCTTAGTGCCTTTGTGGCAATATACCAGTAATTTTATCTATTCAGGCTTTTCAGGCTGGAGGCTTTGGCCCGGATATTTGATAATTAAAGGGTTATCCTGTCACCAGGCTCCGGCAATAGTACATTCAATGGTCCTGCTATATCTTTTAACTGCTCCATGCTGTCAAGCACCTTCTTTCGTGTTTTCCTTTGGATGTGGACAAGCGCCAGATTAGATGCTTTACCTTCATTAGCCATCTTAATCGCCCCTAAAACAGTCCCATGACCAAAGATCTCGTTTTCTATGCTGAAGGTCTCTTGAATAATGAGGTCACAGTCCTTAGTTAGGGTCAAGCTGTCAGGCGTAGGGCTGCCATCTCCACTGTAGTAAATTGACTTTCCAAGGGAATCTATTCTAAGGGCGAGATTTCTCTGTGAGTGCTTGGTCTCTGCGCTTTTTAGCTTTAAGCCGAAGGCCTCCACATCTTTATTTGACTCTATTTCTAAAAAAACCAACTGGAATTTCAATTTTTTGTAAAACCTTGGATAGGCAAGATCAATGGACTTTAATATTAGCTCTTCTATCCCTTTCTGACCTAATATTGTTAATGTTTTCCTGCGCCCCTCTTCTAAAAATCTAACCAGCATGGCGGGCAGGCCTAAGAAATGGTCACCATGAAAATGGGAAATCCATATGCCGTCAAGTTCGTCAACTGGCAAGTCCTCTCTCCAGAAACCGATAGGTGCAGTAAAACCGCAGTCAAGCATCAGTGTGACAGTAGAAAGGCCATTGACAAACCTGGTTAATATTGATGTGTTAAAAATTTTTTCATCAAAGGCCTCGCCAACGCCTAAAAAAACTACCTCAATCATAAAACCTCCAAGTCCACTATAATTTATTCAAACTGTCTTGCCGTAGTTTAAATCTTTGAATTTTTCCAGTAGCGCTCTTGGGTAGAGATGCAACAAATTCAATCCATCGTGGATATTTATACTTTGCAATTTTTCCTAAAGCCCATTTCTTTAATTCCTCTTCCATTTCCTTGGAGGGCTCATGCCCCTGACGGAGTACGACAAAGGCCTTTGGCTTGATTAATCCCTTTTCATCTGCAAAACCAATGACAGCGTTCTCTAATACTGCCGGGTGTTCTCTTAGGGAATTTTCCACTTCTAAAGGAGAGACCCATATGCCTCCTACCTTAAGCATGTCATCTTGCCTGCCTGAACACCAATAATAGTTGTCTTTATCTACATAGTATTTGTCACCGGTATTTATCCATTCCCCTAACATGGTTTGGCGGGATTTTTCCCGCTTTCTCCAGTAAAATTGGGCTGCACTACCCCCTTTAACCATTAGAGTTCCAATCTCTCCTTGAGCTACCTCAGTGCCCTCATCGTCCACTAATTTTAATTCATATCCAGGCACAGGCTTCCCTGTAGACCCTGGCCTGATCTCCCCTAGTTTATTAGAAAGAAATATGTGGAGCATCTCTGTTGATCCAATTCCATCTAATATATCAATACCGTAACGTTTTTTCCATTTGTGAAAAATTGCTGATGGTAATGCCTCACCCGCAGAAACACAAAGGCGGACCGAGGAAAATACATGTTCAGCATTAGGGTCTTGATCCAAGTTATTTTCTCTGTCTATATGGGACTGATGCTCCAGCATCTGACCGTAAAGGGTAGGAATTCCAAAGAAAACTGTTGGTCGAAATTTTTCCAAGTACTGGAACATAATTTCCGGGGTTGGTCTATGGGGGCTGAGTACGGCTGAACATCCGGCATAGAGAGGGAAGTACATCCCATTTCCTAATCCATAGCCGAAAAACAACCGCGCTGCAGAAAGACAGATATCATCTTCTGTAAGCTCTAATACACCTTCTGCATACCCCTTTGATGATACTACCATATCATATTGAGAGTGGATTGCTCCCTTTGGAGACCCTGTAGAGCCTGAGCTGTAAAGCCAGAATCCAACGTCATCACGGGTAGTAGCGGCGGTTTTAATTGTGGCAGGTGCGCTTTTATATTTCTGCCTGAAGGGTATTCGTGCGCCTCCAACCTCTGAGATCACAATAATATCACGGAGATATGGTAGATCACCCTCAATCCCGTTTATTAGCGGAAGCAATTCCTCAGATACGGCAAGCAAACGTGCCCTGCTATCGTTCAGGTAAAATTCATAATCGTCAGAGGTAAGCATAGTATTAACCGGGATCGGCACAGCGCCGATTTTGACGGCTCCCCAGAAAATTGCATAAAATTGGGGTATATCAAGCATCAACATCATCACCCGGTCTTCTATCCGCACTCCCCTTTCACGCAATGCATTGGCTGTTTTGTTTACCATTTTCTGGACATCATTGTAAGTATAATTACGATGCTCTGTATGTATTGCAATTTTATGACCTTTCCCTTGGCGAATGTTTCGGTCAATAAAGTAATCTGCGCTGTTAAACAAATCTTGTGTCATGGCATGTTGCATTACTAACTCCTTTTGTATTTTTTAAGACAAGTAACCCAAGAAAAACAACGAGCCCTGCAATGAGGAATAAAATTTGAAAGCCTGCCCAATCTCCAATATATCCCAAAGTAATAGATCCCGCGAGTGTTCCACCATCTAATCCGCCGGTAAAGACTCCGTTAATTTTTCCACGGATATTGATAGGTTCCCCACGTATAGCCAAAGAGTTCAGGCATGGAAATAAAAAACCATGTCCACAACCTGACATAATACCGGAAATTGCCAATATTAAATTTCCATTCAGAAGTACCAAAATAATAAGACCGACTCCTGTGAGGATAAGGGCATGGGGGATAATCTTTTTCTCCCCTACCCTGTCCGCAAGTTTTCCGCCAATAAGCCTTGTAAGGACTGCCGCAGTAGAATAGCATATATAATAAAGGGAAACAAAGGCAATGTTCATCTCTTTGGCAAAAGGGGCGATAAAACTTCCAGAGGCTGACAAACTGAATCCAAATATGAGGGCCAAAATGGCAATAACTGTATGTTTTTTCTCTTTAAGAATTGAAAAAAACGATTGTTGTGCCGTCTTGGTGGTCTGGGCATAGGATTCCGGGAGAAAGATCTGAATTAACAGGCCAAGGGTGGCTATTGCTGCAGAGGCAAGAAAAAATGCAGGGAATTCATACTTATGTATTATCAATTCACCGATTGCCGGTCCTACGGCAAGGCCTATGATGCCGGAAACACCAAATATGCCGATTCCCTCATTTAATCTCTCTTTTGGTATTATATCCGCAATATAGGTAAATGCAGCCGTGAAACATATAGCAAGGCCTATACCATGGAAAATACGTATTAAGATTAGCGGTAAATAAAAATTGGATAAATCTCCTTGAAAAAAAAGGTAGGAAAGAGGAAAGGAGCTCATAATGATACTTCCAACTGTATAACTTCGCTTTCTGCCTATCCTGTCTATCATATCCGAAATCCAGGGGCGGAAAATTACAGCGGAAAGGGCAAAAATGCCCATAATAATACCTATATCTGACTTGGTGCCACCGTGGTTGGATATATAAAAGGGAAAAAGAAAAAACATTCCAAAACTTGACACGGTTAACAGATTTACAAAGGACATGGCAATAAATAGTGGGCTGTATAGCATTTAGCTTGGTCTTTTAGGGAAATTCATTGATAGTTTTTAGATTTTCAATAGCCGCCAAACTCCTCAATTTCCTTCTTACCTGCCACTGTTATCCAGAAATTGGTAAAATTTAATACGGTCTTTATCTTTTCTCCTTCTTTGTTTGCATCTGCCTTGTTTTTAAAAAAACCTACACGGAGTCTTACCCAGTCTTTCTTTTTTATATTTACCCTTGTGATATATGGGCTATATCCGGCTTTGAAAAGTTTGATTGCAATAAAATTAAGTACCTTTGCTTTTTTATTCGTAACGGATAAAATATTTATTACCCACTGCCCATGGGTAACATTTTTTACACGTTCCTTTAATTCCTTTAAGGGAATAATTTTCAGGGGCATACCCTCTGAAAGCGTCATATCCGGAGAGAACTCTCTTAGGTTTAATGATCCGATTTCATCCATATTGTAACGATACAATACGGGCCATTTAAAAGGGTCTCCATATACTTCCTTTTTTGCCGCTATGGTTAAAAGGCTATCACCCTTTTTAACGGTATAGTACGGGGTCTCGCTTTTTTTTACGGTTTTCTTTTCCAGCTTACCTGATTCGGTCTTTATTAATGGCTGTTTCTCCTGGGCTGTACTTTTAATTTTGGCAATTCGCCCTGTTTCATCTTCTGTCTTTCCTTCCACATCTGTCAAAAGCGTTTCTGTCGGTTTATTTAGAGCACCTTCTTTAGTGACAAGGGTATCTTCCGCTTCTCCTTTTTGCAGGTCTGTCTTGATTTTTTCTTCGTTAGCCGTTAATAAAGGCGCGGATTTTTCAGGGGAAGGTATCTGTATGGGTCTAACAATTTTTGCCGGCCTTGGTGGAGGTTGGGGTGGTTCTTCCCTTGAGCAGTCTGAAATGATAAACAATGGCACAACTAAGGCATACAATATAGCAGATGAAACCCTCATGATTGCCTCCTTTGGGTAAAGGTATAAAAAGTTTCAGGCTTGATACGTTTACTCATAGTAAATACAGATTATTGATGAATTGCAGTATATGTCTGTGAGCCGGAATATTCGGCATCACAGATGGAATCGTATCCTTCCCAGCTGATAATAATTTCAGCATTTTGGCTGCCTACAAAGGACCCATCAATTGTAATAGAGTCGCCGCCTAAAAAACTATCACTTTTTCCAGTAAAGGAATTATTTTCTATCGGGTAACCGGGCTGACTTTCTCTAACCGCATCTGTGGTATATGGACCGGAGCATTGAGTCCCAACAAAATCCCCGCTATATGTGACGGAAAATTCTGTTACAAAAGGTGGGTCACCGCTAACGGTAAAGGAAATGCCGTCTCCAGACCAGATATCCTGGAGGGCCCAGGTTATCAATCCCAGGGCTTTTCTTAGTATAACGAGTGCATCGCCTACAGTAATTTCACCATCCGGACTTGGTTGTCCTTGGGCATCGAGGGGCGCAACATCTCCATGCTCCACATCCTCTTGCGTCTGTGCTTCAAGCCCCAGTGAAAATCTCAGGCATACCAGGGCATCACCGACATTAATCTGCCCATCCCTGTTTCCCAGTGGCGCCACATCACCATCTGGAATTGCAGCAAATATAACAGGTGTGCCGGCCAAAAGAACTATAATAAATACAATAGCCCTATATATCAGTTTTGTTTTTTTCATAGTACATCCCGCGGCGTTTTCCATCTTTTATCTCTCTTATCACATTTTCCATGGTTTTAATAGGACTAAAAAATCCCGTAAGCACCTTTCCAACTTGTTCGATTCTGTGATAACTGTGTATTTATTCTTGGTTGATAAAATTTAGCATACCCTTAATCGAATTTTTGATAAAGTATGTCTCCCTCTGTCTTATTTCAGGGTCAAATTGATTAAAAAATCTTACATGGGAATCCTTGACAAGGATTTCTTCAAAGATTTCTTTATCTCCCAGATTAAGACCTTTCCTTTTCCTTTCTTTTATTATATCTAACCAAAGGCCTATCTGTTCCTTGGCCATGCTCAAAAACTTACATGCATTACCGAGAAAGCCGTAATGTCCATAGCAGATTTTATTAGGACCCATCTCTGCAACATTAGAGATGGAGTTTAAGGCTGTCTGTGGCCTGAATGGAGGGGGAGTTGCCGGTCTGATAAAGAGATTGCCATTTAATGGTATATGGACACCTGCAACTTCACCGGCGAATAAGAGATCATTAAACAAAAAACTCATATGATGAGATGCATGGCCTGGCGTCTTCACTAACCGGATATTGTAATCCTTCCAATTAATATTGTTTTCCGTGCAAATTGTTTCTCTTGCAACAGGCAATGGTCTTCCATACGCAATCGCCAAATCCCCCAGGACATCTAAAGAGCCTTCCCATAGTTTGTCAGGATCAGCAAGGTGGTCTACAGCCTTAGGGTGGCAAACTATGGGAGACCCTGGATAGGCCCTTGCCAGGTCTCCGCATCCTCCTCCATGATCGAGATGGATATGTGTAAGAAAAATATAATCAATTTTCCTGACATTAATTTCAAGTAATGCATTTATTAGAACATTTATAGTAACGGAGGGGCCGGGGTCTATTATTATAGCGCTGTCTCCCTTCTTGATTATCCAACTGCTTATAAAGCGGTGAAACCCAGGCAAGGGCAAATCAAGGTCTATTAAAAAAAGATTTTCAAGGATTCTGTGTACTGCCATTTATCTCATTAGACGGGAAATTCAAATATTGCCGCCTCCCCTAATTCTTCCTCTATTCTCAATAATCTGTTGTACTTACATATTCTCTCCGATCTGCTCAGGGAACCGGTTTTTATCTGACCGCTGCCTGCAGCCACGCTCAGATCTGCAATGAAACTGTCTTCCGTTTCTCCGGAGCGGTGGGAAACAACTGTTTTCCAGCCGGCCTTATGGGTCATTTCAATAGCCTTCAGGGTCTCTGTGAGTGTTCCAATCTGATTAAGTTTAATCAAAACTGCATTTGCAGAACCTTCTTTAACGCCCCTGGCTATCCTTTCCGGGTTGGTCACAAAGATATCATCTCCTACAATCTGAATCTTATCTCCCAGCCTTTGCGTCAATACTTTCCAGTTATCCCAGTCATCTTCGTCAAGACCGTCTTCCAGGGAAAAGATAGGGTAACGCTTAATCCAGTCTGCATAGAAATCTACCATCATCTCTGAATCCCTTTGTGATTTATCAGACATGCTGAATACGTATTTACCATCTTGATAAAAAGAATTTGCCGCTGCATCGAGTGCCAAAACGACATCTTCTCCAGGTCTGTAACCGGCTTTTTCTATTCCATCCAGTATCATCTCTACTCCCTGCTCATTTGAGGACAGATCCGGGGCAAAACCACCTTCGTCGCCGACGCCGGTGGATAATTTATTATCCGAAAGAACCTTTGCAAGTGAATGAAATACCTCAGAGCCGATTCTAAGGGCCTCCCTGAATGTTTTACCTCCCTTAGGCACAATCATAAATTCCTGGAGATCCAGGCTGTTGGCGGCATGTTTTCCACCATTTACAATATTCATCATAGGCATGGGAAGCCTGCATGCATTTGTTCCGCCAATGTATCTGTATAGGGGCATCCCTAATGAATCAGCGGCGGCCCTTGCTACGGCAAGAGATACACCCAGTATCGCATTGGCGCCGAGTTTTTCCTTGTTTTCCGTGCCGTCTAAATCAATCATGGTTTTGTCAATAAGTGCCTGAGAAAATGGGTCCATCCCTATTATTTCCGGAGCAATAACATTATTTACATTTTTTACGGCCTTTAATACGCCATTTCCGGAATATCTTTTAGGGTCCGAATCTCTTAATTCTAATGCCTCAAGCTTACCTGTAGAGGCTCCTGATGGAACAGCTGCTTGACCCCAACCACCGTCAGATAAACAGGCCTCAACCTCAATGGTGGGGTTCCCCCTTGAGTCAAGAATTTCTCTTGCGAATATAATTTCTATTTTTTCCATAATAATGCTCCTTTCTGATCTTTATTTATTAAAAGGTTACCTCTCTCTAAAGAATATTTTGATTGGGATATGATTAAACCCAAGGCGTTTCCTAAACTGGTTAATAATATACCTCTTGTAAGAGGAAATAACACTCCCCGGCCTGTTAACAAAAATCAAAAAGACAGGCGGTCGAATTGATACCTGTGTAGAGTAAAAAAACTTAAGGCTCTTTCCTCCCACATATGGTGGAGGATGATCTTCTATTATATTTCTCAGTACATTGTTAATAATCGGGGTAGCAATATTAGTATTATATTGAGCCCAGACATTGTCTATTAGTGAAAATAGCTTTCTGACCTTTTCTCCTGTAAGGGCGGAAATGTTTAACCTTGGCACAAAGGGGATAAAACTCATTTGCCTGTCAATGGAATTATTCAATGAATTAATCAGGAATTTATCATTTCGTATAAGGTCCCATTTATTCAATGCTATGATCATACCACAGCCCTCATCAAGCGCATATCCGCAGATCCTTATATCCTGTTCATATATACCGGCCTTAGAGTCGATCAGGATAATGGAAATGTGGGCCATGCTGATCATTTTTAACGCCTTAATCATAGAGAATTTCTCAATTCTCTCTTTAACCCTTGTCTTTCTCCTGATGCCTGCTGTATCAATAAACAGGTAGGACTGGCCTTTTCTTTCAAAGGATATGTCCACAGAATCCCTGGTGGTCCCTGGTATTTCACTGACAAGTAACCTGTCAGATCCTATTATTTTGTTGATAAGGGAAGATTTGCCGACATTTGGCCGACCAATAAGCGCTACCCTTATATGTTCGTCATCTTTTTCCGTGGGTTTAAATGGTGGAAAATCCTTCGTTATCTCATCCATGAGGGCTGCAACCCCATATCCATGGGCTGATGAAACTGGAAATACCTCTTTGATCCCAAGGGAATAGAATTCCAGGCTTGCGTTTTCATGTTCCGGCCCGTCAATTTTATTTACAACATAAAAAACCTTTTTTTTGGACCGTCTTAAGATTGAAAGCAGCTCCTCGTCGCCTACAACAGGTCCTGCCTTTCCATCAAACATGAGCATAATGACGTCTGCTTCTTCAATAGCTATTCCTACCTGCCTCTTGATTCCCTCTGCAATTGTACCCTGCTGAGAGGTATCAAACCCTCCTGTGTCAACAAGAAGGAATTCTACGTCCTTCCAGTTTATAGTTGAATACAATCGATCTCTGGTCACCCCAGGCATGTCATCTACAAGGGCATTCCTTTTTTTTGCTAATCTATTAAAAAGGGTGGACTTGCCGACATTAGGTCGTCCGACTATGGCGATAACAGGAAGCATAATTATAATACTGATAATATCTTAATTAGTGTTAGCATATATTTTATACACCTACATTAAAACTGTCTATGTTCTTAGGAAGTGTTATATAGAAATCATTCCCATTCTCTCTCGGTCTGCAGCCGGTGAACCCTCCCTGGATATGGACAATATTATGAACAAAGTAAAGCCCGTGCCCCTCTCCATCCCCTGTATTATTACTGGATGCTTTATATCCATCTTCAAAAATAAGTAAGGCCTCTTTTGTAGTAATAGGTTTTCCAGTGCTAAAAAGAGTAAACTTAATTGCATTCTGAATATCATCGGATTCCTTGCCAATCAAGTCAATTCTGTAAGAGATATATTTTCTGTATTTGCCGTTTTTAAACAGAATAGGTTTGCAGTATTTCAAGGCATTAGAAAGCAGGTTAGCGAATACCTGGGCAGTAAGGCCTAAATCAACAAGGAGGGTCAAGTCTTCCTCTGAGGGCACTTGAGAATGCGCTATTACTTCTATTTCCTTATCTGTTAATCTTTTTCTATAATACTCAAGCTCTGGTAAAAATACATCTGTCAAAAGATTGTACGATCGTCTTTTGAGTACGTAACCTCCTGCCTTAAAATGTTCTCCCCGAAAGAGTGTTTCAAGGAACAGGCTTAAATGATTAAAGCGGCTTTCAAATTCCTTGATTTTATCCGCCATATTATGATGAACGTTATGGAGATTATCAATTTTCTGAGCAATATTATCTTTTAATAGGTTAGTTTCTTGATCATAGCTTTCGGAAAGTGCAGCATTGATTTTTTCTAATTCTGAAAAATGCCTTTTCAGGTTTTTTTTCATATTTATCAAAAATGCCTTATAATATAAATTGGGTGTAATGACATTATGCTCAATGTCTGCAACAAGCTGATTAATAAAACGGATATGTTCTATATTTTGGTTAAAAACAATCTTATTATGCATGTTATAACCGATCCTGTTTGCATACTTCTGGAAAAAGAGATATTTGTGGTCAGTCATTCTCTCTATGGGGTATATCTCTAACATTCCTAAAATTTGATTATCAAGGAACAGGGGCACCTTATCGCTCGAAATGCTTTTACCAATTATAGGGAAGATAAATGAATTCCCTGACCTGTAGGGGTTTTGATTAACTATAATATCCGGCCTGGCTACTTCAGGAGAATCCAAAAGACCCTCAGAAGTGCAGCACTGCATCATAAGGGCTTCATCTTCAGCCCTGATTGTGTAAATACAGCTCTCATGATCAAAAAAGAAATGTGTAACGGCAACTGCTATTCTATAAAGATGGTTCATAGAGGTAAATTCCTGAACCAGATCATAAAAGGCGAAGATAGCCATTGCCTCCTTGTTCTTAAATTTATAGGCAATATAATCCTCTTTTTTCTGTTTCAAGAGCTGGTAGGATGGATCCAGGTCGTGATACAATTATGCCTCCTTAGGGCTCACTCAAAAATAACTTCACATTTCAGGCGCCGATACATCCCTTCCGGCTGCGTTGTGGAAACTCGGAATATACTTATATTCCTGCGTTCCCACGCCTTGCCGGACGGGCGCCTCGACATCTGAAATTACAAACTTATTTTTTCTTGAACCCTTGTTTAATATTAGCCGAGCTCCTTATTTGTTAAATGGATGGTGTTCAGGGGCGGTTTTTGAATATCAGGAGTAAGTTAAACACCACTCAACTTTTTCAGGTTCATGTATTGGATTTATCTTTACAGACCAATTATAGTAACAAATCTAAAAGATATTGGAAAGCTAAACTTGAGGACCTTATAAGTACCCTTATAAACTACCTTTTATGGATTTAAAGACTTTACAACAGGATATAAATATGTCTAAAAGAAAAAAATCCTGCAATAGAAAATGGGATGGAGACGCCTTTGAGCCCCACCCATTCATATGGGATGAATTGGAGAATAAGAATCCAGAAAAAATTTGTACTAATTCCCTGGCAAGATACGAACATAAAAAAGGCTTTTCCTTGCCATTCCTAAATCAGGTATTTCAGGTTATGCCAGGCAAAAGAAATATTACGCCTCTATATAATTTTATACCAACAATAAAGTCCTTTGAATTGGATTTAATAATACTAACCTATTTATTGAGATCCTATCCAGTAGCTATAAGTGGGAAAATGGTAAATGAAAAACAAATTATAGGAGGAGAGGCATTCTTTAGAGGACCCCATACTCTTAATACAGTTCCTATAGAGGAAAAATTCGGTGAGGACAAGCAATCATTTTTATCAAAGGGAAAAAAGCTTAAGGGCGAGGTGAAAAAATTAGGAGATGCAGCCATTTGTTTACCGGTATTCCCAAGGGTGCCGGTGACTCTTATCCTCTGGGAAAAAGATGACGAATTTCCTGCAGAGGTAAATGTAAATTTTGATGCCACTATATCAAAACACCTGCCTCTGGATTGTATCTGGGCCATGATAAATGTATTATCAAAATGGATGACAATGATTCATTGAGAAGTCTGCAAAACGTCCGGCATTTTATTTGCTGACGAAATACTGACATGGAACACGAGGATAAAAGCTTGAATAGTGAATTGTGGTGGCATCTTATTTACTATTCAAGCTTTTATCCCAAGTCCTCATTGACCCCAAGTCCTATTGATTTTTCGTTCAGCAAAGTGATTTTTCTGCGGAATTTTGCGATATTGCCTCTTCTCAGGTTGAAAAGAGTCTTCGTGCTCAGCAACCCAACTTGGACCCACACTCCATCTAACTAACAATTTCTCTTAACAGTCCTCTACATCTCCGATTCGACTCTTTTCAAAATAGAATTCCAGCACTTTGAGCCGTTTTTACCGTACATATCTTGATAGTGAGTATCAATTAAATACTCATTTGAGTGACACATCAACCAATTTCTTAAATCAATCATCTTCTGATAACCTTTTTCAATTTCCTCTTTGTCATCCCAATGATCACGCCAATAGTCCCACATAAATTGGTTGGTGTCTTCCACGATCAGATAATCTTCGCTTTGAAGACCATTATTATGAAAATATTCCAAGACCCCGGTCAGATTGACATGGGCATCTTCTATCACTAACCAAGGGTGAGGAAGTGTGGCAAGCAGTTCATGAGAAAGGGTTGGGCTTAAATCGTTACAATCACCTTGGATAAAATGAATCCGCTTATCAGCCTTCGCTTTATCGTGAACTAGGGAAATATCAATATCCAACGAGTAAATGGCACATTCTATTTTGAAGATGTCCAAGTGATCTGCCAACCAAACCGCGCTTCCCCCGTTAAACGCACCCAGTTCAATAATGGTTTTGGGGCGTAATTCATGCAACAACATCGGATAAAGAGCAATTTCTAGGGGGCCCTTATTGAGGAGTATTTCTCCCCAACTTTGGACATAAGGATTGGCTAATAATGGCCCCCAAGCATCCTTTGGCAAATCAGAAGTATCTGCTCTATCAGTAATACTGACAAACCGATTGGCGTTTGTGACTGGATGCAAATTTTGTTTGATCACATCATGATAGTCATTGTAATGCATTAAGTTTTCCTTCAAGTCAAGCGTGGTCAAAAAAATGATAAAGAACTGATACTGAGGTAAATAAGCCTGACTACCATTAAGAAAATTGATAAGAACTCCCTTTTTGTGGAAAGGAGCATAGAAAATTTATCATTGTGGGTCAAGCACAAAATGCCTGCATTATATTGTGGTGGAGGGCTTTTTATGAAATTCATTAGATGGTAGTGTTTAAAAGTGACCAGATAGAAGACAGTTTTTTGAAGGATTTGTAACCGTTCAGGGATTCAAAGGTTCAGGATTCAAAGGTTGTATTCTCATCACCATACGCTATTTTGTAAGCGTTTTGTACGGGAAAACCGCCCGCTTCTACATCCCCATAAACCCGCCTGCCTTATCTGAACCACAGTGATGGCGGGCAGGTCCGGAACATGGTATTTGGCGATGATGTGGCAAACCCCGTATTTTTTACGAGCATTTCGGGGGTCCAATTTCAGTTTTTCCCCTAACCCTGAACCCTGAACGTTGAACCCGTGAACGGTTACAAGGATTTATTATGGTATTTTATTAACGCTCAGGGATTGTAGGTTTATAGATCGTATTTTTCCAGGCAAAAAAGAGGGCGGTAAAATAGAGAAGTTCTCCAACTGCCAAGAGATCATATCTGTAAGGC
>Ga0307990_1001577_pt1 | contig 19073 bp, 14 predicted proteins | sample EllFjometagen129_FD_203168 | JGI IMG/M metagenome (GOLD analysis project Ga0307990, IMG submission 203168) | Marine microbial communities from Ellis Fjord, Antarctic Ocean - #129 | ecosystem: Environmental > Aquatic > Marine > Unclassified | place: Southern Ocean | collected 2014-10-08
TTCAATTTCCAATGATCGTATGCTTATTCTTGACCTGTTCTGTGAATCAACCCCCATGTGGAACCAGACTGACGCGTTCTGCAACAAACCGTGGATGTGGTGTAATGTACACAGCTTTGGCTGCAGCGTGAACCTCGGAGGCGCCTTGAACAAAAACAACGAGGGTCTGATGTCGGCCCGTTCTGATCCCAACAGCGGACAGCTCACGGGCCTGGGCTTTGTCAATGAAGGACTTGACTACAATCCAGTGGCTTATGACTTGATGTTCGAAATGGCCTGGCGTGACACACCAGTTGATCTGAGCCAATGGATCGCTAACTATGCCCATCACCGCTACGGTCAAACCCAGGTCCACGCACAGCAAGCCTGGCAGATCCTCGCAGATACCGTGTACAAGGCGCCGAACCGGTCGCGTTCGATTATTGATCACACACCTCGTTTGACGCCTGGGGGTAGCCTACCCACCTACAGCAACCAGCGATTGGCTGATGCCTGGCACCATCTGCTGCAGGCGTCTGATGAACTGGCCAGAACAGACACCTACGGGTTTGACTTGGCCAATGTGGCCCGTCAAGTGTTGTCGAATCATGCGGCCACGCTACACATTGATCTCATGGACACTTTTAAGGCAAAGGATGCGCAGGCATTTCAAAAGGCGTCTGAACAATTCCTCGAACTGATCCGTGATCTGGATGAACTGCTGGGCACACGTCCTGAATTCCTCCTGGGTCGCTGGTTGGAAGATGCCAAGCGTTGGGGGACCAGCGACGCTGAACAGGCCATCCTTCAATGGAATGCTCGCCGCGTGCTCACGCTGTGGGGCCAAGGTCCTGCGATTGACGATTATGCACGCAAAGAGTGGTCCGGTATGCTCAGCGGTTATTATTTGAAACGATGGGAATGGTATCTGCACGAGATAGGCAAATCCCTGAACAACAAACACGCGTTCGATAACGCTGCATTCAACAAAAAACTGCGACAGTGGATGGTTGCATGGTCGGACGGCCAGGAGACCTATCCCACTGAACCCAGCGGTGACAGCGTGGCCGTGGCCAGACGACTGTGGAAGAAGTACCAAGATGCCTTTAAACCGAATGCTGTCAGCCTGACCACGGACAAGCCGGTCACCTGTTCACATGCACTACCGGAACACGCAGCTCACCTGGCAAACGATGGCTGGCGCAGCAATACCAATGCGTACTGGGCCACTGATGTGACGCAACACCCTGAAGCATGGTGGCAAGTCGACCTGGAGGAACCCACCTCAGTAAGCCGCGTCGTGGTGGTGGGTTATTTCGGCGACTCACGTTATTACGGTTTCACGATTAAAACATCGTTGGACGGCAAGATATGGGACAGGGTCGCTGATAAGCGTGATAATATAAAACCCTCCACATCCAAAGGCACAACCTGCAAATTTGAGCCTCGGCACGTACGATACATCAGGGTCACACAAACTTCCAACTCCGCCAATACGGGGCGACATCTGGTGGAAGTCTTAGTGTTTTCTGAATAGAGCAGTCACCAACAACCGTTATTAAGGAGATGTATCTTGCATTTGAAAAACAATTGGCTGAGAATGATCCTGTTTATAGCGGGTTTTGGCGTGACTACCTCGTCTCTATTGGCTAGCACCCAAATGTTTGATCCAGTATTGGATGATCCGGACAGAGAGTGGTGTTATGCGGCGAATTCGACCACGGTCATTGGCAAGCCCTTTGTGCCCGAGCCGGTTCAGGTGACCTATGACGGCGCTGTTTACACGCGGTATGCGGAACTTTGCTTTTTTTACGGGTCAGAATTTAAACCCGTACTGGCCAGGCAAAAGACATTTCATAAGGGATGGATACCGATTGTCCAGTATCAGTGGACTGATGGATCCATTGAGTATGCCCTGGAAATTTTTAGTACGGAAGCGGCCGGTCTTGGGACTGGAAATCTCGTTCAGTTTGTCAAACTGTCCATGAAAAACGGGTCCGATTCAGAGGTCGTTGGGCAAGTCGCAGCGGCCATCAGGGGATCTGCCGGGCAAAACAAATTTTATCGCAAAGGCACAACTCACCAGCCCGTTGGGCCTGAGACGATGTTTTCCATGAAGAATCGAATGGTAGTACGAGACGGTAAGTTGATTTACTGCTGCTCCAAGGGCGCCAAGCCATTTGTGCTTGTCAATGAAGCCTATAAAAAGCCCTATGCAGCCCAGGACTATCACCTCTCAAATCGCTCGGCAACGGCTTTTAATGTGTATCAACATAAATTAGGTGCTGGCGAAGCGTTTGATGCCTTCTTTGTCATGCCGCGCGTTCCTGTGGCTGACACAAAACTTGGTGATCGCTTAAAGGCCTTAGATTATGCCAGTAAACGCTCGGAAACGGTTCACTATTGGCAGGATCTCTTTGCACGCTGTTCCTTTGAAATCCCGGAAAAACGGGTGAATGATTCCTGGCGTGCCTCCTTGGTCCACCTGATGCTCGCGACGCGTGCTGCCGGTGACGGCACAGGCAAGCGACAAGGCAGTGGTTTGACTTATGATGGGCTCTTCTTGAATGACTACATGGACATGCTCCTGGCCTATGAAACAGGTGGTTTTCATGAGTTTTCCTCACCTAACGTGGATTGGCTTTTAAAGAAGCAACATAAAAGTGGTTTGTTCATTGATGTGCATAACCGTGGCAATAATGATATTGTGACGTCTCATGGGCAGGGCCTCTTTGCCTTGGCCTATCGTTGTTTGACAACCCGTGATAAGGCTTACGCCCGACGTGTGTATCCGGCTGTAAAAAAAGCGGTTGAGTTCACGATCAACGACCATTTGCACCACAACAAACATGGTTTAATCCGCCCCTCCATTCCCTATGATGCCCCCATGCTAACAGGCTACCACACCTGTCACAACCTCTTTGCCCTGGTGGGACTACGGGCTGGCATTCGTATGGCACGTTTTTTAGGTCATGAGCATGAGGCTGATGAGTGGGCCAAGGCCGAAAGGACCTATACAGTGGCGATCCTGAAAGCTGTCGACGACGTCTACCAGCGGGAAGGCTATATCCGATCAGGTCTCTATGATTGGAAAGCAGGCTGGGTGCAGGGCCGTAAGGGCAATGTGAATAAGCATCCGAATCAGGATTGGGAGAATAATCTATTACTCTATCCCACAGAACTGATGTCGCCAAACGATCCACGTGTCACAAAAACACTGGCCACGATTCGAGCCAGAAGATACCGTGAAGGCGTCATGACCTATCGTGATGGCATGCACATCCACCAATATGTGACTGTGAATCAGGCCCATCAGTACCTTGTCCAGGGCGATCAACAGCATGCCTTGTTGGATCTCTACCATATCCTCCTGCACAATGGGTCCACACACGAAGGTTTTGAGAATATGGTCGATCCATGGACTATTCGAACGCCAGGTGCCAGTTGGCCCCCGCCCCATGCCTGGGCAGCCGCCAAGATTGCCCTGTTTATTCGCAATAGCCTGGTCCTGGAATATGGTGGTGACTTTGGCATGGAGATGGCAAAACGGGACCTTCGTCTGTATTCACTAATTTCACCTGCGTGGACTAAGGCGGGTCAATCAGTGGTGATTAAAAATGCTCCCACTGAGATGGGGGCCATTTCAAGTACCTTGTCCTTTGAAAGCAGTGGTGCCACTTTACAAATGAACGCCCAATTTCATACGCCACCCAGGTATCTGGTTTTTAGAATCCCCTATTTTGTGACCTTGTCATCCTATCAAGCCAATGGCAAGCAGGCCTTTGAAAACGAGGGACTGCTCTGTTTGAGTCCTGACACCACAGAGGTTTCACTGGTATGGCAGGCCAAAAAACATGTCCATGACAATAGCTTCCAGAAGATTCTGAAAGGATATCGTAGCGAATATGGTTATGTGGAAGACGGCAACTATGGTCCTGAGCGTGCGGTTAAGCCCTTCCTGTTGGAGGATGAAAAGGCCTATCCCGCAGAGCCGTTGAGCTTTGATCTGGTGCGTAAGGCCTTTCTCAAGGAGTATGGAAGACGTTACACCGAGTATCAACAAGCAGGTGGCAAGCCCTATGAGGTGAACTCACCTCACCTGCTGAGCACGGTTGAGCGTAAAGCGGAATAATCAAGACACCATAGAAAGACAGTGTAATGACCAGACGTGAAAGGCTTATGGCCACGATAAGAGGAGAGTCGGTTGACAGGCCTCCGGTATCATTTTATGAACTCAATGGACTGGATGAGAACCCCCATGATCCTGATCCATTCAATATCTACACAGATCCATCGTGGCATCCCCTGATAGAACTAACGCGAGACAAGACCGACCGTATTGTCATGCGAGATATACAGTTTGCGGGGCTGGAACGTGATCTTATTGACAATCTGGCCCAACTCCGCATACATGAGAACAACACCGGTCGACATGTGACAAAGACCATCAATGTGAACGGTCACGTTTTGACCTGCCGCACACGCCGTGATCGGGATGTCAACACCATCTGGACTCAAGAGCACTTACTCAAGGATGTCGATGACCTCCGGGCCTTTCTGGAAATCCCCCTTCCCCAGGTACGGCCGACCGATCTGATAACAAGCTCAATTCTCCAAGCCGAAGAGACCTTGGGAGATAGCGGCATTGTCATGCTTGACACATTTGATCCCTTGTGCCTGGCAGCAGCCCTATTCTCCATGGAAGACTACACCATCATCGCCCTGACCGAACCCACACTCTTTCATCAGCTGCTCGAAAAACTTGCTGATTTTCTATTGCCCCAAATTAAAGCCGCTGCCCAGAGCCTGCCTGGTCGACTGTGGCGCATCTACGGACCGGAATACGCATCACCACCCTATCTTCCCCCACGTCTGTTTCGTGAGTATGTGGTCCGCTACGACACGCCCATGATCAAAGCGATCCATCAGTACGGAGGCTATGCGCGCATACACTCCCACGGCAATTTAAAACTCATTCTCGATGACATCATGGCCACGGGTTGCATGGGACTCGATCCCATTGAGCCAGCACCGCAGGGCGATGTGTCTTTGGCCTATGTACGAGAACGCTATGGCAAAGAGTTGGTGTTATTCGGCAACCTGGAGGCCAGCGACATTGAAAACTGTCCCACCGATCAGTTTGAAACCAAGGTCCAGCAGGCTCTAAAAGAAGGCACGTCAGGAAGTGGACGCGGCTTCGTACTCATGCCTTCAGCCTGTCCCTATGGCCGAAAACTGTCCACACTCGCCCTGAAAAACTACGAGAAGATCATTGAGGTTGTGGAGCAATTTTCAGCGATAACGTGTTAGAAAGCCTTGAATATTAACAATGGCAGTGTTATAATTGAAGGCATGTATAAGCATCGTCTACTAACTGATCGATTTAAACGGCTGATAAGTTATTTTCCCGCCGTGGTTGTGACAGGCGCACGACAGGTTGGCAAAAGCACCTTTGTCAAACATGTATTAGGGCCAGGGGCGGATTATGTGCTTTTTGATCCGGTTGAGGATGTTGAGAATGCCCGAGCTGAACCGCATCTGTTTTTAAACAACCATCAAACACCATTGATTCTGGACGAAATTCAATATGTGCCTGAGTTGGTCCCGGTAATAAAGCGAAGAATCGATGCCAATCGCAGCCCAGGCCAATACGTCTTGACTGGTTCACAGCAATGGTCTGTGATGAAATCGATCGCTGAAAGTTTGGCTGGACGTGCCGTATTTTTGGATCTAAATGGATTCAGTTTACAAGAGATCGCCCAAAACAGAACCACGTCTTGGCTGGAACGTTGGTTGGATACACCCACGCTGGAGACATTGCAAGCCACGTCACTCATCGCCTTGGACCATTCCTTATATGAAACGTTATGGCGAGGTTTTCTACCCGAAGCGACTCTCATGCCATTAGACCTGGTGAACGATTTTCACAAGGCCTATTTTCGTACCTATATTGAGCGGGATGCCAGACAATTTGCCGATGTGTCCGACTGGCAACAGTTCAGTCGCTTCATGCGTCTGGTGGCAGCCTTAACCGCTCAGGAAATTAACTACAGCCAGGTTGGCCGTGACATAGGATTAAATCCTCAGACAGCCAAACGCTGGCTGGATATTCTTAAAGCAACGTTTCAATGGTTTGAAGTGTCTGCCTATTCAAACAATGCCATCAAACGGGTCAGTAGCAAACCCAAAGGCTACCTTTCCGATACGGGCATGGCCTGTTTTTCCCAGGCGATCAGTACGCCTGGGGCCATTGCCGCCCATCCCCTATGGGGGGCCTTGTTTGAAAGTGCCGTGGTGAATGAACTGAGAAAACAACTGGGACTCATGAAATCACAAGTCAATATGTATCATTGGCGTGCCTACAGCGGGGCTGAAGTCGATCTAATTTTGGAGAGAGACGGCTGTTATTACCCCATCGAAATAAAGGCCACGAGTGCACCAAAACGTAAACACACCACAGGTATAAGTGCTTTTCGAACGGCTTACCCTGGTTTAAACATTGCTTCAGGCTTAGTCATTGGACCTATTGAAAAACCGATGCCTCTCTCTGAAATTGACATGGCGATGCCCTGGCACGCTTTTCTACCGTCCCCCGAAAAACAATAACGGCAGCGCTATCGGGACCGTGACTTTTACTAAAACGGGAAGTCATTTTTGAGTTGCCCCTTTGCAAGTATTCGAGTTCACGTCCTGGCGGAATTATGCGGCACCATTGTTGATCTTCCAGTATGTACACCACAAAACAAGGAACGCTGCGCGTGCTTGTTTTAATCATTGTCAGCCACAGATGGATACAGATTTACACAGATGCTGTCGCGTATTCGTGGCGTTTGGCTTGTGCGTAGAACGCCGTCAAACACGCTGATGCATTGCTCTATGGTCCCTTTGCCATGAAACAAAGTCGTTCGAAAAAGTGGGCAAAGGAAGGGGCAGCGATCAAACGGAGTTTGAAGAGCAGACCCTGACGAAGCACACGAGGGAAGCGCAGCTTACCAGGAACGATGAACTCAAGAATAAGCCCAATCTCACACCCCCGGCGACATCTGTGTTCATCTGTATCCATCTGTGGCAAAAAGAGTTTTTACAGGAGTGTCAACAGACGTTATCATCCCAAGCATCCAAAAGCAAAGAGAGGAACAACCGATGAGCAATCATCTAAATCAAATCACCAAGTCAATCATTGGATGTGCCTATACAGTGGGCAACGCGCTGGGAGCACAGATTCCTGGAAAAAGCATATAAAAATGCCCTCAGCCTGTCCCTATGGCCGAAAACTATCCACACTCGCCCTGAAAAATTACGAGAAGATCATTGAGGTTGTTGAGACATTTTCAGCGATAACGTGTTAGAAACCACCTCACGCAAACTGTTTGCCAATGCATTTATGTCGGCTTTTCATCTTGATACAAAAGTACTTACAAGAATGTCTCATAAAATTTCGGCACTGGCCTTCAGCGAGGTTCTTGCCTTTGTGCGAGAATAATTATGGGTTTCCCTTGGAACTTGCCCCGTTTTATGGATTTGGGTACAATATGTTAGTGCTTTGATTATACATCTTTGAGGAAGTTAAATAGGAATATGGAGTTTTACAGTAGATACGGTATTGGATATCTAAGCATTATTGTACAGTGAGGCTAACGATGACCAACGAAAACACAACACAGATTGCGTTATTCAAGAAAAGAGAGATACGACGCATTATTCATAATAATGAATGGTGGTTCTCCATTGGTGATGTCATTGAATTGCTAACTGATAGTGCAGACGTAAAACAATACATAAAACGAATGCGTAGCCGTGATCCTGAATTGAATACCAACTGGGGTACACTTTGTACCCCCCTTAAAATGGCAACCAAAGATGGGAAAAAACGCAAAATCAATAGTGCCAATACAGAAGGCTTGTTTCGTATTATCCAGTCCATTCCTTCTCCCAAAGCGGAACCTTTCAAACGTTGGCTGGCAAAAGTGGGGTATGAGCGAGTACAAAAACCATAAAAACATATCTGCCAAATCCAAAGCCAATCTGCGTGATAATATGACCGACTTGGAACTAATCTTCACCATGTTAGGAGAAAAGGTCACGACCGAGATTAGTCAGCAGGAGAGGCCAGAAACGTTTGTGGATAACAAACAGGTTGCCCATCGCGGCGGAAAAGTAGCCGGTAATGCCAGGAAAGACACCGAGAAAGAACTCGGACGAAGTATTATTTCCAAAGAGAATTATTTGTCAGATCAGTTGCCGGGTAATGATTCTGAGTTACTGGACGGGGAGTAGTGAACAAAGCAGCAATAACTTTGCCAAAAAAAACAGTTCGTCATGGCGGGGAGGAACAACACGGCGCAGTCTTTCCACCACGGACAATCAAAACTCATCACTCTAAAGATCCAACGCGGTAGGGATCATTGGTTCTTTTCGAAAGACCATAAATGAAGAAGGAGACGCGTTCTTGTTCAATGTATTTTCCACCATAGAGGATATGACGGCTTGAATATACGAATGGGTGAACCTTTTCAGTTTGGATATGAATCGGAAGGGATATACTGGTTTTAATGTCACTATATTACATCGCAAAGCGATTCCGCACTTCGCACTTCGCACTTCATCCTTCACACTTCGGTTCCGGCGAACCCCTGAACAAGTCCAATCCCAAAACAACGGCCTCAGCCCTTCATGCTCCCTGTCCTTCACGGTAAAAAATACCTCATTCGAGCATCGCGAGAACCTTGACGCTTCAAATAAATGGCAATTATTGCGACTACCAAGAACCTAAATTGCGACATGTTTTGCGACATGTTAACTCACCATAGCGACATGAGAATCTGCCTGATTTAGTATACTTTATACAGTCAGATCCAGGTGCATTGACTTTATCAACTGATAACAAGTGTAGAATCCGTACTTTGGCGTGTAGCCCTGGTAGGGGTATTAATCACGTATTTGTTTGGAGGAAAAATTATGTTGAAGCAAACGATCACTATTGTAGCGGTTGCGGGACTGGTCTTCGCCATGGCCCCGGCGGCGCTAATTACACCAATCAGCGCCACCGCAAGCACTGAGTTGTCCGGGGCATATGATGCCGGCAACCTGATAGACGACAGCGGGCTGTCCGGGACCGCGCGCCATGCGATTACTGATACACATGCAGCTGGTATTGACGTGTCGTGGTTGAGTTCGGGTACTCCTCTTCCACAAACAGTCACTTTTGACCTGGGAAAGTCCTATCTCCTCAGCGACGTTACCATCTGGCAGTACGCACATCCAAACGCGAATTGGGCCAAGGACATTACGATCGACTTCTCGATGACCGGAACAGGCGGAACCTTTGGCAATAGCGTTTCGATCGCAATGGACCCGGGCGAACTGGACCTGCCAGCGCAGAACTTCAACTTGGGGGGATCGGTTGAAGCGAACGCGGTGAGATTCACAATCACGAGCAGAGAAGGTGGCGGAGCGGCTCACGTTGGGCTGTCCGAAGTGAAATTCATAGGGTATCCTTCTGCCCTTAGCGGCAAACCAAGCCCTTAAAACACCGCCACGGACGTTGTAAACAATGTCACCCTCAATTGGAATGCGGGTAGGTTTGCTCAAACACATAATGTGTATTTCGGTATCTCATTTGAAGATGTTAATGCTGCTATTGTACCGACCGCTTCAGGGCTTGATGCCAATTCGTTTGATCCGGGACGTCTTGATTTTGGTCAAACATATTTCTGGCGTGTGGATGAAGTCAATGGAGCACCAGACAAAACTGTTTTTAAAGGTAATACCTGGAGTTTTGAGGCTGAACCGTATTCGATCCCGATTCCCGGCTCCGCCGTGACTGTAACCGCAAGTTCCAGTACTGAAATCTCTCCGGCAGAAAATACGATTGATAACTCAGGTCTTGATCCCAATAACGCACATTCTTTCAACAATGAAGATATGTGGTATAGTGCATCAGGTGATCCTGATCCCTGGATTCAATATGAATTCGAGGCAGTTAAAAAACTGGATGGGATGAATGTATGGAATTCTAATAGTACCTCTGAATCAGTGATTGGCTGGGGTGTCAAAGATGTCCAGATCGAGTATTCTACAGATGGCGAATCTTGGGATGTGCTGGAAGATGCGAATCAGTTCAGTCGTGGGCCGGGCTCACCCACTTACAATCAGTATGACGAGATTGCATTTAATGATGTTGCAGCCAAGTATGTGCGTTTGAATATACAGAGCAACTGGGGTGGCGTGGTGCAGCAATACAGCCTTAGTGAAGTGCAATTCTTTGCGATTCCAACTGAGGCACGTACGCCAGTGCCAGACTCTGAATCAGTGGACATTCTTCCTGACGTTGTCGTGTCCTGGCGTGCAGGTCGCGAAGCCGCTCAAAGTACTGTGTATGTCAGTACAGATCCCAATGAAGTGGCTGATGGTCTGGCTGCTTCTGCGACATCTAATACCAACAGTTTGGACCTTACCTCGCTTGATCTTCGGCTGGGTCAGACCTATTACTGGCGTGTGGATGAAGTCAACGAGGCAGAGGTTGAGTTTGTGTGGGCAGGTCCAGTGTGGAGCTTCTCAACCGTGGCTGCCATTGTCGTTGATGATTTTGAGAGTTACGGCAACAACAGTCCCGATCGTCCTTTCCAAACTTGGCTTGATGGTATTGGCTATTCAGCCGATGAATTCTTCTCTGTCGAGTACAGTGGTAATGGTACAGGTGCCGCTATTGGCCATGACATCTGGAGTGGAGGCAGTACTCATTATAACGGCGATATCATGGAAAAAGCCAACACCATGGCAGGTAGTAATCAGTCTATGCCATTCTATTACAGCAATTCTGGTAACGTAGCATCTCAAACTGATCGGTCATTTACAACACCACAAGATTGGACTGTCAATGGGATTAAGACACTGGCCATTAACTTCTTCGGTGCCGCAGGCAACACAGGGCAATTGTACCTCAAGATTAATGACACCAAGGTGCTGTATGATCTTGACGCCACAAATATCACCAGGGCGAGCTGGCAAGCCTGGAACATTGATCTGTCCTCTGTAGACGACAATTTGCAAAACGTGACGCAATTGACGGTTGGTATCGAAGGGAGCAGCACATCTGGCCTCATCTATATTGACGATATTCGCTTGTATCCCAAAGCGGGTGAGTTGATTCTACCGGTGGATCCAGGCACGACTAGTCTGGTGAGTCATTATGCTCTTGATGGCGACTTCCGTGATTCTGTGGGCAGCCATGATGGTGTCGCCCTGGACAATCCCCAGTTTACGACTGATCCGGCTCGGGGGCAGGTTCTGTCTCTTGAAGGTGCCACCAGCGCAGTGGAGGTGCCGTATAGTGCTGACCTTAATCCCGAGGCCTTTACTGTAAGTCTTTGGGTCAACGCAGATCCGAGCGGCAGTGGTCATCGTTCACCGATCACTTCACGCGATGATTCACCTCAAAGCGGCTACATATTTTATGCAAATCCGAACAACATTTGGGAGTTCTGGATTGGCACAGGTAGTCGTTGGAACATTGTATCAGGTCCCGCCGTAGCATTGGGTGAATGGACTCATTTGGCGGCATCGTATGTCAATGAACAGAGCAGGCTTTACGTTAACGGATTTTTAGCTGGCGAAGCAACAGCTCCTATCAGCTTGAATACCCAGCGGCCGTTACGTATTGGGGCTGGTGCTACCGAACAAGATCCTCTTTTATTTTTCCAAGGCAATATCGATGATGTTCGTATCTACAATCAAGCGATATCTCATGGAGAAATCCTCTGGCTTTCCGATGCAGAATTGCCGATTCACAAGCCATTCTAATGGTTATGATGATACGTCTTACTAAATCCTGCATTGATGCCACACGCTAATGCCCACGCAAGGAAATAGTAAGTCCTCCTTCTAATGCCTCACACAGTTCGTGTGGGGCATTTTTTATGAGCTTTAAAGGGCCTCGGCTCATTGATCAAGCCGACACGTAAAAGGAGCGAGCAAAATGATTGAGCATTTTTGGTTGTTATTATCATTGGGCTGTGTAGGTTGGTATCTTGTTATTCTCGGCTATATTGCGGTAAAGGGTGCAGCAGATATCAAGACTATGTTGAAGCAGATCAGCGGTAAAGAATGATTTGAAACAGATTCCCAGTAATTGAAACAATTAACAGGACTTTTGCAAAAAGCCCTGTGGTATACAGTTTTTGGTTTTCAGCTTTTAGTAAAACGCGTTTTTTATGCTGTAAACTACCTACTGAAAACTGAAAACTTGCCGTTTACAAAACTTCAGAATTAATAAGCTTTGCACAAAGACAGAATCTTTTCAATCTCCAGAGTCTCTATCCCATCAATGGTTTGATTGTTCAGGCTTATCAAACAGGGTTTAAACGCTGGATAGCGCGTGCAAAATGTAGTCAATCCCTTAAGTTCGGAAAGCGATGTTTGCGAGGATTTGATCTCTATGGCTAAACGCTCGTTGTCAGGGGAAATAACAACCACATCCACTTCAAGGTCTCGATGCTTCCAATAATAGGCCTCCCATCCCGCTTCGATAAACCGTGCGATAACAGAATTACGTTTAAGAGGTTTCTGTAGATCATTTAATATCAAAGCCTTACAGGAATAATTACAATTTGTAAGATATACTTGATAAATCGACAAAGCCAGGGCTTTTCTTGAAAAAAGATCAAAGAAAAGTAATTACTTAATTGGCCTTAAAGGGCCAGATCTCTGTGGAATGGGACACATCATTCAGCGAAGAATCGGCCTGACGTAGACACAATGTCCCCCACCTGGGGCCAGTTTGGCTGCGATCGTATCGCCTTTCTTTACGTAAATCTTGCGAATGGCATAGGCTTCTTTGTTGTTGATGTAGTGGGTATCAGACGCATCTTCGTAGAGGGTCGCCTGATAGATTTTTCCGGCTTCAAGGAAATCCAGCTTGATTGGCAATTTGGCCCCTTTCTCATTACAGCAGGAGGCAATAAACCACTCCCTGCCGCTTCGACGGGCCGTGGTAATGGTTTCTCCGATACTGGCATTTGTAATGTGCGTTTCATCCCAGGTCATTGGAAGCTTGGATATAAACTCAAATAAATCCGCTTTGGCTTCATAGGAATCGGGTGTATCCGGGAGGTAGGATAATCCGGAGAATGTGATCAACACGCGTGCGCATTCAGCCACAACCGTGGAATGAATCGGTTTAAACACTTTGGGACGTTCTTCTAATCCATTCAATGTGAGAAACCCATTACACATGTCCAGGGGACCCGCCAACATGTTGCAAAAAACGGTGGTACAAAAGGTCTCAGGTGTAAACGAACGTGTGGCATCTGCCTGGGCATGACAGAACTCACGGGACACATAATTGGGGTATGCCCGACGATCGCCTGAGGGAGGAACCGGGCCATCATGAAAATCGCACATCAGCTCATACTTGGCACACATGTCAACAATTTTTCGCGTATCCAAGACTTTTTGTCGACCCTTGCCACGCATAAATCCATACTTGACGCCCGCAGCACCCCACGCATGGTAGGTCGCCAGGGTTTTCTCAAAATCATAATTGTGCCTGGCTATGTCATTGATGTAGAGGAAAACGCCGACATCGCGTTGCTTTCCATATTTGATCAAAGCCGGAATATCGATAGGATCTTCCCAATCCTTGGGTGCTGGCCGATCTGCCATTTTGGGGCTGTCAGAATTTGGTTGATATACCATGTAATCACGGCTCTTCATGGGGTTGGATTTGGCGTCAAATTCATGGCCATACCAATTGGCGTCAAGCACCAGATAGCGAACGTTGTTTTTTGAGGCAAAATCAATCATGCGACGCCAGGATGCCATATCCAGATTGTACCTGAAGCCGTCTTTGCCTGCCCCACCCCAGGCACGCCAGTCCCACATGGCCAGACCCGGTTTGATCCAGGATGTGTCTTTTATCCGATTGGGAGGGTTCAGATTGACCAACAGGTTGGCTGTCAGCAGGTCTCCGGAAGTCTTTCCCAGAAGAACAACTCGCCAGGATGTTTCATTGGGCAGTGTAACGCTGTTTTTTCCACATGACGACTTGAATTCGTTCTTTGATACCCTTTTGGGCGACAACTGCGAATAGTCGTAAATAGCTGCTTCGAGGACTGAGCAGTAGCAGTCGTCAGCCACCTTGACAGTCAGGGGAAATTGCTTCCCTCCGTATTGGCTGAGTGAAACTGGCCCAATATTGGGATGCTCTCCATTGGCACTCCAGCAGGTGTAGTCTCCGGTAAAGGCAAAGTGCGTATCATCATCTTTGATGGTGACTTCACCTTCGCCATACAATCTGTACCGCACAGCCACACCCTGATCATATGCCCTGACAATAATGTCCATTCTACGCTGTGCCAGCCCCTGCTCTTGAAGTTGCCAGGTCACCTCATGAAAGTGGTTCTTAATGTCAGAACATTTTCCCCATACAGGCTTCCAGGTTTTATTATGGGCGTGGGTACTGATATTGACACCCTCAAATCCATTTTCGAATGATTTCTCTGGCACATAACCAAGCTTTGATGGCTTCAAAATCTTGGCACCATCATACTGAACAGACCAAAACGGCTGGTTCTCGACCATTGATAGCGTGACAACAACGATACCTGAAGGAGATTTCAACGTAATCGGCCCTGTGGAAGTCTCGCTGATTGCCGCATAACAGCTCAATGTGCCCAAGGAGCATATGGCCAATAGATTAATTAACCTCTTCATAAGGATTAGAGCCCATTGGCTTTCAAATACTCAACACTCTTTTTAAGGATCTCTTCGCTGCCAATAATCTCAAGGGTTGAACTCTCAATATTGGTATCCTTGAGTACCTCACACACACCCTTGATATCAATGACACCATCACCCAAGGCAATGGTTGAAAAACCACATCCAAACTCTGTACCCCGTTTTGGCACCCACTCCTCGGGAAGATCCTTCCAGTGGATATGGTGAATCTTGTCTTTGAACACACGTGCCATTTCCACCGGATCTGCCCCACCCAGCCAGGAATTGCCTGTATCCAGATTTACGCCAAGAGACTCGGGATTGCCCAGCATGTCAAAGACGTCTTGCAGGCCCTTAATTGAATCAGTGATCGGGCCATGGGGCTCCAGTAGAAGATGCACACCGTAATCAGCAGCCATCTGCACGGGCGTATAGAGCTTTTCAGCAATGGTGAAGATCATCTGATCATAGGAAAGGTTTTTGGCCCAGTCAGAGCGAGGATCTGTCTCCGTGGTCACCACCTCTTTGACGCCAATGGCGGCGGCCATTTTGATGGCCTTCATGATCTCTGCCGTCTGATATTTACCCGGGTTACTGGGCTCAAGCAATGCCGCGTGGGCACAGATCGTAGCGGGCCTGATACCATAGGATTCAAAGAGACGCTTGACCTCAAAGGGATTCTCGTCCAGACTTATCGTGGGGGAAAAACCTGCAGAGCCCAACATACTACCGCCGGCATTGGTATCGGTGATATCTGCACAGGAAAACCCCATATCTTTGGCACGCTGAAGTTGCGTCTCAACACTGGCAAAGGGCTCAATCAAAAGGAACACACCAATATCCATACTTGAATCTCCAATTATCAAAGGTTATGAGGTTATGTACTCAAAACAAGTATACGGTTTCACCCCATCAGATCAATATAAAAGTGAACTGGCCATCGCCCCAGCTCGACAGTGGGTACAGGGCGTATATCGCGAAAAAAAAGACGACACGGACCAGGATAATCATCGATCATAGTAACTTTAAAATACCTTGTGTCCCGAATTCATGTCCACGCCCAAATTGACAGATTAACGGCACCTTCAAAATGGGCAATTTATATCTTTCAGTATGACACAAAAATGTTATCATAGTCTATGGAGTCACAACTGAAAAAACATTGATGATAATCCAGAAATCATGATGTTTGCCACAGTCAGGTCTATGTCTCGACATAGGCAGTGGATTGTGTCATCAAGGAGTTGGGTGTGCGGCGTGTGCAGACTCAAATATCAGGGTAGAAACCAAATTATAGTGAGGTGAATGATGTTTCAGAAAATTCTATGTTTGTGGATGGTGTTTGGCCTGGCAATCGTAGCCCACGCAGCAGATGTAACGCCACAACTCTATGTAACGTTTGACGGATCGCTGTCAGGCAATACCTATATGGCAGGTGCCGGCGAAATAATCAACGGCACGTTGAGTCTCAAGAACGGAACTGAGATTCTGGATGAAGGTCTCCTTAAGACCGCCGGTGGTGCGGAGGCACTTCATTTTCTATCGTCGACGAGCCTGGCCATGACAAATGCTGAGAATGAAACCATGGTCGGCACCAGCTTTATCATGGAAGGGATGGCCAGGCTCAATGGCGACCTTGCAGGATTTGACACGTTACTCAGTCTGGGTAGCGCAATCGCTTTTCGTTACCTCAATAATAGTGTGACTGACACGCATTATCATATGAATGGAACGACCTCCACAGGTTGGAAAGCAGTGAACGCCCCCGGCCCGCAGATTACGGATGCGGAAATAGTGCATTATGCCTTGATATATGAGTACGTCAGTGAGACGGAAGCCACCTTGTCGCTGTATGTAAACGGAGAGCAGTTTGGTGAAACCTTGACCAACACAACGCCTGCGGGAGGTGATCCTGATGGTGTCGGAATGATGTTTGGTGGGGAGGTGCATCCCAGTGCACCGAACCGTGGGATGCCGTGTGATTTGGACATGGTGGCCTTTTCAACTTTTACCGGCACATTCAATCCTGAGACTGATTTTGTGCTTCCTGACGGGCCTGGATCGGCAGCCTTGGCTTCTAACCAGAACCCAGCCAACAATGCCACAGACGTACTTCTCGATTCTATTCTGTCCTGGACGTCAGGTCAGTTTGCTGTCGAGCATAGTATATACGTTGGCGAGAGCTTTGAAGACGTTAATACGGCGTCTGTCCCAACCGCTTCTGGCCTGGATGTCAATTCGTTTGATCCGGGTCGTTTTTAGTTTGACAAGACCTATTTCTGGCGTGTGGACGAGGTCAATGGCGCACCGGACAGGACTGTACACAAGGGGAACACCTGGAATTTCACAGTGGAACCCTATTCAATCTCAATACCAGGCTCTGAGATTGTGGCCACGGCATCCAGCGCCTCTAATGACTTCTCAATACCAGAAAAAACACTTGACGGCTCTGGATTGGGTGAAGACGGCACACATGGCATCAAAACAGAAAGCATGTGGTATACAGCCATGGGCGATATGGCTCCCTGGATTCAATATGAATTTGACGGTATCAAAAAGCTGGATACCATGACCGTCTGGAACTCCAACAGTTCGGCCGAGGGCTTTATTGGCTATGGTGTTAAGGGTGTTCGGATTGAATATTCAAAGGACGGCGAAACCTGGGCTGTGTTCGAAGATGTCAATGAGTTCAGCCGGGCCACGGGCTTACCCACCTACAATCAGTATGATGAAGTGGCCTTGGGTGGCCTGGCAGCCAAAATGATTCGTTTGAATATCCAAAGCAACTGGGGTGGATTCATGCAGGCCTACAGCCTCAGTGAAGTCCAATTTAGCGAAATCCCCGTGGCCGCACGTACGCCAGTGCCAGACCCTGGGTCAGTAGATATTCTTCCTGACGTAGTTGTGTCCTGGCGTGCAGGTCGCCAAGCCGCTCAAAGTACAGTGTATGTCAGTACAGATCCCAATGAGGTGGCCGATGGCCTGGCTGCTTCTGCAACGTCCAACACCAATAGCATTAGCCTCAGTTCTTTTGATATTGAAATGGGCCAGACCTACTACTGGCGTGTGGATGAAGTCAACAATGCAGAGACTGAATCTGTCTGGACCGGACCGGTGTGGAGCTTCTCAACCGTGGCTGCAATTGTCGTTGAAGATTTTGAGAGTTACAACAATAACAGTCCGGACCGTCCCTTCCAGATATGGCTTGATGGCTTTGGCTATTCAGCCGATGAGTTCTTCCCGGCCGGATACGGCGGTAATGGCACAGGTGCCGGTATTGGGCATGACATCTGGAGCGTTGCCAGTGAGCACTATAACGGCAATATCATGGAAACCAGCAATACTCTGCCTGGAAGTGGTCAGTCTATGCCGTTCTACTATAACAATACTGGCGGTGTCGCATCACAGACAGAACGTACGTTCGCTGCCCCACAAGATTGGACCATCGGTAGGGCTCAAACTCTCTCAATTGCGTTTGCTGGTCAAGAGGGCAACACCGGCACATTGTACGCCAAGATCAACAACACCAAGGTCACCTATCCACATGCTGCCACCAATATTGCTTTGGGTGGTTGGCAGGCCTGGAATATTGACCTGTCTTCCATGAATGTTCAAGCGGTCACCAAGATTCAAATTGGTGTTGAGGGTAGCGGTGCCTCAGGTATGATCTTGATTGATGATATCAAACTGCATGCTGAAGCTGGTGTCGTGATCACACCTGCCGCGCCGAGTGACGGTCTGGTGGGTGCCTGGAGTTTTGATGAGGGCAGTGGTACGGTTGCTGCGGACAGTTCTGGCAATGGCCACAATGGAACAATTGTTGACAGTGCCTGGCAAGCTGGACAGGTGGGCTCGGCCTTGGTATTTGATGGTGTAAGTTCTCAGGTAACGCTTCCTGCAGCAGCCTGGAACACGATTGAGCAGCAAGCGACTGTGTGTCTATGGGCGTATATTGATTCTACGATAACACAGAACCCTGTGACGTTTGCAGCCTATCAAGATCCTACTAACAGCAACACCAGGGTCATGAGCACGCACATTCTCTGGGGTGGTACTTTGTACTTCGATGCGGGCGGTGATGGGGTCGACTATGACAGAATTAGCAAAGCCGCTTCTGCTGCTGACTATGGCGATGCCTGGATACATTGGGCGTTCGTTCAGAATGCCGACACGGGCGAGCAGAAGATATATCGCAACGGTATGCTCTGGCTCAGCGGGGTCGATAAAGTCAGACCTATGACTGACGTGACCTCCTTTACACTAGGTGCGAATAATGACGCTGAATTCTGGAAGGGCTCAATGGATGAGTTCCAACTGTATAACAAAGAACTGACCCAGGAAGAGATCCTTTGGCTTGCAAACAGAAAAGCCCCCATCGA
>Ga0307990_1001579_pt1 | contig 19064 bp, 12 predicted proteins | sample EllFjometagen129_FD_203168 | JGI IMG/M metagenome (GOLD analysis project Ga0307990, IMG submission 203168) | Marine microbial communities from Ellis Fjord, Antarctic Ocean - #129 | ecosystem: Environmental > Aquatic > Marine > Unclassified | place: Southern Ocean | collected 2014-10-08
AGGGGTCGGTTCCGACATGACAGGTTGCGATTCCTTCCGCACTCCGCTGATTCAGCAGCGCCAGCGAACCCTCCGGATTTATTTTCAGCGCGACAACACTTCCGGTTCCGGAACCTTCCTTCTTCGGAGGAGCCGCAACGTATAGAACCGGCAACACGGGATGAGCGGCGAGAAAGCTGGCGTTCTCCATTTCGTAGACCTATTCAAGTCCGGAAAGCGTTCCCGTTTGAGCGTCGAATTGCCCGACATAGATGCCTCCGCCACCGGTTGCGAAATAAACCCGGCCAGCCTGTGCAGCGGTGGCGAGCAGAAGAATGAAAAGAAAACTAATGATGCATTTCGTTTTCATGGCAATTCCTCCTTCTATGCTTTTCCTGAAGTCGAGACGGATATGCCTCCTAGCCCTCACGGTATCTTTGAGATCTCAATCTGAGGCGCAGGATATCATCACATTCAAATTTTCCCAATGGTTGGAAAAACAACCGCCGATTTTCCACGGCCGGTCAGCGTTTCTTTTTCTTCTGAGATGATGATGCATCTCTGGGCAGTATTACATTTTTCCCTTGAATCCGGCACTGTCGCGCAAATTCGAGTTGTTCTTCCACCTGCCCCGGTGCGGCTGCGTTTCCACCGGGAACCAGCTCTCCATAGGGGCGACCGATCGATTCCAACTCAGCGGTCAACAACGCGCGCATTTTCACTAACTGCGGACCGTACTCCGGCTGTCCCGCCAGATTTTTCATCTCTTTCGGGTCGGCATCGATCCGGAACAGCGCGTCCTCAACATAAAAGTTCGGGTTCGCCGCGCCGCGGGTTCCAATGCCGGAACGCCCGAGCGGTGCCAACACCGACGTCAGTTGTGCGCCCGAGGTTTTCTGGATCTTTTCAATCATCTCCTTCGGATACCGCAACGTGGTGTATTTAAAATCCTTTGTGCGCACGGCCCGGCCGGTGCCGAGTTCCACATAAAGATACTCGCGCCAGTCCGTCGGCTCCGCCCCTTTAAACAGCGGGGCCATGCTCCGGCCATCCAGCACGTAGTCCGCAGGCAGCTGCGCCCCGGCCAGATCAAACGCGGTGGCGGCAATGTCTAGACTTTGCACCAAGGCATCGCTCTGGACGCCGCCCTTGATTCCGTTCGGCCAGCGCATTAGGAACGGAACGCAGGTTCCGTCGATATCAAACAATGAGCCCTTGCGGTTCGAACCATGGTCGGCGGTGAAAATAAACAGGGTGTTATCGTCCAACCCCAGCTTTTTGAGCTTGTTCAGAATTGCGCCGACACCGGCATCTACCCACGAATAGCCGGCGTGCCCCTTCACGGGATCAAGCCCGCGCTTTCCGAGTTCGGCCAGAATTTCCCTGCGCGACAGCATGCCCTCCGGCTGAATGGGAGCGTCGAGCAATCCCTCGCCAGAAACCAGCGGTTCCTTTATGGAATCGTTCCATGACTTGTCCGGCCCATGCACCAGTGTGGTGCAGAAGTGGAGATAGAACGGTTCATCCTGGCTCTCTTCAATAAATTCCAAAGCGGCATCAATGGTCCACTCCAGATTGTGAGACGCGTACGGCTTTTCCAGGTTACCCAGATAGATATTCTTCGCCCAATCGAACCCACGGTCGGTCAGCATCTTGCGGGCAACCTGCTCGTTGGCGCGAAAGATCGCCGTTGTTTCCGGTGAATCCTTGGCCCCTTTCGGCAGATATTTCATGCCGTATTTTTTGTAATCCTCAGGCGATCGAAGCCCTTCGATCCCGCCGGCGTGGAACTTGCCGACATAGCCGGTACGATAGCCCGCCTGGCTCATCATAGCGCCAACGTTAAGATTGTCCTCCTCGAGGCCCACGTTGAAAACCGGATAGCCTTGCATCCCCTCCGGACACGCCTTCATAAAGAGGTCATGCGTCGACCGGCTCGCGTAGCGCCCGGTCAGAAAGCTGTAACGCGACGGGGTGCAAACCGTACTGGAAACAAATGCATTATTAAACAGCATGCCTTCTGCAACCATTCGGTCCAGATTCGGCGTCCAGACATTGGCACCATAAGCCCCTATGGACTCCTTATCCTGATCGTCCGTCAAAAACAAAATAATGTTCGGACGTTGGGCCGCGAACGTCGCAGACACACACGAAAATAAAATTAAACATACCCATTTTTTCACGTTGCTACTCCTTCAATTTCCTTTTTGCCAGTGTCTCCACTCGGATTCCAATGTTTGGAACTTTTCATCCGTTAATCCCTCGCCCACATTTCAAGCACAGCCCTTGTTGGATCATGGTCGGAGGGTCGCACGTTTTTGTACGGGCCGACATCAAAGCGTTCCTTCACAACACCGGCTTCGATCACACGAACCGTATTGGGCCAAACGAATATGTGGTCGATTTTCTTCGTTTCCGGATCGGTGTCGATCATGGCGATCGGCGGATCCGTTTCAAACACTTTTTCACCCATCAGATAACGAATGGGCTTCGTGACCTGCCTTTGATTGAAGTCCCCCATGAATATCACCGGATCTTCAGGCGCCTTGCGAGCGGCGATACGATCCGCGCAGAGCTGTGATGATTCATCGCGCCCGGTTCGATGATCCCAGTGCGTGTTGAATACATAAAGCGTTCGTCCCGTGGAAATCTCACGGAATCGCCCCCAGCTCGCAACGCGCGCCATGCTCGTCCAATCTCTGGAGCCGACGATCTCTGGAGTTTCTGACAATTGAAACGACCCTGAATCCCCCGGAATCAGTTCCCACCGGTCTTTTCGATAGAATATTTTTGAGCATTCATCGAACCGGTCGCCATCCCCTTTACGAAAGCGGCCAAGCTGCGCGTAGTCGGATAGCTTCTCTTCCAGAAAGGGAAGATATTCCGCCACGATTTCCTGCGTGCCTAAAAAATCGGGATGGGACGTCTTAATCATCCCGACGACGAGATCCTTGCGGACGGCCCAGGATAATTGATTGATGTCATTGCCCGCGGGATAGCGGACATTAAATGTCATCGCCGTGACGGAATTCCCGCCGGGCCTGGACGAATCCTCGGCAGCAAAATCAATCCCTTTCGAGCGCTGAGCCGCGAAAGCCGCAGACGCGCAGGCGAGCAAAGTTAGTACTATTGATTTTTTCATTTCGCGATTTCGTCCTATTTTATAGCGGGTTTCTTTTTCTTTTTCCCGCGCGATTTCCGCTTATAGTTTTTGCTACCGGCTGCGGGTTCTCCCATTTGGGCGAACCATTCGTCATAGAGCTTTTTCAGTTCTTGAAGTTTTTCCGGATGCGAATCCTTGAGGTTGTCTTTCTCCGCGATGTCTTCCGCAAGATTGTAGAGCCCCACTTCGCCGCGTTCGAAAAGGTATTTCCAATCCCCTTGACGCACAGCCCATTTTCCATCGCTCCCGGAGCACCAGTAGAGTGCGTCATGGATTTTATCCGTCTTTCCGAGCAACGCCGGAAGCATGTTTTTTCCATCGAGCGGCTTGGAGCCGGGTAGCGGGTCGATCCCCGCGACCGCGAGCGCGGTAGGCAGGATATCGGTCGACCAAACCGGCACGTCGCAGGTGCTTCCCGCTTTAAGCTTATTCGGCCAAGAGACGATGAATGGAACGCGGATGCCGCCTTCATAAGTGAACTGCTTCGCGCCACGCAGCGGCGCGTTGTTGGCGTGCATCGTTCCGGCACCGCCATTGTCGCTCAGATAGATGATGATCGTGTCGTCATACACGCCCGCGTCTTTCAAGGCGTTGACGATTTCGCCGACGCCAAGGTCGAGGTGGTAGAGCATAGCCATCAGAATATTGCGCGTCTCATCGCCCGTGTCGTAACGCTGCACATCTTCTTCCGGCGCCTGCGCTGGAGCGTGCACGGCGTTGTAGGCCACATACGCGAAAAACGGCTGGTCCTTTTCGCGTTGGATGAAATCGACCGCCTCTTCAGTAATGCGAGTGGTGATGTAACCTTTTTCGTTTTTCAGTATTTCCAAGTTGCGATAGACCGCACCCCCGAATTTAATGGCGGATTCAGAATCGTAATCCCAATAGTCGTGCGCGCCGCGGCCCATGAATCCGTAGAAATAGTCGAAGCCGCGATTAACCGCGTTGTAGTCCTCCGTCAGCCCGAGATGCCATTTGCCAAACGCACCGGAGCGGTAGCCCGCCTGTTTTAGATGAGTCGGGAACCAGATTTCATCCAGCGGCATGCCCGATCCGCCCTCCCCAGCGGTATAAATTCCAAACCGCTGCTGATAGCGCCCAGTCATGAGACCAGCACGCGTCGGCGAACAGACATAACCCGACGCATAGCCCTGTGTGCAAACGACGCCGGATTTCGCCAGATTATCAATATTCGGCGTGCTGACCTCTTTCGGGCTGTGCGGATTGTAGCTGACATCCGCATATCCCTGATCATCCGACAGAATGATGACAATGTTGGGCTTGCGATTTTCGGCGAAAGCAAGATGACCGACCCCGAGTAAACATAATATAAAACAACTAAACAATTTCATCTTTTAATTCCCCTTCTTTACAACCTTTTACTCCGGCGCCCCACGTCACCGACAACACATCCCATTTAAATATACTCGATTCTGAGCCCACGCATACGCAGCCCGGTGCGGCTCGGGTTACAAGTTACACCGGTCACATAATGCTGTTCGAACCGGGTTCCCTCTTTGGCGAGCTTGTCCAGCGTCGGAGTCTTGGCATACGGGTGGCCGTAGCATCCCAAATCGGCATAGCCCAGATCGTCGCAGAAGAAGAAAACGATATTCGGCGGCGGTACAGATGCCTCCTGCGACCACACAGGATTCCCGGCCAACAACACCCCAGCCAATACCACTCAACCTAGATTTTTAAACCCTCTTACATTCGTCATTTTTTCTCCTGAATATACAGTCCGCCGATCGTCAATAATCCATTCGACTGCACCCGAAGATCTCCGCCGTTACAACGCTTAGTAAACTTCGCATCCGGTAGATCAAACACCGCCACTTTCCACTGTTTGGAATTTTTGCAGTTCACTTCACCGGCCGGTTTCCAGCACCCCGGAACATTACCATCAAAGATTTCAGAGTCCGTGGAATCGTAACGCATTTGAATGGTTGCAAACCCCTCATCAAAGTAGACCACACGAATGCTGGCGCTCGCTGGGGCGTTCCAGTCCGGAGCAAAAGCATACAGATAGGCACCGTCCGCTTTCTGCGCATTGACACCCTGAATTTTCAAGGTTTGGAAAACTCCGTCGCCGTTGTTCAACAACTCCATCGCCCGACCCCATTCCGGCTTCACTACGGAAAAGGGCTCGCCCTGCTTTTCACCGGTCAGGTTCGGCATCGGGAAATCATCGGTACGGAACGGCGACGCCGGCATCCCGTTGCCGCCATACAAATTGCACAGCGGAAAATTGGCCCAGCCGTAGCGGACCGCCACCGGCTGCTTCACGTCCAGAGACCAAACCTCCACTGTGTCTTTGAAAATAATCGCGGCTTCAGCCGGTACAAATTTCCGGTCCGCGCCGCAAATCGTGAAGCCCTTCAGCTCATTCGCTTCAGCCACGACAGCGTTGGGACCCTGCCCGGGCAAATGTCCTTTTGTGGTATTCAGCGCCACGCGCCGAGTTTCCAACCCTTGGAAAACTCCATCGAATGAAAGCCGCGCTTTGCCGCCTTTCACCTTCATTTTTCCAAACATTGGAAGCAGGCTGAGCCTGCACCCTTCCTTTTTTCCAAACATTGGAAGGAGGCTGAGCCTCCACCCTTTCTTTTTTCCAGACATTGGAAAATTAGCAGCAATCTCGGCAAGGCGTTCGCCGGGCAGGTTTTTGGCCTGCGGGTGGATGTCCTTTGCTTCCCCGCCATCGGTGATGACCGCCATTCCCGTGTTTGGAACCGATTTGAGCGTCTGAAGCTGGGCCTCGCGCAACCAAGCCCACCCTTCGCCTAGCCGGTCCCAGTTGACCAGATCGTATGGGGCCAACTGAACATACAGGAACGGAAATTCATAGCCCCACTCTTCTCGCCAAGAGGCAATCAAGTCGCCCATGAGCGATTCATAGAGTTCCGACCATTGGGAATCGGATTCGCCCTGATACCAGATTGCCCCGCGAATGGCAAAGGGTGCCAGCGGGTGAATGGTGCCGTTATAAAGGTGCGATGGGGCGCGAATCGCGACCGAGTTTCCTTTTGACACGTTCCAATTCTCATTCGATGGATCCAGAAAACGTGCGTACTCCGGACGGGACTCCAGCACCTCGCGCGCCATCCACATGTTGGCCTGCGTGCCGCCGCGGACCGCATAGAGTAGCCCTACCGGCACACCAGTGTCGTGCTGGAGCTTCATACCAAAAAATCCGGCCGTCGCGGAAAACTCGGCGGCGAACTCCGGGGTGCAACTCTGCCACGAGTTATTAAAGGCCCGATCAATCACCAGCTCTTTGGTCGGCTCGGAGCTGCCGACCCCTCCCTCTTTGATCTTGAAGAGGCGGAGTTGGTCGTTTTCAAATCCATCTTTGACCTGATCCCAGATCAGGTAACGCTTCATCACGGTCGCCATGTTCGACTGGCCAGTACAGAGCCAGACGTCGCCAATGAGTACATTGGAGCGTGAAACTTGAAACGCGAAACTTGAAACCTGAAACGGTCTTCTGACAGACGATGCGTTCATGGGATCGAGCAGCACCTGCCACTTGCCACTGCCACTCGCCACTCCAACTTTTTTCTGGCCATTAAACTCGACGGTTACTTGGGCACCGGGATCGGCGGTCCCCCAAACGGGAACCGGCTGATTGCGCTGCAAAACCATGTTGTCGGTGAATAGTCCGTTCAGCTGAAGTTCGGCATGAGCCGCCAACGCCAAAAGCATCGAACATACAATGATCACTCGTTTCATTATCAGTACCTCCAAAAAAGGGCAGGCAAATTCGCCTGCCCTTCGCATGCATCTCACATGCACTGTTTATTTCATATTCTCAAACGCCGCAGCGGTCCGTTTGTTTACTTCATCGAAGCCTTTGCGTTCCGGCATACGCTCCGAAACCGGCGCCTTTCCGCGCGCCATTTTGGTGGCTTCGCCGACAAGCCAGAGATAGTGGTCGGACGGCAGACCGTTGTAGGTCTTGAACTGACTCTTTCCGTTCGGCGGATTATCGCTCACTTTGTAGATCTGAGTACCTTCATCGAGTTCGTCGAACATGGCCTGATAGATCATGGTCTGTCCATTTTCCAGATGCGCAGCATATTGCGACCACAGGAACTGGCCGTCTTGCCGATCAATAAAGGAGCCCGGGCCTTCGCGCGCGAACTCTTTCTTCAGGTTGGCCCAGCAGAAGCCGGGGAAGACCACCGGCATGAAGTCCAGTCCGTTGGCCTCACACCACAAACGGTCATCCTTCGCCATGCCAGCTGCATATTGTTTTGCATCCGCAACGGTGCGATTACGACCGACCGTCCAAGGGGAGATGATGTCGGCGGCTTTATAAACCTCTTCCCACTCTTCGATGGACGCGCCGTCACGCGTTCCCTCGCGCCAGCCGGTGCCCGTACCCAGCATGACCGTGCAACCGCCATACTTCGGATCGTTTTTGAAGAAATCTACCATTTCCGCGATTTCTGAGGCCGTATAAGGACGCCTGAACCCGACCCCCCAGATGGCCACGACCGGTTTGCCGTTATGCCGCTGGTACGCCGTATCGTACGGGTCGCGAGTAAGGTTCATTTCGTCGACGAGATGACGCCAGTCGTTTTTAAAGTTTTCAACATAATTGGCAGGCATGCCGGTCAAGTCATACATAACCGCATAGGTCCGGCCGTACTGATTGGCACCGTCGCGACAGTGCTCCAGAACCTTGTCATAGCTCTTGCCGCTCAGGATGGCTTCCTGGTCGCCGTCGATGGAAGTTTCCATGATGAAGCGCTGCACAAATACGCCGTCGACCCCGTAGTCCTTCATCCATTTGAAATGGCGGATGGTGGTGTCGCGCACATGGTTGCTGTAGACATAGGCGGCACTGCCGTCGGCATTTCTGAACTGGGTCTTAAATTTTTCTTTGTCGCTCAACTCGCTCATGTCCGGCCAGTAATCGATACCGCACCGTCCCTGCCAGAAATCCCCCGCTTCCCCGACCGGAGCCTGATCCCGGTAATGAACCCAGCTCAGACCCGATCCATCGCTAGGTGCGCGATACCAGCCCTGATAGCCGCACATAACTTTTCCGATCAGTGTCGACTCATCGACCCGGTCGATCTTCAGCTGTTCACGTTTTGTGTAATTCAGTGCGCCGAGCGCATCCTGATAGAGTTTTTTCGCGGACGGGAATTTTCCTTCCTGACGGATGAGTTCGTTGCAGATGCCGAACCACAGCTTTACACGGTAGGGATGCAGATCTTCAGGCGGAACATACCCATACCGATTTTTAAACTCGGTGCTGGCCATCAGGCGTCTGCGCAATCCATCGGCGTTCATCTTTCTTTCGCGCAGCAGTTTGACGCTTACTTCCATGCCGACTTCACCCACCGGTCGTCCGAGCATTTCCAGATAGGCAGCTTCGACGACGGCCTTCACTTCGGCACCGCCGTAATCATGCATCTGATAGCCGTTCTCATCTTCCGGTGCAAATTGCGTGCGAAGCAGATGTTCGATGTGCCGCTGCGTCTTCATAAATTCCGGCTGCAATTCGCAGTTCTCGACGGAGGCGACGTCATATAGATACGGGGCGGGATCGTCGGGCGGGTTTTTGTGGTCGCCATATTCGGCAAGACCGGAATAAGACGCGGTGCTGATGTTGCCGGTGATTTTCCAGTTCTTGAGTCCGTGAGCCACCATTCCGTAAGCCGCCGCTCCGCCGGCCAGGGTATTGCCGGTTACTTCGCCGCCGACAAGAATTTTACCGCGCCAGTGCGGCACCCACGGGACACAGCCCACCGGGATGTGCATGTGAATACGTGCGCCGAAGGCGTCGATAGTGTTGTTGCGGATCTTGACGCCGCGATAATCGAACTCTGTTTTTTCATCATTGATCGCATAATAGTCCAGACCGTCAACCAAGTTGATTCCGCCCAACGATTCGCGAGAAACCGATGAAATTACATTATCTTCCACCACTGTGCCCGGTGCGCCGTACAGCACAACACCGACATCGGTCGGGTCGATAATCAAGTTGTTACGGATCAGTGAGTCGCGCGCAGCACAGGAGATGGCATCGCCCCAGCCGAACGGGACTTCGTTGAGATCGCGCCCGTTGCCGCGCGGATCAACACCAGCGCCAAAAATCAGATTGTTTTCGGTAAGCATGTTGGACGCCCCTTCATGCATCTTAAGCGTGGACCAAGTGCGCGTGCTCATAAACACACATTCGCGCACAATCTGTCCGTCTCCACCGGCTCCGCCGAAATGAACTAATGCCGGTTGCCCGCCGCCGCCGATCTTCGGCTTCGGCACAACCGACATTTTATAACGGTTGCCATCACAAATCACATGCTCCAGTACCGCCCCTTTGATGCCGCCAGCATTGATCAACAGCATCAGATCTTTGCTCGCAATCTTCAGCGTGGCGTAGTCTGCCGGCTTAACCGCATCTCGGGTGTAGATTTTCTGCCCCGCTTTTTTGTAATTAAGCGTTTCCGTCAGCTCATAAACTGCGCCGGGTATGAGAACCAGATCTTCGCCCTGATCCAGCACCGCTTGTAAATCGTCACCAGGCTTCACTCCGGCTGATCCGGCAAATGCCGTTGCCATGCAGGCCATCGCGCCTACCGTCATCAAAAATCTTTTCATAATTAACTCCTCTTTTTAAACCGCTCCACGCGGTCGATCTTCAGCGTCTAGCGATTCTTCATCTCCAGCGCACGAAGCGCCTTAAAATACATGTCGCGGGCGGACGGCCATTGGTAGGCGTCGCGAATAATCGCGTTGCAGATGCCGAACCAAAGTTTCGTGCGATACAGATGAAGATCTTCCGACGCAACATCCCCGTAACAATTTTTAAATTCCGCGCTACCCATGATCCGGCGACGAATGCCGTCGGCATTCAGCGTGTTCGACTGAAGAAGCGTCACGTTTTCTTTCCGCTCGCCCTCGTCCGCTTCGCGACCGAGCATTTCGAGATAGGCGGCTTTCACTACGGCGTCGGCCTCCGCATCGCCATAGGGATAAATACGGTAGCCTTTTTCATCCTTCGGCCCGTGATTACAACGCAACAAATGATCAATGTGCGGGTGGCACTTCACAAATTCATCTTGCAACTCGCTATCGAAAACGGTTTCCGGATTATAGACAAACGCAATCGGCACATGCGCACGGTTGGTCGAGGAAAGTCCGTCGGCAATGCCGGAATAGCTGGCCGTACTTTTATTTCCGGTAATCTTCCAGCCCTTGAGGGTATGCGCCACAAATCCATATCCGCCGGCACCACCCGCCATGGTATTGTCGTTCACTTCGCCGCCCGTCAAAAATTTACCCCGGTTCTTCGGGGACCAGATCGGGGCTCCGACCGGATAGCCTACATGGATTCGTGCACCAAAAGCATCGACATAATTGTTTCGGACCTTCACCCCGCGATAATCCGTTTCGTTCTCGCTGAGCTTGTAGTAGTTGATGGGATCGACCAGATTTGCGCCGCCCAGCGATTCGCGGGAAATGGATGCCACGACATTACTTTCAGCAATTGTACCCGGCGAACCGAACAGCACGAAACCGACATCGGTCGGGTCGATGATCAGGTTGTTGCGAATCACGGAATCCCGTGAGGCGAAGGTGATTCCATCCCCCCACTTAACTCGCCCTTCCGTCAACTCCCGCCCGTTTCCACGGCAATCGCCCCCTGCACCAAAGATAAAATTATTTTCTATCAGCACATTTCGAGCGCCCTCATGAACTTTTAGAGTCGACCAGCAGCGGGCATTCAGGAATACACATTCACGAACGATCTGATTATCGCCGCCTTGGTCACCGAAATACACCAGAGAAGGTTCCGTCGCCGCTATGCCATTAATATACAGCTTCGGCTTAATAGACAACGCATAGCGCTGACCATCCAGAATCACATGCTCCAGCACAGCCCCTTCAACCCCGCCGGCATTCACCAGCTGCAAAAGCTCTTTATTGACAATCCGGAGCGTAGCGAATTGTGAGGGATAGCGCGCATCTTGGGTGAAGATTTTTTGACCCGCTTTCTTATAAACCAGAGCTTCAGAAATGTCATAGACACCGCCCGGCTTAAGACCCAGATCCGCGCCGGAATCCAGCACCGCCTGCAAATCGTCGCCCGGCTTCACCTCACCCTGCAAATCGACTTGGACATCAGCGGACTTTACCTCGGGGCCGTGCACAGACACCTCGTCTGTTTTGCACGCACTGAGTGTTAAAAGCGCCGCGATCCCAATGGTCATCAGAAACTTCTTCATCACTACCCCATTCTTCTCAATCAGATTCCATTCAACCGCTGTGGCCGTATGCGTGCTTACTCGCTTTCAACTGCAGGCTCATCCTCATAGAAGTTTGCCGGCGGCTGATTGCGGAACCAGATGAAATAGAGCCCGGCAAACGCCACCAGTCCAACGATAAAGACGCCGACAGCCTCTTTCCAGTTATGAATGACAACCAGCATCGGCACTAGGAAGATGCAAACCTGCCAAACCATTGCAAATGGCAGAGCCATCAGGTCGTTGCGGTGTTCCCGGGTCACTTTTGCCCGCTCTTCTTCCGGCAAGCGGCTCTTCAAGTGGCCCCAAATGCCGAACGGACGAGTTTTCAGATACATGTTTTCAAGGACCTCCGGATCGGTCGGTTGGGTCAGCAAGGCGGCTCCAACGGACCCGATCAAACCAATCACCATTACAAACACGAATTGGATCGGCTCCACCATGTCCGGCCAAATCAACCGCTGAACAATCGCGGCGATGAGCCCCACCAGCGTACCAATCGCAAAGCCGGCCCCGTTAAAGCGCCACCAGTAGAGACGGAGGAAGGTCGGCACCAGGAAGCCGGCGCCAAAGCCCATCATCATCCAGCCCCAGATCTCGTTGATGCTCTCCAGCGAGCGGGAGAAAAGGAAACTTAACAATACGATACCAATGACGGTCCCCCAACTGGCAAAGATCAGCTCACGGGTTGACGCTTTTGGGCGGAACCACTTTTTGTAAAAGTCGTTCACAAACTGGCTGGTTCCCAGGTTGACCCAGCTGCCGAAGGTCGACAAGGCCGCAGCAATCAGTGCAATCACCAGAATGCCACGCATCCCCCTCGCAACCTTCATCAGTAAAACCTGCGAAAGAATTTTCTCGGGATTCACGGTTCCTTCAAAGCTGACTAGGTTCATCTTCTCAACCCACTTATCATCCCCGAGAATACCTCTGAGCTCGGTCACCAGCGCGGCATCATGTTTCTCTGGGTTATTTGCGATCGAGGAAATTAAATTGCCCCACAGCGGTTTTTCGGTGTCCGGATATTCCACCTGAATCACCTCTGCCGCCTGCTGAACGAGGGTCTGATTCGGAATGAGATCGTTAACCAGATAGAGTCCCAGCACAGCAATCCCGATCATCAGCGGCCAGCGCACACTCATCAGCGAAGTCCAAAGCAGGGAAAGTTTACCGCATTCGCGGTCATTTTTCGCACCGAAGTAGCGCGGATCGGCACCGGTACCGATACCGGCCGCAATCGTGCGCAGCAGATAGAACCCGGCGAAAATGATTAGATGTTTGTAGGCTTCATACCCCTTGGGAACATGCACTTCCCATTTCGGGATGCCGCTGATCCAGTCCGGATTCCCTGTAACCGCCATCGCGACGTTGCTCACTTCAGAGGCGCTATCGACACTCATAAAGGCCGTGATCGAAATATAGATCACCGCAGCGATGATAATGCACGACTGGAATAAATCAGTAAAGATAACCCCGTAGAAGCCGGACATCATGGTATACGGAGTGGCCAGAACCAGCAGGCCGATCGAGCAGGCGAACGGCGACCACGGAAGAAAGGTGGAGAGGAAGATCCCTGCTCCGACAATGAGATAAGCCAGCATACCGATTGTGGTCAGCACGGTGGCAATCACGCCCATCAGCTGGGACGCGCGTCCGCCCCAGCAATCGCCAAAACGGAAAATATTCCACTGCGCCCCGGTCAGGCAGCCCGAACGGCGATGCCATTTACCGGTCCAGAGCATCATGAACGGAAGAATCAGCACGGCCCCGCCACGGAATTCAACAAACAGACCCTGCGGCCCCATCATGAAAAGGAAGGAAACAATTACTGCAGTACCGGCGAGGTCAAGGAAACTGGCCATGCCGGAGATCCCCATACACCACCAAGGAATGTTTCCGCCGCCGCAAATGTAGTTGTCCAGACTCTTTGACGCCTGCCGCTTAAGATAGAAGCCCAAGGCGATCAGAACCACCACATAAAAAATCATGAACGCATAGTCCAGCTTCCCAAAATAATCAAACATTGTCATTTAATCTCTCCTATCCATTCGTTTTTTATTCTCAACGTAAATTATCGTTTCCGTATCAGCGGGATCTCTAAACCTCAGGGGTTGCCGTCGTTCCCCTCAAGGTTGCTGCCGCCTATTTTGTAAACTCACCAAACGGCCGTTCACGAAACTTCTTCAACTCTACAGACAAACTCTTTTTCATCTGCTCACCGACCTCCGGGTTACTTGCAAAAACATTTTCCGTTTCCTCCGGATCCGACGTCAGGTTATAGAGCTGGTCGGCCTCGAAATAATGCGGGTTCTGAGAGGAGGCATGATACCCCAGATGACCGTTGCGCGTCAGATACGGCAGATCCATCATTTTTCCATCAAATCCCTTAAACTTTTGACCGGCATCAATCTTCTTCTGAACATCCTCGGGATAGCGCACGGCAATATATTTCCAGTTTTTGGTCTTCACCGCACGCGAATGGCCCAGCTCGCTGAAAAGCACGTCGCGAATGGGTTCTTGGCTTCCGAACAGCTGTTCTTTGAAGCTCACGCCATCGATTTCATAATCGGCCGGCGGTTCAATGCCGCACACATCCAACAGGGTCGGCACCAGATCGATATTAGCCACGATTCCGTCATAAGCCGTGCCCGGTTTGATTGTCCCCGTCCACTGAAGCACCATCGGAACGTGCATGCCGTAATCGTAGAGCGTGGCTTTGCCGTGACGATAGGAACCGTGATCCGGCACGAACACAACCAATGTATCCTTTTCCAGCCCAAGACTCTTCACCTTGTCGAGGATGGCGCCAACCCCGTCATCGAGCCACAGGGCAAATGCTCTGTCGTCCTTATAACCCGCCTTGCGGTTGCGCTTGAGCACATCGACACGCGACGGAAGCACATCAAACCCTTCGGCCACAAACCCTTCGCCGGTCATCCGCGGGTCGGCGTCCATCGAAAACTTGTTCGACCAAGGCGCAGGGCCGTGATGCAACGTGGTGGAGAAAAAGAGGAAGAACGGTTCGTCTTTGCTCTGTTTAAGGAACTCGAACGCCTTGCTGACGCTCCAATCCAGGTTGTGAACATTCAGCGCATCGTTGCGAAGTTCTTTCAGGTTGGCGCAATAGTAGCCATCTACATAATCGAACCCGAATGGCATCATCGCCTCGCACCATCGTCTATGGTTGCGTTGCATTTTCCCATTCACCTCGGGATCGCGCGGGTCCGCATCCTGCGCATAGGGCTCAAAGCCATTTTTCTCCCAGTTTCCATTGATCCACTCATGGTTGATCACATGGCTCTTGCCGATAAAGCCGGTTTTGTAACCGTTTTTCTGCAGGAGCTTCGGCAAATTCCATAGGCCCGGCTCCAGTTCGCCGATATTTTCAATCTGCGTCTGGTCGCCTGGAGGATGTTCGCGCATAAACTTTTCTCCCTGACAACGACCCGCGTAGCGACCGGTCAGGAAGCTGTAGCGCGAAGGCGAACAGACCGTAGACGTTACATTGAAGTCAGAAAGGTAGAGCCCGTCCTTCGCCATCTGATCCAGACGCGGCGTATGCACCTTTCCGCCCATGAAGCTGATCGTATCCCAGCTCTGGTCGTCCGTGATGATAAACACCACATTGGGCTTCGCCGCGGCATGCACTGCGCCAGCCAGCGCGGCACATGCCGTCAGCAAAAACAACAGTTTTGCTTTTTTCATGAAGGGGTTCCTTTGGTTACTCTCGATTTGCTCAGGGAAGGAATTCCAGTGTCACGATTTTTTTCTTCGTGATGTCCAGACAAACCGCGCCATCGGCATCCAGCGCCAATTCTTCGGTTTCCAGCTCTTCGAGATCCACGAGGCGGACGTTGCTCCACTTCGCACCGGTATCGGCCGGCAGCGCGAAGTTTGCAGCCTGACGTTCAACCGGCGAGTAAGCCTTCGGCGGAACCATGCCACCATTCAGAGACACTTTACCGCTCAACGTACCTTCCGTCGGATTGAACAAACGCACGATCCAGCCTTCGCTGTTTTCGCCCTGCTTCACAGCACTCACGTGCAGCGACTCATTTTCCAATTCGAGGAACGATTTTGCTTTCGGCAATTTACCATCCGCAGACGGTCCGATCTGAGCCGCACGTACAGTGTGGTTAAAGCGTTCCGCTTTCTGCCAAACGTTCGCCGTTTCAACCGTTCCGCTGTAGGGCATGAATGCATACTTGAAGGTATGTATGCCCAGACACTGCGAACCATTATCCTGTTTGCTGTAATTGGTCAGTTCCAGATTGGTGATGCAAATGCGAAGCGGGAAGGCGCGCAACATCGTCAAGCTGAGCGTATCGTCTTCATCCTCATGCGCCTCGTAGGCTTTCAGACCTTCGTTAAGCAGGGCCACACCGGACGTACCGTCTTCAACCGCCACAAAACGGTCCATCGGATTTTCGGTCTGGATATCTTCGTCATACTGTCCCGGCTTGGGAAGTGCAACATCGCGGTGAACCACATCGAACGGAGTCGAAGCAATGGTCTTCTCAGCTTTCACGTTCGTTGGGAAGGAGACTTGCAAGTAGTGGTCTTCAGCGTTGTTTTCAATCGTCGTTTCGATTTCAACCCACGGCTGGCCTTTACGCAAGGTAACCTGGTTAACGATCTTACACGGAACGCGGTCAGCGCTACGGGTCTTCTCGTCTGCAGCACGTCCACGCGGCAGTTCCCAGTCGAGTTCAACGCGATACGTTGTTACCAACTCACCGGAAATAATACGGGAGACACGAGCGTTTTCGCTGAGGGTCGTCACGACTTCATCGTAGGTCACACTCACGTGTTCCCAAGGATTTCCAATTTCGGAACAGTCGCGGAAGTAACCGAGGTCCTTCCAGTTGCGCCCGGTCTGCTTATCCGTTACAGACAGCGTACCGTTGGCTTCGATCACGACAGACAGGAATTCATTTTCCATGCCGTTGGTTTTGCCAACAATCGTGCGAGTGAGCGTACGCTCTTTCGGAGAGTTTGAAGTCCACTTTTCGCGCGTCTTCACAAAGAAGGTTTTGTACCCCGAACCCGGAAGATCAGGCAGCTCAGCAAAGAAGCGGTGACGCTCCATCGCCATCATATCTGCGGCATCGTTCGGGTTTTGAACAACCGTATAGCGGTCGTCGGAATCAACAGGCTGGAACGGAACTTCGTTGCCATCCACATCCGCGAGACGGAAGTCAGCCGCTTTCAGCTCCTTCGGAATATCCACCACGAATTCAGCGACTTCCGTGCGGGAATGCGGAAGGGCATTCCATGCCACGACGGCCACGTCTTCTTTCTTGCGGTCAGACATATCGATCGCACCGGCAATATCAGCCAGAGCCTGCTCCATCACGCAGATACTGATTTCATTAGCCTGACGATAACGGAAAATCATATCCTTCGGCACTACATCACGGCTACAACATCCGATGGAGTCATGACCGTGGTTCTGCAACAGCTGGTTCCAGGCCTGGTCGAGGAATCCGCGCGGATAAGATGCACCGGCCATCGAGGCATAGGTCGCCAGCGGCTCCGCATAGTTACCGAGCAGACGTTCCGTGCAGTAGTTCATCTTCTTAATGTCCATGCGGGCGGAGGTAATCCAGCCGTAAAGAACCGAAGAAGAACCATCGGTGTAGAAATAGCGCATTTCACCCACCGTCAACGGAAGGTCTTTGGCGGCTTTTTCAACCACGCCGGCCTGGAAGTCGGCGAAATTGCCATGGAAAACATCGGCTTTACCCTCAAGGGCTTTCGCGCAGTCTTTAATCATCTGCACTTCGCGAATGTCCGGGCAGGATGAGTCATGACCGGCCGACCAAAAACGATGTTCCGTGGTCCACTCGCCATCTTGCTCTTCAAGAGCTTGGAGCGCGCGGGCCGGTACCGTTTCGTCGTAGTAGTTGAACTCAGGGCGAGCATAACGCATGTCGAGTTCATTGTACTCGCCATCAGCCAGACGGAACGGGCCGTTTCCTTTGCTCCAGAACGCTTCACGGTTGTTTTCGTCTTCACGACCGAAGAAGGCTGGGCGCTGTACCACGTACCAAACGTTGTAACGCGGACGGCAGGCCAGGCGGGATCCGACAATTTCGGTTCCATCGGGCGACTGCCAGCGGAATTCGGAGTTCGGAGCCACTTCGGTGTTTACGCCACGGTAGAAGGAGGCGAACGGAATGCCGAATCCTTTATAGAGCTGCGGCATTTGGGAAAGCTGACCCCAGCCGAACGGGGAATAACCGGTTTTGGTAACCGCGCCAAGCTCTTTGGCTTGACGATGGCCCAGCAGCAGGTTGCGCACGAGCGACTCACCGCCGACACAGAATTCATCCGGAAGAACAAACCAAGGACCAATGTTCAGGCGACCCTCGGTGACGTATTTGATAACCTGCTCACGACGTTCTGGGCGGATTTCAAGATAGTCCTGCAGCGGAATGGTCTGAGAATCCATGTGGAACGAATGAAATTCCGGCTCCTTTTCAAGGATGTCGAGCAACATATCCAGCATGTAAACCAGCATATGCCGTGTGCGCTGCATAGAATAGCGCCATTCTCGGTCCCAGTGCGTGTTTGAAATCCAATGACATTGTGTTTTAGCCTCTTCGCTCATTTCGCTCCGCTCCTTATTCGTAATTAGACATAAAAATAAAACCTTAACCTCTTCCCAACAAACGCTTTGCGAAAAGACCCGCCGCCGGAGACGACCGATCTAGGCAAAGGACAAATTTTGAGGAAACCCGAAAAGAATAAACGTTTCACTTAGGATGTCAACACCGGATGCTTACGACGCGCACGGGAGCCAAAAAACACCAAACGCTCCGCCCGAAACCCCGTCGAGAGGCTAGCGCTACCGCACGACAACGAACCGCAAGGGAGAAGCAACGGTTGGCAGATTTATCCGCAGACCGGCCCAGATGGCCGCAGATTCCCCAACGCTGAAAGCGCAACGATAAATAATTTTTCCCAATGTCTGGATTTTCCAACCGCGAATGGACACGAATCAACCTAGCGCGGCAAAGCCGCAACCAAATTTTGAATATTGAACAACGAATGCTGAATATCGAGGGAGTTGGATCACGAATCACGCGAATTGCACGAATCATAAAATCTAAATTCGTGAGATTAGCGCAAATTCGCGATCAAAAAACTGCCGCAGTTTAGTTTCTGCTAGACAAGGGGTTACTGATAAAAACGCGCACAAAAAACAAGAAAATTACGGATAGTAGTACAAATGGTTTCCAATGGTTGGAAAAGATCTGGAGCCCCGGCCGTGACGGCGGCTTACACATCCGCATAGGGTGAAGCGGGCCGCATAGCGTAACGCGCGCCGTCTGCTCGCACGGACCACTCCACATCTTCATCATAACCGCCCTCTGATTTTTCAGAGCGCCATTCCACCTTGTTGTGACTGTGGTGATGGTAGACATTACAGAGATTACACTTAACGGTTTCGTCTAGATGCGCCCCTTCATAGGAGCCCATCTTCTTGCGGATTTCAGAAAGTTCTTTTGTGAGATGCTCCACCTCCTGACTGACTTCCGCAGACTCTTCGGCATCACTCATTCTCCGGTACCGCATTCCCTCCATCGTCTGGAGCGTATCATCCAGCGAACGTAAACACATGTCGTAGCACATCTTTTAGTCTCCTCTTTCAAAAA
>Ga0307990_1001580_pt1 | contig 19047 bp, 18 predicted proteins | sample EllFjometagen129_FD_203168 | JGI IMG/M metagenome (GOLD analysis project Ga0307990, IMG submission 203168) | Marine microbial communities from Ellis Fjord, Antarctic Ocean - #129 | ecosystem: Environmental > Aquatic > Marine > Unclassified | place: Southern Ocean | collected 2014-10-08
AAAAGTTAACTTTTCTCCTAAAAAAAGTATAGCAAGGATAACTGCAACAGCAAAACTTAGCCCCCTTAAAGTTGAGGAAATGCTTACCTTGCCTAATCTTACTGAAGTTATGTAAGCAATAAAAGCAACTGAAGCAATTAATCCGATGATTGCTGCAAACCCAATTCCTTCAGCACTTAATTTCTTAGTCTTGTTGAAAATCCAGAATACAAAAGTAAATATTGTCAAAAACAATGATGTAAAGAAAGTAAGGGAAACTGAATCAATATTTGGTGCAATTTTATATAAAACAGCTGTAATACCATAACCAATCATTGCAATTATAGCAAAGATGATGTAAGTTTCCATATTAAAATCAATGTTTTTTGTGTATTTATATTTTTTGATAAATTAAACATAAATTCAATCAAAACATTAATTATTAGAATTTTTGAATAATTTAGGGTTCTCCAAATGAATTAAAGCAGTTGTTATTGCCTGCTTTGTGTATTCTTTTCTTTTCAGCCTACCCTTTGTTAAATAACCAATAACCCCGCCTGAGCGGCCAATTCTTTTATCATTGGTTAAGCCCACTTTATAAATTGCCTCATCTATTTCAAGGTTATCAGAAAAAACAAGTTCTATTACTTTGGTTGGATATTCAAATGCCGATGACAATCCAATATGGTAATCTTTTCCATCATAAATAACACATGCACAAATATTCATATATCCTGTTTTTGTATTTGGGACTTTTATTAATCCGCTCTCAATGCCAAAACTATATTCACAGTTCTGGAAGGCATTTCTGGCCCTATTCTTAGCTCCATCAATTGTTTCATGAATGGATTTTGGCTGCTTATGAACATCTGAAGAAACCTCAATTGAGAAAACCTCTGCTTTTGATAGAAAATCATAATCCTGAATAGCTTCCTTAACAGCATCAACCTTTACTTGATTTTTTGATCCAACATTTATTCTCATACTAAACTGGAAAAATTCCGGTTTTTATAAAGTTAATGCATAAAGCCAAGCAATAAACTATTTAAAGCCAAAAGATTTCTTTTGTTTATGATAAAAAACTTTGAGCCAAGATTATATCAGCAGACAATTTTTGCAACATGCGCTGAGAAGAATACTTTAGTTGTATTGCCGACAGGCCTAGGAAAGACAAACATTTTTCTTATGCTTGCAGCTTACAGGCTAAAGCAGTATCCAAACTCAAAAATTCTCTTTATTGGACCTACCCGTCCTTTAATAGACCAGTACAAAGAGGTTTTCAAGAAGCATTTTGAAATTGAGGAAGATAAACTTGTAATCTTTACAGGAATGGTGAAGCCAGAGAAAAGGGCAGAACTATGGAAGGATGCAAAGATTATTTTTTCAACACCACAGGGATTGGAAAATGATATAATTGCAAGAAGAATAAACCTTGAAGAAGTAAGCTTAATTGGATTTGACGAAGCTCACAAGGCTGTAAAGGATTATTCTTATGTATGGGTTGCAAAACAATACAATAAGATTGCAAAATTTCCAAGAATAATTGCATTAACTGCCAGCCCGGGCTCTGATATTGAGCATATTTCAGAGGTCTGCAAAAATCTCTTTATAGAGGATATTGAAGTAAGGACAGAGAAAGACCCTGATGTTAAGCCATATGTTCAGGAGATGGAAACTAAATGGGTTGAAGTTGAGCTGCCGGAAAGATTTAAACAGGTTCAAAAATATCTAAAGGACTGCGTTAAGTCAAAGATTGATGAGATAAAGAAATATGGTTACATGCCTCAAATAAACGGAAGTATGAGCAAAAAAGATTTACTTGGCTTGCAGGCAGCATTGCATTCAGAAATAGCTCATGGAAACAAGGATTTTGGAATTTTGAAAACAATCTCATTGCTTGCAGAAGTAATGAAAGCAGGGCATGGACTTGAGCTTCTGGAAACTCAGGGAATAACTGCTTTGTACAAATATCTGAACAAGCTTATTGAAGAATCAAGAACAACAAAAGTAAAAGCAGTCAAAAATCTTGCAATAGATGTTAATTTTAAATCTGCCTTAATAAAAACTGAGAGCTTGTTTAATGAAAAAATAGAGCATCCAAAGCTTGATAAGCTGAAAAAGATTATAAAAAAAAGCATAACTGAAAACAAAGAGATAAAAGCAATTGTCTTTAACCAGTACAGGGATAATGCCTTGAATATTGTTGAAGAGCTAAACAAAATAGATGGAATTAAGTCGCAGCTTTTTGTAGGCCAGATGAAAAAAGGAGGTACAGGCCTAACCCAAAAAAAGCAGAAAGAAATCTTAGATAAATTCAGAGCAGGCGAGTTTAATGTTTTGGTTTCAACATCTATTGGAGAAGAAGGCCTGGACATCCCAAAAGTTGATGCTGTTATTTTCTATGAGCCAATTCCAAGTGCAATAAGAACAATACAAAGAAAGGGAAGAACAGCAAGGCAAAAGAAAGGAAAAGTTATTGTTCTTGTTGCAAAGAACACAAGGGATGTTGCTTACAGATGGTCAGCTTTCCACAAAGAGAATAGAATGTACAGGACTCTTGAAACATTAAAGAGAAAGATAAGCTCTCCATTAATGCAAAAAAAAGAGCAGACACTTGAAAGGTTTATTCCAGAAGAAGATAAGGTAACAATATTTGCAGACACAAGGGAAAAGGGCTCTGGTGTTATAAAGGAATTAATAGAACTTGGCGTTAATATAAAGCTGAAAATGCTCAAGGTTGGAGACTATGTATTGAGTGAAAGGGTTGCTGTTGAGATAAAAACAGTAAGGGATTTCGTTGACTCAATTCTTGATAATAGATTATTGCAGCAGATAAAGGAATTAAAAATTAATTTTGAGAGGCCGATTGTTCTTGTTGAGGGAACTGAAGATATTTATTCAATGAGAAAAGTTCATCCAAATGCAATAAGGGGCATGCTTGCAACAATTGCTGTAAGTTATGGAATCCCAATAATCTATTCAAAAAATTACAAGGAAACATCTTCTTATCTGCATATAATTGCAAAGCGCGAGCAGGAAAACGGAAAACATGACTTCAATCTGCATGGCGAGAAAAAACCCTTAACACTTAAAGAGCAGCAGGAATATATTATAAGTTCTTTGCCAGGTGTTGGGCCTGGTTTGGCAAAACCATTGTTAAAAAAATTCAAAACAATAAAAAAAATAATTAATGCAACGCAGGAAAAGCTTGAGAAAGTTGAGAAAATTGGGCCAAAAAAAGCAAAAGAAATAAAGAGAGTTACTGAAAGTGAATATGAAACAGACTGAATTTAAAATGAAAACAGAATATGAGTCAAAAATATTAAATATAAATGTTGAAGATATAAAAGACAGGCTTGAAAAACTTGGGGCTAAAAAATATCTTGAAAGAAGTATGAGAAGGTATGTTTATGATATTAATCCTGAAAATAAAAAAAGCTGGATAAGGTTAAGGGATGACGATGAAAAAATAACCTTAACAATAAAAGAAATAAGCAGTTATGAAATTGACGGAACAAAAGAGATTGAAATTATTGTCAGTGATTTTGAAAAAACAAATGAGCTTCTTAAAAAACTTGGATTCATGCCAAAAGCATATCAGGAAAATAAAAGAATAAGCTACAGGCTTGATGGAGTGGAAATCGAAATTGATTTTTGGCCAAAAATCCCTCCTTACCTTGAAGTAGAAGGAAAATCTATTGAGGATGTAAAAAAAACAATAAAACTTCTTGGATTTGAATTCTCAGAAGCAACATCTCTTAGCACAAAAGAAGTATATAAAAAATATGGCCTTAAGATTCATGATTTCAAAGAATTAAAGTTTTAGTTAAAAATTCATAATTCTTTTTTCATTTCAATCATTGTTAATTGGCTTCTTTGATATTTTCTTTTAACTTCTTTGTATCCTAATTTTTTGTAAAAACCAAATGCTATTGGACTTGATCTCAATACAACCTCTTTATAACCTCTTTTTCTTGCAATTGATTCAATATAATCCATTAGTCTGCTTCCAATACCTTTCTTTAGATTAGATGAATCAACAAAAACAGAACCAATGTAATCTCTATCAATTGCAGCTGTTCCAATAACCTCATTGTTTTGGACTGCAACGTAAATCTCTCTTTTCTTTGAAAGCTTTTTAATTTCTTCTGGTGAATATTCTCCGCATTGCTCTTCAATTGCAAAAAGAGGACTACCTTTTATGGTAACCTTTCTTAATGTTGTGCATATCAGGTTAGAAGCTTCTTCTGTATCCTTTTCAGTGAATTTTCTTATCTGCATATAATAAAATAGATTAAAAAGAATATAAATTTTGCCTTTATTGATTGAGCTTAGAAATTTGAGTTAACTCATTTTGTTTAAGTTCCTCTAAAACTTTTCTTTCTAAAGGTCTGTAATCCTTAGCAAGGGAATATGGGGCCCACCCATTTTGTTTTCCAAAATTAAAACATTTTTCCCATATTTTATAAAATTTGGATAAGTTTTTTGAATTAAGTACATCATACATCTTATAAAAAAATTCGCTTACTTTAAGTAAACTTTTTCTATCTTCTTCATTTTTTACTTCTTTTTTTTCTTTAAAATTTTCAATTTTAGAAAAAACTTCCTTAGTTAAGTTAAATGACTCAATCATCTTTTCTTCTAAATTTTTACAATCATTAGCTGTATATCCATTAATACTTTTATATGCTATCCTCCCAACTTCACGAATCCAATATTCTTCACGATTTTTTTCAGAAATTTCTTTTTCTATAGTGTTTATGAAATAATGAACAATATAAACTCCCATTGTTCTTTCCTTAAATCCGTCTGTTGTTTCATCATTTTTTGATTTTTCTGAAGGATTTTTATATTCTAAGAGTTCTTTTATCTGATTTGCTGCAATAATAACATATTGTTGATGAATAGGAGACTTATAAATTTCTTTTACATTTACAGGTTCTTTAATTTTAGGTGCCACATATGGATGTTTGTTCATTATAATTCACCTTTTAGATATTTTTTATTATATAGTAGTCAAATTATTTAAATAAATATCTATTTTAGAGCATATAATAAAAAGGAATTTATCCTAGAAATTAAGGCTTTTTAGCTTGTTTATTCTTTCAGCCATTGGTGGATGTGTTGATAAAAGGTTTAATAGACCACCCCTGAAAGGGTTTGCTATAAACAAGCATGAGGTTGCTTTACTGCCAAATCTTAATGGGTTTTTCTTAACACCCTGCTCTAATTTTTCCAACGCACTTGCGAGCCCGAAGCTGTTATGCAAAGTTCGTGCAGCTGTTTCATCTGCCAAAAATTCTCTTGACCTTGATATTGCAAGCTGCAAAATAGTTGCAATGATTGGTGTTACAATTGCCAAAGCTAATAACTGAATAATATTTGAGCCATCCCTGTCTCTTCCAAAGCCACCAAACATAGCACCCCAACGAGCCATTATAGCAACATATGAAATAACACCTGCAATGGTTGCTGCAACAGTCTGTATTAAAATATCCCTGTTTTTTATATGGCCTGACTCATGTGCAATAACACCTTTAAGCTCATCATCATTTAATAGCTCTAAAATTCCTTTTGTGCATGCTATTGCAGCATGTTTTGGATTCCTGCCAGTTGCAAAGGCATTTGGATTATCAGTTGGCAGAATATATACTTTTGGCATTGGCAAATTAGCAAGCTGAATAACCTCTCTTACAATCCTGTAAAGCCTTGGAGCCTGCTGCTCTGTTACAGGCTTTGCATGATACATTTTCAAAACTATTTTATCAGAATACCAGTAAGAACCAAAGTTAATGATTATTGCAAATATGAAACCAATTATGATTCCGGATGTTCCCCAGAAAGAGCCTATCCAAAGCAATAAGGCTGTTAATAAGGCTAATAAAACAACTGTCTTTATCTGGTTTTTTATCATCCTAGCAGGGGATTCTGTTGTATATTTAAAATTATTGATTTTTATGTTCTTTTTTTAAATAATTTTTGACTTATAAATAGTTAACTTAATAATAGTATCAAAACTTTTATATAAGGCGTTGATTATTGTAAGTATAATTTGATCAAAAGTAGTGAAATCTCTAAAAATTTTGTTAATTTTAATAATTATAATTCTATTCCATCATACATCTTCCAAAACAGAAAATATACTATTTTAGAAGCTTTAATTGTTTGTTTAAGAGAAAGAAAAAATCTAAGTTTTCGTAAAATTTCTGCATTAATTAATAGGGATTTAAGATATACTTATCATTCTTATCAAAATGCAAAGAAAAAAGAATTAATTACACAATACACAATTCAAACCAAATTCATTTGGATTCCACTTTCTATCTTCACTAACAGAAAATTCTCAGCATTAGAAGTTCTTGTCTCATATCTCAAAGAAAAATTTTCTCTCACTTATCATGAAATTGCTCTCTTGGTGAAGAGAGATGATAGAACAATCTGGACTGTTTATCAAAGAGCTAAAAAAAAGAATGTCAAATCAAAATAAATTAAGGAATCTGGAAAATAAGAAGATTGAATTAGTTAGAAAGCTCCAGCTCTGCGAGCATTACAAAGAAAAAATAACTAAATTTGTCCAGGAATTAAATAATCAATATAATAATGGGTTAATTAATTACAAGGAATATTATTATAAACTAAACAGGGCACTAGATCAAAGAACACCTGAGCAATGGATTAAAGAGTATGATAGCTCAATATGGTATTACAAGCATAGCTTAAATAGTTGTGAAAGAGAAATCAAGAAACAGGAGAACAAGGCAAAGATTGCTCCTGTTGTAATGATAGCAGTTATATTTATGATTCTAGGATTTGGATTTTTGTTCTTAAAACCAGCTATAACTGGATTAATTGTTGGAATTGAAAGAGATGCTTACACACAAGAGATAAATTTAGTAGTAAATGAAAGCTCTGTTGATGAATGGCAACCAGAGCATGCTGGCATATTAAGATCTGCAAGAGTATCTGGCAAAATATTAGGAAATGGAAGTGTAAGGATTTATTTAGATGATAAGCTTGTTTTGGACAGCTCTAAACTAGAGAAATCAGGAATTAGCATGATAACTGGTTTGGCAGTAAGTGATTTAACTGAAACAAATGAGAGTACTGTTTTCAATGAAACTAATGAAAATATAACAAATATAACAGAAGAAACAGAAAACATAACTGCCCAAGAAATAGAAAGTATAACAAACATTACAGTTCCAGAAGAAAACATAACTGTTCTAGAAGAAATTGAAACTAATATCACAATTCCTGAAGAAATTGATGTTAGTGAAAACATAACAATGCCTGAAGAAGATGTTCCTGAACTGCCTGAAGAAAACATTACAGCCCCTATTTCAGAATTAGTAGAAGTAAATATTACAGAAATAATCTTTACAGATGTCTGCATTGAAACCTGCAGCTTAGACCTTAATAAAATAAGCTATGACTTAAGATTTGAAATAGAAGATGCTGTATTGTATCTTGATAGCATAAGTTATACAATCAGGCCAATTAAAATACCAGAAGAAGTGCCTAAGGCTGTTGAGAATATCAGCAAACTAGAAGAAACAATACAGGGGCAGGCTGAGATAAATAAGCCAGTCAAGTGGACTAAAAAGATTACATTAGATGAAACTTCTAGTGATTTAACAGTTAAACTGCCAAAAAATATTTCTAATATTAAGGTTAGCAAGATTAAAGATAAAATCAAAGAGGAAATTAGTTTAGATAAGTTAAAGATAAGAGAAGATGAACAACTAAAACCAATAAAAGAATATGTTGCAAAGAAAACTGAAGATCCTGAAGAGGAAACAGAACTAATTATAGAAGAGGATGTAAAAGAGATTGAAATAGAATATTATACAAAAGCACCAGAAGTAACTGAAAAAGAAATCAATGCTCACAAGAAACAGATAGTTGTAAGCTCTGACGTGCATTATACAAATATAACTGCATATACAACAATTACAGAAGCTCCTAAAGATTCTATTAAATTGTACAGAACTACTGGAGGGATAAGGGAATTAACACAAATAGTTAATTACACAGATACAAATAATAATTCATTAATCGATTATATTGGGTGGATTGTTCCAAGTCTAAGTAATGAAACTTATGAGGTTGAGATTACAATCCTAAATGTCCAGAGCTATCCAACAGTTGGTGGAAACTGGACTGTAAAGTTTAACACAACAGGAACAGCTAATTTAACAATAAGAGCAGTTAATGGAACAACTTGGTCAAACACTAACGAAGATAATGACTTGAAGCTTTTGGAAATTAAATGTGGTAATGAAATTTTGAATTATTATTGGATAAATAATTCTGTTCTTATTTCAAATTACTCTTGTGATAATGAAACAGGATTTGAAACTTCTAAAGTATTAACTCCGGGCAAACACCATCTTGAATTTGATTTTGGAGGGATAAAAGCTTTGGCTCATAATTGGGCAGGTAATTCTCCAACAATAAAATGGGAACTTCCAACTCCTCCAGATGGAAATATAACTGAAAATAATTGGGTTTACTTGAACACAACAATAATAGATGATAATGAAACCTCTGCTTTTTTTGATTGGAATTATTCTCTATTAGCATATTGGAATTTTGAGCACATATCAACAGTAGATGGAACAGTTTATGACAACTCCACTTATGGGTATGATGGAACTTTATACAATCACGCTACTAATACCACTGTAACTGGAAAATTTGGAGATGCTTTAGCATTTGATGGTGTGGATGATTATATAAAAATAGAGGATGTTATGGTTACTAATCCGAGTGAATTAACTATTGCTGCCTGGATTAAAAAAGAAGATAGAGGTAGCGGTACTTATGAAGTTGCTTTACATCAAGCTTCAAATAGTAATATTGGTACTAGTTCTTATTTTATTGGGGTAGAAAGTAATGATAATTTACTTGCTACTATTGGTGCTAATTCAGGTGCCCCTAGCACTTGGGAAGCAGGACGAATAACTCCAAACACACCAGCAGTTTATGGTCAATGGTATCATTTAGCTGCTGTTTGGGATGGTTCTGTTGTTAGGGTTTATTTGGACGGCGAGTGGAATAAGCAATATGACTTAGCTTCATATACTCCTTGGACAACTCCTACAAGAATTGGGGCTTCAAATGATGGGACGACTTATCAATTCGGGGGAGATGTAGATGAGGTGTTAATTGTGGAACGGGCTTTAAGTGCAGAGGAAATTCTTGCATTATACAACAATACTGCAAATAGACTTTATCATAATTTCACAGATTTAAGCCCTGGGCTTTATAATTATTCTGCTTATGTCATTGATGAAGATGGAAATTTAAATATTACAGAGGAGAGGAATATAACTCTTGAAGAAAAAATAAATCCAAAAATTGGATTAAAAGTAATTACTCCTCCAGATTTTAATGCCTTAAATGTAACTCAAAATGCTTTTTTTAATGTATCTGCAAATGTTAGTTGTCATGATGCAAATTGTGGAGAAATTAATGTTAGTTTAGAAGCTGAAACATGTGATATTGAAGTATTTGATGAGTCTGGCAATTTTACTGTTCCTGCAGAAATTACAGAAGTACAAGTATTGGTAGTTGGAGGGGGTGGAAGTGCAGGAACACAAGGAGATTGTGGAACTGCTACAGGTTCTGGTGGTGGTGGTGCAGGTGGTTTAATTTATAATGAAAGTTATAGTGTTACTCCAGGGCAAGTAATTAATATTACTATTGGTGCTGGTGGAATTGCTCCTATATCTACTGGAATTGGATTAAATGGAGGCGATTCTATTTTTGGAACAATTAATGCATCAGGGGGTGGAGGAGGTGCCCATAGATATGATACTAGTGCAGCAAATGGGGGTTCAGGTGGGGGTGGAGGATATGCTTGTGCAGGAGGAACTGGAGTAGCTGGACAAGGATATGCTGGAGGAACCGGAACAAATGATTTTGGCGGTTCTGGTGGTGGTGGAGCCAGTGAAGTGGGTGTAAGTGGTAGTGGTGATGATGGTCAAAATGGTGGTGATGGAAAAGATTATAGTAGTATATTTGGAACAGATATTGGAGATGGTGGTTGGTTTGCAGGTGGTGGTGGTGGTGGAGCTAAAGATTCTTGTATTGGAGGAACTGGGGGAAATGGTGGAGGTGGAGATGGTGTAGCAAATTTAAATGGAACATCTGCTATTAATGGAACTGGTGGTGGTGGTGGTGGTTCAGGAGATAATGGACATAAAGGTGGAGATGGTGGCTCTGGAATAGTAATTGTAAAATATTCCCAGATTATAGAAGGACCTATAAACACAACAATCGGTGCAACACCATTTTACACAAATGCAATAACAAATCCATTAACAACTTCTTCATTAGATGCGGAGAAATCAGAAATAATAACTTTCTGGATAAATGCAACTGGGAGTGCAACATCTGAAATAAATTATACTTTTTTTGTTTATGCGAATATGGTAAGTGATTCATCAATTGAGAATAAATCTGGAGAATGGGATGTTACAATTGTTGAAGCTCCTGTTGATACAGAATACCCACAATTCTCAGCATACTGGGATGACAATGCAACATTAGAAGAAAGTGGAACAGGACATTTTAATATAACAGTTGAAAATACAAATGGAACAGTTTTACTTGAAATTAATGGGACTAATGTAACAGCAACAAACCTGACTTTAAATGTATATAATGTAAGTTATGATTTTATCACAAATGACACTTATACTTATAGATGGCATTCTTGGGGTAATGGAACACTTGAAAATTATAATGTTTCTGATGATAGAAGTTATGTTGTTAATGCGAGTGCAAACCAACCACCGACAATAACAGATATCTCAGATATTTCTGAACAGAGCGTTACAGAAGCTGGAGTAAGCTATGTTGAATTCTTTGTATTAGCATCTGATGAAAATGGAGCAGATAATTTAAATGGTACAAGCTTAAATGCAACATTTAGCAAAGCAGGAGAAGAAACAAGATTTAATTCCAGCTGTTCATGGAAGAATGATGTTAATACAACAACAGCAAATTATACATGCACAATAGGAATATGGTACTGGGATGGAGCTGGAACATGGAATGTTAATGCAACTATTCTTGATTTAAGCAGTGCTCAATCTGCTTCATATGGTGAAATATTTACATTGCAGGAAACAACTGCAATGGTAATGTCACCAACTGCTTTGGGATGGTTAACTATAAATTTAACTAGTACAAATGTTCTGTCAAATACTGACCCAATTATTATTAACAATACAGCAAACAAAAATATTACAGATGGCAATGTTAAGGTAACTGCAATTGGCTTAAAAGGTGCAGAAATAACATCTGAGTTTATTTATGCAGAGAATTTTTCAGTTAATACAGCTGATGCCTGTGGAGGAACAGATATGGTGAATAATACAGCAACAGCAGTTAGCGGGTCAACAGCATATAAAGGAAATAACTCAGCAGGAGAAGGACAGGAAGAATTATACTTCTGCCTTAAAGGAATGCTTCAAACAATAAGTGCTCAGACATATTCAGCAACTGGTGCAGAATCATGGACAATTGCTGTAGAATAGTTACTGCCATAATTTAAAAAAGAGGTTAAAATGATAAAATCAAAATATAGTTTTGTATTTCTAATATCTTTATTATTATTAAGCCCATTAGTAAGTGCTTTTGGAATTACTGCACCTTATTGGGAAACTAAACCACTGGTAATGCTTCCAGGAGAGTCAATTGATTTTGCATTAATATTGCAAAATATGGATGGAACTGAAGATGTAGTCTTAAAAGCAGAGCTGGTTTCAGGAGCAGAGATAGCAATTCTTACTGATGAAGAATTAGAATATTTAGTTCCTCTTGGCAGAAAAGATATTAATGTTAATCTTAAGGTAACTATTCCTGAAGATGCCCTTTTAGGAGATAATTATCGAGTTGGGGTTTCCTTTAAGGAAATATCCGCAGATGAAGAAGAGGAAATGGTGCAGATGACTACAGGTATAGCAAAATATGTTCCAATTAGAATTGGACCAGAAAGCGAAGCTTTACCAGAAGAAGAAACATCAGTACCAGAAGAGGAAAAGGGATTTCCCACTGCAATGGTTGTATTGCTTTTAGTAATATTAATAATTCTTGGGTATATTATTCTTAAAAAGAAGAAATAGGTAAATGAAAAGGATGAATGAAAAAAGAAAACAAAATATTAATTATAACTTTTTTTATTTTAATTAGTTTATTCCTGATTTCTAGACCTGGTTTTTTAAATATAACAGGAAGATTTCTGGCTAGCAGCAAGGTAATATATGAAAAAGCAAGTGTATCTATACAGGTTATTGATAATTCTTCAGAAGAAGAAACCCCTGACACTCCAACAGGAGGAAGTGGTGGAACAGGAGCTGTTGTTAAGGAAAAGGTTTCTAATTTTACAGTTGATAAAAATTTAATAAAGATTGTGCTAAAACAGGGTGAAACACAAAAAGAATTTTTAGAGATTAAAAATACCGGAGAGACATCATTAGATATAACTATTGATTTAGGAAGTTTAAAGAATATTATAATTTTCTCTGGGGGTGTTAGTAAATATAGTTTTAAATTAGAACCAGGAGAAATCCAGAATGTTCAGCTAATTTTTAGTATAGCTAAAGACTATGAGCCTGATGTTTATCCTGGAGAGATTATTATTAAAGGGGGTGGTCTGCAAACTGTTGTTACAACTATTATTGAGATTGAATCAGAAGAACTTCTTTTTGATATTGATTTAGAAATTCTAGAAAAATTTAGAAAAGTTGAAGTTGGTGGAGAATTATTTGCAGAAGTAAGTATGTATAACCCAAAAGGATCTGGATTAATTGATGTAAAAATTGATTATATTATTATGGATTTAGAAAGAAATATAATAATCAAAGAGCATGAAACATTGGCTATTGAAACAAGAACCAGTTTTATAAAAGATTTTATAATCCCAAGCTCTTTAGAAACCGGTAGTTATATTCTTTGTACAAGGGTAAATTATGGTGGTTCTATTGCCAGCAGCAGTTCTTTGTTTGAGGTAGTTGAAAAACCACATATTGAAACACCAGCACAAACAGAGAAAGATTTTGGTGTATTATACTTAGTAATAGCAATTATAATTATTTTTAGTGTGTTAATGATTTATCAGTATATAGAATTAAAAAAATTAACCAAATCAATAAGGAAGGTAAGAACAAAGGATCTTATAAAAAATAAAAAAAGAGTGTATAAAAGAGGTGAATAAGATGATGTGGGGCATAATAGTTGATGTTATGACTATTATTTTAATTTTGTTTATTATTTGGTTTGCTTTTGCAATTAAACAAAGATTAAGTAAAGAATTGTCTGCTGGTATGGTATGGACTATTCTAGCCACAATAATTTTTGGTGTATCAAGAATTATTAAAGTTGTAGAGGATTTAGAAATTGCATCTACAGTGGATTTAAGGAGGGTATTACATGTTTTGGCCATGGGTTTATTAGTAATTGGTTTTTGGAGCATACTAAAGCACATCAGGAAAGTTGATGGAGAACTAAAAGATAATAAAAAATTCAAAGTTAAATAAAATATAAATGAGGTAAATAAAATGTTATGGAAAATAATAGTTGGGATAATAACCCTTGTTCTGGGTTTAGTGGCTCTTTGGTTTGCTTTTGGGGTTAAAAAAAGATCAGAGGGACGTTTGGCTAAGAGTTGGAGTTTTCTTCTTTATGCTATGGTAGTTTTTAGTATATCTAATATTATTGAAACTCTAAATGAGACTGGAATTATATCAGCTGAACGGTTAGCAGGGATATTGTATGTTTTATTTGTAGTTTTATTAGTAATTGGTTTTTGGAGTATGTTAAAGTGCATCAGGGAAGTGGATGGAGAAATAGAAGTTGATGGAAAATTTAAGGTCAGATGACGCAAATCTGATTTTTCATCAAAATTTTGGAATGGAATAAAGAATTTGTTATTATAAAAAACTTTGAGAATATTTTATATTATAAAACCAAAAACTATTAAATACAGCAATTTCTATATGTAATTATGATAAGTTTAAGCACAGCTCTAAAGCATTACAAGAGAAAAGATATGCAGGATGAGATACTTCTTGCTGCACAGGATAAAGAAATAGTTGCAAGGTTTGGTGATAAGGGCTTTGGGAAGAGGCCTGACATCCTAAAATACCCAAGTGATATTATTGAACAAGTAAAAAATGGAGCTACCTCATTTCATGCTTCTGAGGAGAAATGGAGAAACTCTTTGCAGCTAACTACTCCAATGAGCAAAAAAGATGCTGATAACTTAAGGATTGGCTGGGACTTAGTAATTGATATTGATTTTGAGGCTTGGGAAATAACAAAACTCATAACAAATGAAATAATAAAAGCATTAAAGGGGCATGGTGTAAGCTTTATAAGCTGCAAGTTCTCAGGCAACAAGGGTTTTCATATAGGTGTTCCATTTGAGGCATTTCCTGAAAAAGTGCATGGCCAGGAAACAAGAACAATGTTCCCGGATGCAACAAAAAGGGTTGTAAATTATCTTGCAGACTATATTGACAGCAAGGAAAAGGGTTTTGCCCTCTCAAAAAAGATAATTAAAAGCAATGAATTTAATGATTTTCTTAAAAAAACAGGAAAAAGTGCTGATGAATTTACAAAAGATATATGCCTTAAATGCGGTGCAGGATTAAAATCAGAAGACAAGAAACAGGTTGAGTTCATATGCCCAAAATGCGGAAAAAGTATAAGAGCAGATGAATCTGTTAAATATATGCTTTGTGATAAGGATAAGGTTTACATGGAGAGGGTTCAGAGTCCTGAGAAAAAAACATGCCCAAAATGTGGGGGAATAAAATTTGGAAAAAAAGTCAATCTTTTCATTGACACTCTATTAGTTTCATCAAGGCATCTTTACAGAATGGCTTATTCTTTGCATGAAAAATCAGGACTTGCTTCAATTCCAATTGACCCTAACAAAGTTCTTGAATTTAACAAGTCTGCTGCAAAACCAGAAACATTAAGGGTTTCTAAATTTAAGTTCCTTAATAAGAAAAATGTAAAAAAAGGTGAGGCAGGGAAGTTAATAATGCAAGCCTTTGATTACAGACCGCAGATTGAAGAAGAAGAGCTTGAGAAAAAAGAATACAAGCCATTGGATTTTGCACTTCAGGAGGAATTTTTTCCGCCATGTATAAAAAAAGGATTAAAAGGATTAAAAGACGGAAGAAAAAGATTTTCTTTCATGCTGATAAACTTTCTGACAAATGTTGGATGGGATTATGATAAGATAGAAAAACTATTTGTTGAATGGAACAAGAGAAATGATGAACCATTAAGGGAAGTTAGCTTATTAGGCCAAATAAGATATCACAAGCGAAACAAAAAGAAAATTCTTCCTCCAAACTGTGATAATGCTGCATATTACAAGGACATTGGAATATGTGAGCCAGACAATCTTTGCAACAGAATAAAAAACCCTGTTAATTACAGCAGGATAAAAATAAAATCTGTTAAAAAAGGAAAGAGAAGAAAAAATTAATTCTATAATATTAATCATTTTCAGGCAGTCCAAAAAACTTACGAATAACTCACTCTTTCTTCCGAAAAAAACTAACAAGATTTTATAAACCAGTTCTAAAAATATATATCTGTGACAGCTCAAAACCAACGAAGCCTAATCCCCCTAAACTGCAACTCAAAAACAAGAGTAAATAATAAACAATGAAAAAACAAATCAAAGCAATAAAAATTGAAGGCTACAATAGTGGTGACAGTATCCCCACAATTGAGCTGACCCAATTTTGACAATAGTGTTGTCAGAATTAAGCTAGTCCATTAAAAAGAATAAATGAGGAAAATATAAGATGAGTAAAAAAAGTATACTTAAAAAGGAAAAATTAGAAGGATATGAACAGCTACTTAATGATATAAAATCTATTCTACAAACAGGCTTGTCCAAGGCGTACAAAGCAGTAGATAATATCAAAGTGCAGACTTATTGGCAAATTGGGGGAAGGATAGTAAGAGAAGAGTTGCAACACAAGGAAAGAGCAGATTATGGTAAAAAAATAATTATTTTATTAGCTCTAGAGGTAGGAATGGATGAACAAACACTGCGTCACATGATCAAGTTTTATAGAACATACCCAATTTTCTCCGCAGTGCGGAGAGAATTAAGCTGGACACATTATAAAACATTGATATATACTAGAAATAGAGAAGAAATGCTTTTTTACGAAACTCAATCTATAATCAATAGCTGGAGTACAAGAGAGCTAGAAAAGAGAATAAGAAATAAAGAATACAAAAAAGCAAGGAAAAAAGAGGAAATAATAATTAGAGTACCAAAACAATTACCTTCACCTGAAGAAGTTTTTAAAGACAGTTATGACTTTAAATTTTTGGATTTGAAAAAAGGTTATAAAGAAGAAGATTTGAAAAATGAGTTGATAAACAAACTGGGAAAATTTCTGCAGGAGCTTGGTTCAGACTTCTTCATTGGCAGAAGAGAAGTGCCTATCTTAATTGATGGAAATTATGATAAAGTTGATCTTGAATTATTTCATTCGGGATTATTATGTTATATTTTAGTAGAGATAAAAACAGAGAAGTTTAAGCATTCCCACGTAAGCCAGATGTACTCTTACCTTAATTGGTATAAAGAGAATAAATTGCAAGAAGGTCAAAGAAATCCTGTTGGGCTTATAATTTGCAAAACTAAGGAGGAAGAAACAGTTCACTATGCCTTAGGTGATTTGAAAAAAGAAATTTTTGTAGCAGAATACAAAACAAAGCTTCCAAGCGAGCAGGAAATAAAATCTAAATTAATAGATGTAAAGAAGAAATGATTTGAACTTCTTAATCAAAGTTATTAATAAGATTAGGCAAGATTTATATATTTCTAGTTCTCACCTTCTTTCATGGAATACAAAAAATTTCAAAATAAATATATTGTAAGGATTGATAAAGGAGAAGAAATAGTTGAAACATTGAAGAAGTTCTGCAAAGAAAATAACATCAGGTTAGGAACTATTATTGGCCTAGGAGCAACAAACAAGGCAGAGATAGGCCTATTCAACGGAGAGGAAAAAAAGTATTACTCAAAAGAGCTTACTGGCGACCATGAGATTGCACCTTTATATGGAAACATCTCAACAATGAATGGAGAGGTTTATCTGCACATACATGCAAACCTATGCAACCAGGAAAACAAAGCTTTTGGTGGCCATTTAAACTCAGCGGTTGTAAGCGCAACCTTTGAGGCAGTAATTGATGTTATTGACGGCGATGTTGATAGGGCTTTTAATGAAGACGTCGGATTAAATCTTTACAAATTTTAGTTTTTTTATTTTTTATTTATATTAGTTTGGTTTTGTCACTAAATAATGTCTAAAAACCAAAACATTTATATAGTAGTTGTAGTTACTTACTAGTAAATAAATCTAAATAGGTTAAAATGGACCAACTAAAACAAAATATTGTAAACTCATTTCGCTTAGCTAAGAGTGATATAATAGAAACAAAGCAGGATGTAATCTCAATTAGCAGAACTCAGGAAAGCATAATAGAAAGATTAAGTGAGCTAAAAACAAACCAAACAAGAATGATAGAAAAAATCAAGGCACTTGAGAAAAAGGCTGCTAAGAAAGGGGAAAAAGTTATTGTCAGAACCAACAAAAAAAGGGCACATAAAATTTTTGTTGCACCAAAAAACGGCAAGATATTTCATCTCTCAAACTGTCCTTTTGCACAAAATATAAAACCAAAGAACAGGATAACTTTTAAATCAAAAACAAAGGCACTAAACGAAGGCTTCAAGCCCTGCAAGTGCATTAAATAATTTTTTTCTTTTAACAAAAGATTTATTAAATACAAAATAAATTATTCTATTATGGCTATTGAAGTAGAGGTAAGGAGTTTTATAACAAAGGAAAAGTATGACAAGCTCCTTAAATTTTTTAAGAGGAATGCAGAGTTTGTTAATGAGGACTATCAGGAAACATATTACTTTGATTCTGATGCTGACTTAAGGATACAGAGGAATAACTTTTTCTCAAAGATATGGCTCAAGAAAGGTAAGATTCACGACGATTTTAGGGAAGAAATTGAGATAAAATTCAAGAGGAATGACTTTGAGAATCTGGAGAAACTATTTTTTAACCTTGGCTTTAATGTTGAGATAAAATGGTTCAGGAAGAGGTATCATTTTAAGTGGGAAAGAATAGATGTAATGCTAGACTACACAAATGGTTATGGTTACATAATAGAGCTGGAAAAAATGTCTCAAGGTGGAGATAAAGAAGAAATCCTGAATATGCTTAATAAAAAACTGATTTCAATCAATGTAAATCCGACCTCAAAAGAAGAATTTGATAAAAAATATGAGCACTATAAGAAAAATTGGAGGAAACTTGTTGAAAATGAATAAAAAACCAAAAGTAGGTGTAGGAGTAATTATAATTAAGGATAATAAAGTTCTTCTTGGAAAAAGGAAAAATTCTCATGGAGAAGGCTCATGGTGTTTCCCAGGAGGGCATCTTGAATTTAATGAAATCCTGGAAAATTGTGCAAAAAGAGAAACTCTAGAAGAAACTGGAATTGAAATCAAGAATATAAGGTTTGAAACAATAACAAATGATATCTTTAAGAAGGAAGGAACTCATTACATTACAATTTTCATGCTTTGTGAACATGATTCAGGAGAAGCTAAAGTTATGGAACCTGAAAAATGCGAGAAGTGGAATTGGTTTGAATGGAATAAGCTTCCAGAGCCATTATTCCTCCCAATACAAAATTTATTGAAAAAAGGTTATAATCCTTTAAAGTAATGCAAAATTTTTATTTTTCATCCCATATATATCCTTCAAATCTTCAACACTTGGATTCTTAATTTTTAATGCGACTTTTACCACATCAATTAATTGGGGTATATATACCTCAAGTAGGGGATCTTCTATTCTTTCACGTCTTAAAAGATAATTATCCCTCTTTGGGTTAAAGGGCTTTAGTTTATGATTACCAAGTGGCTCAATTTTTAAGTTGGGTAAGTTTGGTTTTGCTTTTTCAATAAGGATAAGGTATTGTTCTATACATTCC
>Ga0307990_1001583_pt1 | contig 19035 bp, 19 predicted proteins | sample EllFjometagen129_FD_203168 | JGI IMG/M metagenome (GOLD analysis project Ga0307990, IMG submission 203168) | Marine microbial communities from Ellis Fjord, Antarctic Ocean - #129 | ecosystem: Environmental > Aquatic > Marine > Unclassified | place: Southern Ocean | collected 2014-10-08
TGACGGACTCATTATCTCCGGCGGAACACCACGGGGCGCCGAGATCGAAACCTACGAGGACCACCGGATGGCGATGGCCTTTGCCATTGCGGGACTCGTTACAGAGGGCATAGAAATCACAGACGTGACATGCGTCAACAAATCATTCCCCCGATTCTGGGACACACTGAATCAATTGTATCGGCCATGAAGAACGTACTGTTAATCGGATATCGCTGCACGGGGAAATCCTCGGCAGGCAAGGGGCTGGCCCAAAAGATGGGTGTTCCTTTTTTCGACACCGATGAGCTTATCGTTGAGAGAGCAGGAATATCAATCAAGGAGATCGTCGAAACGGGTGGCTGGCGCCTCTTTCGTGAAAAGGAGAAAGAAGTGGTAAAAGGGTTACCGGCAATGGAAGAAAGTGTCATTGCAACGGGTGGAGGAATATTTGATGATCCGATAAACAGGGCAGTATTGCGAAAAAAGGGGATTTTTTTCTGGCTCACGGCAGATGAAGAGACAATCTGCGAAAGGATGGTGAATGATCACCGAGGTGAGGGATTTCGTCCCTCCCTGACCCACAGTGATATACGCAGTGATGTGATTGCTACCCTCATAAAAAGGGAACCCATCTATCGTCAGATGGCAGATTTTACTGTCAATACGTCGGAAAAGGCGATAAAAGTAGTGGTAGATGAAATATACGAGTTATTGAAAGAGAGAAGGAAACAGTAGATGGCAGGAAATTCTATCGGTCGTTTATTCAGAGTGACGACATGGGGAGAATCGCACGGTATGGCAACGGGGGCCGTTGTTGACGGGTGTCCCTCAAACATTACCCTCAGCGAATCCGATATACAACAGGAACTGAACTTACGGAAACCGGGATTGCACTCCTCATCGTCGGCACGAAAAGAGGAGGACTGTGTAGAAATTCTATCGGGTACCTTTGAAGGGAAAACCACGGGGACGCCTATCTCTCTGGTTATCAAGAACAGGGATGTCAAAAGCAGGGATTATGCAAACCTGAAGAATGTCTTCAGGCCCGGTCATGGAGACATTTCCTATCAGAGGAAATACGGTATCAGGGATTACCGGGGAGGGGGGCGGGCCTCGGCCCGCGAGACCGCCGCGCGCGTGGCAGCCGGGGCTATTGCCGGAAAAATCATTTCCTCTGCCGGCATGGAAGTAATCGCCTACACTGTAGAAGTGGGCGGCATTCAGACAGAAGGGCGCAATCTTGCTGACATCGGCGGAAACGCCTTACGCTGTCCCGATATCGAGGCCGCCAAAAAGATGCAAGACCGCCTCGATGAGGCGAAACAGAAGGGAGATTCCCTGGGCGGTATCGTCGAAGTTGTCGTAAAGGGATGCCCACCCGGACTGGGAGAGCCCGTATTTGACAAGATGGATGCCGATCTCGCCAGGGCGCTCATGAGCATCGGATCCGTCAAGGGTGTGGAGATCGGTGCTGGGTTCGGGGCTGCACGGATGTCGGGATCGGAATGTAATGATCCCATCACACCGGAGGGATTCCTGTCAAACAATGCAGGTGGAATACTGGCAGGCATTACCAATGGAGATGACATAATCATCCGCGTCGCCTGTAAACCGATCCCCTCCATAAACATCACACAGCAGACCATCGACATTTACGGGGAACCAGTAACGATCTCGATTCACGGAAGGCATGACGTCTGCGTTATTCCTCGAATCGTTCCCGTCTGCGCGGCCATGGTCCGCATTATTCTGGCCGATCATTTACTGAGAAACCAGAGTGCTAATGGTTCGAAGCTCTTCGGAATGAAGGATCAGGTAACATGAGCAGTGTAATTGCAACTCATAATGGCTGGTGGTGGTGGAAAAATCACAGGGAGGGGTTTGTCCGCTGCTAATACTGGAAATATAGAAAATGCAAGCCGTGGAAAATTCCAAGTGGAATCCACGGCTTTTTTGTTTTTATATGCATGCAAGAGATGTCCTCGCAAAAAGTCAGTTTTTCTCGATTGAAGACCATTTTGGGAAAAAGATGCTCGAATCCGATCGAAAAAGACTTTTTACGATAGTATCAATCTTATTTTTTTAAAGGAGATGTAATCATACTATGTATTATCCGACGTTTGAGGAATTTGAAGAACTGGCTGGCAGGGGGAACCTTATCCCCATTTACCGGGAGATCCTTGCCGATATGGAAACACCGGTAACTACTCTCAAGAAACTGGGCGACAAGCGGCATGCCTTCCTTTTCGAAAGCGTGGAGGGGGGTGAAAAATGGGGCCGCTATACCTTCCTCGGAGCAGATCCCCATACCATTGTCAGGGTGAAGGGTGACGATATCATTATTCAAGAAGGGGATACAGTGACCCGTCACAAACACGGGGGAGATCCGCTCCAGTATCTGAAAAACATAATGCAGCAATACAGGCCCGTTGCCATCGATGGCCTTCCACGCTTTTATGGCGGGGCCGTCGGCTTTTTTGCCTACGATATGGTGCGATATTTTGAAAGACTGCCGTCGCATGTCACCGATGATCTTCAGACCGACGACGCCGTCTTTCTCTTCACCGACACCATGATAATCTTTGATAATATCCGGCATACCATCAAGGTCGTGGCATGCGCCTTTATCGATGAGGACAGGGACCTCAAGGCGATTTATGATGAAAAGGTACGGCACATAGATGCCATGGTTGAGTTGATTAATGCCCCAGTGAGTCAGGCAACGTACAATCATCCGAAGGGAAGCGTCGAACCACTCCGCTCCAACATGACGCCCGATGCATTCAAGTCCATGGTGAAAGAGGCCAAGGAATACATCCGGTCGGGAGATGCCATACAGGTTGTCCTCTCCCAGCGTTTTGAAAAGGACAACGGCTCCGATCCCATCGATCTGTACCGGGCCCTTCGCTATATCAATCCGTCGCCCTATCTTTTCTTCCTCAAGCTTGAAGATTTCATTCTCATCGGATCTTCGCCCGAGGTCATGGTCCGTCTCGAGGAGAAGCAGGTAGAACTGAGACCCATTGCCGGAACGAAGCCCCGGGGAAAGACGGAACAGGAAGACAGGGCACTGGCGGCTGAACTTTTAGAGGACCCGAAGGAAAAAGCGGAACACATCATGCTCGTCGATCTGGGGCGAAATGACCTGGGACGGATAGCACGAATCGGCACGGTGCAGGTCAACCAGCTTATGATTGTGGAGCGATATTCCCATGTCATGCATCTCGTTTCCAATATTCAGGCCCAATTATCGGAGGGGAAAGACTGCTTTGATGTTCTGAAGGCCACCTTCCCCGCGGGGACGCTGTCGGGGGCACCGAAGATCCGTGCCATGGAAATCATAGACGAACTGGAGACGGTCCGCAGGGGGGCCTACGGCGGCGCCGTCGGATATTTCAGCTATACGGGGAATATGGATTTCTGCATCACCATCAGGACAATGGTGGTCACGGGTGGAAAGATCTTCATACAGGTCGGTGCAGGAATCGTAGCTGATTCCGATCCCGCAATGGAATATGAAGAGACCCTCAACAAGGCCGGTGGCATGGTGCAGGCCATTCAACTGGCTGCGGCAGATTTTACTTTAGGAGAAAAGCCATGATTCTGATGATCGATAATTACGATTCCTTTACATACAATCTCGTCCAGTATCTTGGGCAGCTCGAAGAAGAGGTCCAGGTCTACCGCAATGACGAGATCACCATTGAAGTGATCAGGAAACTGCAACCCCATACTATCTTTCTCTCTCCCGGCCCCGGAACACCGAAAGACGCAGGCATTACCGTGGAGGTTATAAAGAATTTTTACAGGACTATTCCCATCATGGGGATCTGCCTGGGACACCAGGCGATAGGCTATGCCTTCGGGGCCGACGTGATCCGTGCCGACCGCATCATGCACGGGAAGACATCGGAGATAGTAAATGATGGCAAGACGATTTTCAGGGGACTTCCCAGTCCCTTCGCAGCGGGCCGGTATCATTCCCTGATATTGAAGCGGGACTCCCTTCCCCCCTCGCTCCATGTCAGCGCCGAAACGGCGCAGGGGGAAATCATGGCTGTCAGGCACCGGGACTATCCAGTAGAGGGGGTGCAGTTTCATCCCGAATCGATACTGACACCCAAGGGGAAACGGATCATGAGGAATTTTTTGCAACTACGGGCAAAGGCCAGAGAAAACTGAAGAGGAGTACCTGAGATGATAAGAGAAGCAATCGGAAAGATCGTAGAGGGTAAAGACTTACAGGAACAGGAAATGATGGCCGCTATGGATGAAATAATGGGCAGCGAGGCAACACCGGCGCAGATCTCCGCCTTCATAACGTCTCTCAGGATCAAGGGTGAGACGGTGGAAGAGGTTACCGGTGCCGCACGGGTCATGAGACAAAAGGCAACGATGATCGACGCCCGGTCATCGACCATCGTCGATACCTGCGGAACAGGTGGAGACGGGTTGAATACATTTAATATTTCCACGACGGCGGCCTTTGTCGTGGCCGCCGCCGGACTTACCGTAGCCAAGCACGGCAACAGGGCCGTTTCCAGCGGGTGTGGCAGCGCCGATGTCCTGGAGGCCCTCGGTGTCAACATAATGGCCGATCATGATATAGTGGAGGAATGCATCCATCAGATCGGCATCGGTTTTCTCTTCGCACCGAAACTGCATGGCGCCATGAAGCATGCCATCGGCCCGAGACGGGAAATCGGTATACGAACCATATTCAATATGCTGGGCCCCCTCACCAATCCGGCAGGCGCAACATCGCAGCTCATAGGGGTCTATGATCCAAATCTCACGGAGATGTTTGCCGGCGTATTGAAAAATCTGGGAACGACACGGGCCTTTGTCGTCCATGGTTCCGATGGATTGGACGAAGCCACCGTGACGGGGAAAACGCGCGTCTCAGAGCTGAGAGACGGCGCTGTTACGACCTATAATATCGATTCCGTGGATTTCTTCGGCGATAGGTCGAGTGGAGAGGAACTGCGCGGTAAAGATGCCATCGTCAACGCCAGAATCACGAGGAACATACTGGAGGGACAGGATGGGGGGCCGGGAAATATCGTCCTCTTGAACGCAGCACTGGCAATCGTAGCCGGTGAAAAGGCGGAAACTATCGGCGAGGGCATTGTCATTGCCCGTGATTCTATCGAAAGCTGTGCAGCCCTCAAGAAATTGACGGACCTCGTTGAGTTGAGCAACAGTTAAGGAGAGACAATGTTCCTGGAAAAAATAGTGGAAACAAAGCGGAATGAGGTTGCTTATCTGAAGCAGACCAGGCCACTGACGGAATTGAAAATGGCCGCACTGGACATGCCCGATTCACGGGATTTCGCAGGGGCCGTGGGAGGAAAGAAGTGCGCCATCATCGCCGAGGTGAAAAGGCGTTCCCCTTCGAAGGGAATTATCAGGGACCCCTTTGATCCCGTCGCGATTGCATGTCTCTACGAACAAAAGGGGGCTTCTGCCATTTCCGTCCTCACGGATGAACATTTCTTCGGGGGACAGGGTTCCTACATCGCGGCAATAAAAAGCATGGTGAAACTCCCCCTTCTAAGAAAGGATTTTATCATAGACATCTGTCAGATCTATGAGACCAAGGCCCTCGGCGCAGATGCCATCCTTCTCATCGCGGCCATCCTTGATAAAGACAATCTCAAGCGCTTCATAGAACTGGCGGAATCACTGGGACTCTCTCCCCTAGTTGAAGTGCATACGATGGAAGACGTTGAAAAGGCCCTGACCGCCGGAGCCCGGATCATGGGAATCAATAACCGTGATCTCGTCACATTTGCCACCGATCTGAAGGTGAGCGAAGAACTGATTCCCTCTATCCCCGATGACAGAATCGTCATCAGCGAGAGCGGCATCGCGACGAGAGGAGATATTGAAAGACTCATGGCGGCAGGGATTCACGCCTTCCTCATCGGTGAGACACTCATGGCCGCCGAAGATACAGGTGCAAAACTCGATGAACTGCTGGGGAGGGTATAGATAAAGATGACTGCGATCAAAATATGCGGCATAACCAACCTGGAAGACGCCATGGGTGCCGCCGAAAGCGGCGTCCATGCCCTGGGCTTCATTTTTTACGGTCAAAGCCCGCGCTACGTGTCACCGGAAGATGCGGCGAAAATCATTCAACAGCTCCCCTCCACGGTAACAACGGTTGGCGTATTCGTCAATCACGATGCCCGCGAGGTCAGGAAAATAGCAGAAAACTGTCTCCTCGATATGATTCAACTGCATGGTGACGAATCACCCGAATATGCGAGGGGTCTTTCAGATTATCACAGAATAAGGGCCGTCGCGCCGCGGAGTGGCGATGATCTCTCCGGCCTTGCAGCATACCCGGCTGGCGCCATACTCGTGGACGGCTATGATCACCGCCTTTACGGCGGAACGGGAAAGAGGGCAAACTGGGATGTCGCTCTTCTGATAAAGGAGCACTGTCCCCTCATACTCTCCGGTGGTCTTCATGCCGGCAACATAGAAGCTGCTCTTCGGCGAATCTCACCGCAGGCCGTCGATATCAACAGCGGTTGCGAACGAGTACCGGGAGAGAAGGATCACAACAAGATCAGAAAGATCATAGATATTGTGAGATGTTTTGATAGAGATTCCGGTAAAGGGAACAATGGGATTTTCAGAAAAGCCGAACGAAGGGTACATGCAGCACAGGATGAAAATTAACGTACCCGCAGAAAGTCAGTTTTTCTCATTCGAAAAAGACTTTTACGATAGTGTCAAACCTGACAGACCGGTAAAAAGTCATTTTCAAGCGGATTTGAGCATTTCGGGAAACAGATGATTGTGGTGATTGGCGTTAAGAAAATCTAATTGTGTGAGTGCGTTAGCACGAGTTTTAGATTTTTAGCCAAGCATCGAAATCATCCCCGAAATGGTCTTCCAGCGAGAAAATATGACTTTTTGCCGAACCCTCAAACCTTAATGGAGGAAAGAAATATGCCACAAAAACTACCCGACAAGGGAGGGCATTTCGGAATATTCGGCGGTCGGTATGCCTCGGAAACGCTGATGCCCGCCCTTATTGAACTGGAAAGGGCCTATAGCACGGCCAAAAAAGACAAAACCTTCAGGTCGGAGGTTGCCTCCTATCTGACTACCTATGCGGGGCGCGCGACGCCGCTCTATTTCGCGAAACGCCTTTCGGAAAAACTGAAGGGCGCCCGGATTTATCTCAAGCGGGAAGACCTCAACCACACGGGGTCCCACAAACTTAACAATACACTGGGACAGATCCTCCTGGCGAAACGGATGGGAAAGGACCGGGTCATCGCCGAAACGGGCGCCGGTCAGCATGGCGTTGCCACCGCCACCGTTGCCGCCCTTCTGGGGATGAAATGCCGTATCTTCATGGGGAAAGAAGACATAGAAAGGCAGGCCCTCAATGTCTTTCGCATGAAGATCCTGGGCGCCAAGATTACACCCGTCACTGTAGGGACGGCCACACTCAAGGATGCCATGAACGAGGCCATGCGCCATTGGACCGCCCGCGTCCGGGACACCTTTTACGTCATCGGAACGACGGCGGGCCCCCATCCCTACCCGGCAATGGTGAGGGATTTTCAGAGTGTCATCGGGCGAGAAGCGAAAAGACAGATACTGAAAGCAGAGGGACGCTATCCCGATGTGATCATCGCCTGTATCGGCGGCGGGAGCAATGCCATGGGGATCTTCTACCCCTTTAAAGATATCCCGGAAATCGAGATGATCGGCGTCGAGGCGGGGGGAAAGGGTATAGCGACGGGCATGCATGCCGCCAGCATTTCCGCAGGAAAGGTGGGTGTTCTTCACGGCAACAAGACCTATCTTCTCCAGGACGACCATGGTCAGATAAGGGACGCCCACTCCATTGCCGCCGGTCTGGACTACCCTGGCGTTGGTCCTGAGCACAGTTATTTTCATTCCACAGGAAGGGTTCGCTATGTCGCCGTCGATGACGAAGAGGCCGTGCAGGCATTTCTGGATCTTTCGAAACTGGAAGGGATCATCCCCGCCATGGAGAGCGCCCACGCAGTAGCCTATGCGATGAAACTGGCCCCCACCCTGGGGCCGGAAAAGGTTATCATCATCAATCTATCGGGGAGGGGAGACAAGGACGCCGAAACTATACTGGAAAGGATGGAAACACAGCGATGACGGGACGTATAGAACAGACATTCAAAGAGTTGAATACAAAAAAGGAAAAGGCCCTCGTTGCCTATATAACGGCAGGAGATCCCAGTCTCGAAAAGACGGCGGAGATTATCCTCGGCCTCGCGAATGCCGGTGTCGATATTCTCGAAATCGGTGTTCCTTTTTCTGATCCCGTCGCCGATGGACCCGTCATCCAAGCCGCCGCCCGGCGTTCCCTTGAGCGGGGTACCGATATGACGGGTATCCTCGATATGATAGAATCCCTGAGAGACAGGACCTCCATTCCCATCGTTCTCTTCGGATATTATAATCCCATATTCGCCTATGGACCTGAACAGTTCGCAAAAAGGGCGAAAGACGCCGGTGTTGACGGCATCCTCGTCGTCGATCTTCCCCCCGAAGAATCAACGGAATTGAGGAAACATACTGACCGGGTCGACATAGATTTCATATCACTCGTCACGCCGACGACATCTGCCGATCGAATCAGAATGATTGCTGAAGATGCTACAGGATTTCTCTACTATGTGTCTATTACCGGCGTTACGGGGACCGCGAAACCGCTGGCTTCCCGCGTAGGTGAAAACATAGCGACAATACGAAGCATAACGCACATGCCCGTCGTAGCAGGCTTCGGCATTTCCACCCCCGAACAGGCGGCGGAGATTGCACCTCTTGCCGATGGTATTGTCATAGGAAGCGCCATCGTCGGGCTCATTGAAGAGAATCGTCAGAGAAATAACATGGTGACGATTGTTTCCAGGTATGCTAAGAATATCAAAACAGTCATACATCAAACCGGAATTTGAAAGAGAATGAAAAATTTTGAAATAGGCATAATCGGCGGTACAGGGGGCATCGGCAGATGGTTTGACCCTTTTTTCAAAGGCGCAGGTTACACCGTCCACGTGACGGGACGGCATAGCGGCATGTCTCTCGATGATCTTGCCCGGACCTGCCCTGTCGTCATTGTCAGTGTTCCCATCGAAGCCACGCTGGAGGTTATTGCCGAAATCGGGCCGAAGATGAAAAAGTACTCGCTCCTCATGGATTTCACCTCCCTGAAGGAAGAACCGGTACAGGCGATGCTGCACCACTCGTCATCGGAGGTTATGGGTTGTCACCCCCTCTTTGGTCCCGATGTTCCTTCAATTACGGATCAGAATATCATTCTCTGTCCCGCCAGAGTCGATGCATGGAAAGAGTGGCCGAAAGAGATATTTGAAGGGAGCGGCGCCCGGGTGACGGAAACGACGCCGAAGAGGCATGACGAAATAATGGCTGTCGTCCAGGGACTCAACCATTTCAATGCCATGATGATGGGATTGACACTGAGAGATGCGGGAATGGATAATGGGGAGATTGAAAGGTTTTCCACGCCCAACTTCACCTCCAGGCTCGCCATCGTCGAAAAGACCTTCAAGACCCCCCGGCTCCATAGCGAGATAATCATTCGAAACCCCGATATTGCGAACATACTGGATCTGTACGAGGAAAATCTCTCACAGTTAAAAAGGTTGATCAGGGAAGGTGATATCGAAGGGATGACGGCCCTCCTCACCGAGGAAGGCTCGTCGATGGAATTTGGTTATTTCAACCACCATTCTCAGGCAGTGATGCCAAAGGTTTGTGGGACCCGTTGGCGGAAATGACGATATAAAAAAGGAGAGTACAACCATGAGAAAATTTATTGCCGTGTATATCGATCTCGAAAATGTGGCAGGGATATTATCTCTCGATGATATGCTGCAGGACATCATCCTCGAAGAGGATAAAGAGGCCCCCGAAGAGTATATTTTTGCAGTGAAGTTTGCCTGCGGGAACACGAATTCCATCTCGAAATTACGATCCCAGTTGATAAACCATAATTTCGAGATTCGGGAAGCGCCTCATGTCACGGGGAAGAAAAACAGGGCGGACCTGATTATCAGTCTCGATGCCTTTGAAAAGCTCTATCTGAACAAGCCGTCCATCAACCGATTTGTCTTTGTCACCAGCGACTCCGACTTTTCAGTCATCATGGACCTCCTGAGAAAGCATGGAAAGGAGGTCTGGCTGATTACCAAGGAAGGTGACGCGCAACGCCCGATATTTACCAATTGCACCGATAATATTATCGTCCTGCCCCAACCTCGTAAGATCGTCCCGAAAGAGGACAAGCAGGTGAAGGTGTCGAAAGTGAACATCGAGACCAAGGAAAAGAAGACAGCCCCCGCAAAAGAGGTGGATGAGAGGACGAAGGACGAGATCGCTGAAACTTTATTTAAAAAGGTATTCACCAGTCTTGATCACAGTGATGAACATTTCTTAAATGCCGTTGCCAATAAGATGCGGCAGTTGGACAAGTCCTTTAAGATCAAGAACACACGGTATAAGAAAATGACCTCCCTTGCAAAGGAATATGAGAAGAAGGGATGGTTCAAAACCAAAAGGAATAAGGATGGTCATCTGATGATTACGGACCTGGAATCATCGGAATGAAAAACCGTGTCTGTCTCAATATACTGCCCGAGAAGTTCGCGGATACGTGGTTTTTGTTATGAGTGGCTTTGTTCTTTTTACCGATGTAAGTCTCGACCCTCAGCGCAAGAGCGGTGTGGGCGGTTATCTCATCCTTCCCGCGTCGGTGCTCGAAATGCCGCCGCAGGATATCGAGGGGTCCCAATGGACAGATAAGGTGGTGCTCCGGAGATTTGAAGAAACCTCTTCAACACAAATGGAAGTTCGGACAATCCTGTGGGCACTTGAAGAGTATCGAGGCGAAATAGGAATTACGGGAGAGGGCACATTGCAGATATATTCAGACTCCCAGTGTGTGACAGGTCTCCTGAGTAGAAGATCAAGACTGGAGGAAAATAGTTTCCTGTCCGGGAAGACGGGGCGTCCATTAAAGAACGCCGCTTTCTATCGCGCATTTTACAGGCTCTACGACGAGCTGCACTTTGAGGTTATAAAGGTTCGAGGACACAGTCCCTCCCATTCCCATGACACGTTCCGCCGTATTTTCTCGGTGGTGGACAAAACAGTAAGGAGAGTGATGAAATGTCACTCTGTGTATTAACATCTAAAAAGAGAGGATTTTTTGTGAAACCTGTTGCTATTTGTGTACTGTTGAGCAGTCTCGTTCTTTTTCTCGGTGGTTGTGATACCACGGCCACCAAGGAAAAGGCCGACAACCTTGAAACAGAGAAGGATAAAGCGAGCTATATTATAGGAACCAATATAGGGAATTCCTTATTAAAAATGAAAAATGAGATTACTCTCAATGCCTTGGTAGCCGGTATGGAAGACATCTTTAATGAAAGGCCGCTTATGGTAACTCAGGAAGAAACAAAGATAATCATGAGTGCCTTTTCGGAAAAGCTGCAGAAGAAAGAGAAAGAAAAGAACAAATTGTCGACCAGTGAGAACCTGGAAAAAGGGAACACATTTCTGGCAGAGAATAAAGAGAAAGATGGAGTTGTGACGACAAAGAGCGGGCTCCAATACGTCATTCTCAAGGCGGGCGATGGACCTGTTCCAACAGAGACGGATCAGGTTTCCGTCCACTATAAGGGAACAACTATCGCAGGCACCGAATTTGACAGTTCCTACAAGCGGAATACACCGGCCTCCTTCCCTGTCAACGGTGTTATTAAGGGATGGACGGAAGCGCTTTTACTCATGAAGGTGGGGAGTAAATACAAACTCTTTATCCCCTCCGGGCTTGCCTATGGTGAGAGGGGTGCGGGACAGGATATCGGTCCCAACGAAGTTCTGATTTTTGAAGTTGAGTTACTGGGCATTGGAAAATGATTGTACCTACCATGCACTGCCATAATCGAGTGAAAAATATTAAGGCAGTAGGGGAAGTTTATATATGAAAAATCTTATCGGGCGCGTAGTTCTTGTCTTTTTTGTCGTGCTACTGCTGGCGGGATGCGCGACACGACACAATCAGTTAACCCAGGTTTCAACTATCGATGCCATACTTGCCGGAACCTATGACGGAACCATGACGTGCGGCGATCTGACACGCTACGGTGATTTTGGCATCGGCACATTCGACAGGCTCGACGGAGAAATGGTCATCCTTGACGGAACTGTCTATCAGGTCAGGGCCGATGGAAAGGTCTATCGCCCCCATGCTTCCGTGAAAACACCCTTTGCCGTCATCGTTCCCTTCGAGAGTGATATAACGCGCAAACTTCCGGCAGGGACCAGTTTCGCTTCCCTGCAGAAAATAATCGGCGAAGCAGCCTCCAATAAAAATCTCTTTGCGGCAGTCAAAGTGCAGGGAACATTTCGTTTTATGAAGACGAGGAGCGTCCCCGCCCAGTCCAGGCCCTATCCCCCGCTGGTTGAAGTGACGAAAACCCAGGCCGTCTTCGACCTGAAAAATGTTGTTGGAACCATCGTCGGATTTCGCTCGCCCCCCTATGTAAAGGGAATCAACGTGCCGGGCTATCATCTTCATTTCATCTCCGAGGACCTGAAATCGGGGGGACATATCCTCGACTTTGAACTCAATGCAGGAAGTGCCGACATCGACCTCTGTAACAGATTTCTCCTCATTCTTCCCGAGAATGAACGATTTGGTGCAGTCAACCTGGGCATAGACAGATCGGAGGACCTTGAAAAGGCGGAGAAATAATAAACCCTCCCCTTTTGAAAAAAATCGGAACGTAAGGTAGAGTGCCGCTGCTTGATTGTCACGGACCTTCGACCTTCATGGAGCATGAAGTCAGGAAGGCATGTGCCGCGTTATAGAGATTTAAACATTTGCAGGATAAACCTATTAGTATGAAAAAATATCGAGACGCCCTCTTTCGCAACCCCCTCTTTGTGTCGCTACTCTATCATATCATACGGCTCTATCTCTCTATGTGCCGGCTGAGCGTCATCAATGAGGAAGTCATCCTCGATTACCTCCATACGGGGGGCAAAGCGGTAGCCGCAATCTGGCACCAGCGATTTTTCGGTCTCATCGGTTATGCGAAAAAATTCAGTGTCTATTCGCCTTCAGTGATGATCAGCAGGAGCACCGACGGCGAAATGATAGCGCAACTGGCACTGCGCCTTGGGTTTCGTCCTATTCGGGGGTCAAGTTCGCGGGGAGGCAGACGGGCCCTTCGCGCCATTGTTGATGACCTGGCCCACAACCAGGTTGCCGTGCACGCCGTCGATGGACCGCAGGGACCGAGAGGCGTGGTAAAGGCGGGACTGATAAAGATGGCCCAGTTATCGGGGGCGGCTATTGTTCCCGTTTATGTTTCCATGGACCGTGCCTGGCGTTTAAAGAGCTGGGACCGTTTCCTCATTCCCAAACCCTTCAGCAGGATCATCCTGAAGTGGGGTGATCCCATCTTCGCCCCCCGGGAGATGGACCCCGATGCCTTTGAAACCTTTCGCCTCGATATAGAGCGGAAGATGGAGCAGGGCTACACAAAAGTGGATAAAACCATGGAATGGGAAAGGCATTTATAAATAATGTGCGCCTTGTTTAGATAATCACTCCGCGAAAAACACCACTGTTCCGACATTATTCATTTATTTCAAAAACCACTGATGAACAAAGGCCCCCACGAGCCACACGGAAAAGGCAGCCACCAGGATTATGGGAAAGGGGAGCCCCTTTTTAAAGCAGAGCCAGGCAGTCGTGAAAAAGAGAATGCTGGGAATGATTCCCCATAGGGCGCTTGTCGTATATTTCGTTAAGAGGGAATAGTTCTCCTTATTTTCGGTATAAAGCCAGACAAGGACGAGGAGACCCGTCAGGGGCATTGTGGCGATGAGGCCTGCCAGCGACGGGAGCTTTTTGCCGATATAGGTACAGAAGAGTATGATGACCAAGGTGATGATCAGCTTCACTATAAATTGCATCATCCGTCTCTAAACTCCGAGCAATATAACATTACGGCCGTGCAGGGGTATGCAATGTGCCGTCTTGACTCACCCGTCCAGCTTTCCGTCACGAGAATAGCAGTTCCCTATTAATCATCGTCCGCGTTGTTTTCCCTTTTGATAACGATGACCGGTTTCTTCGACTTCCTGATTACCTTTTCAGAGACAGACCCCAGCAGCATACCGGCAATGTTACTCCTGCCATGAGAACCTATCACAGTGAGAGACACATTTTCTTCCCCTTCAATGCGCAATATCTGACTGAAGGGTATTCCACGTTCCACTCTGGTTGTAACCTTCAGGCCCGATTCCTTCAACTCCTCTTCGATGGGACTGATGGCCTTCAGGGACTTTTCTTTGATATCCTTCACCACAAGGGATATATCGGCGTACTGTGCAGTGTACCGTTCCAGACTGTTGATGGTTCTATCATCGATGACGTGGAGGAGTACCACCTCCTCAGTTCCGGCTTCCTTCAACTTCTTGATAAACGCTATGGCTTTGTGAGTGGCCTCCGAAAAATCTGTCGGATATAGAATCTTTCTGAACATATCGATCTATCCCCCCGAACTTTTTTTTGCTGATGTACTCATTATATTCTCATATTTAGGTTCTGACGGTCAATGGAAATAAGACAAAAGGAAATAATTTTAACTTTTCACGAAACCATTACCTTTAATAATTCCACTCTACATGACTTACCGGTAATCGATTCAATTCATCTTTATAAAATCTCCACTTCGGCATAAATCCGTTCATTAAGGCAATGAATCTGTCGTTGTGGTTTCTCTCCATTAGATGAACCATTTCATGCACCACTATATATTCGAGACATTCGGGCGGTTTTTTGGCAAGCTCCAGATTCAGCCAGATACGTTTTGCCTGTCGATTACAGGTCCCCCATTTGGTTTTCATCCTTTTGATTCCGAACTCTTTGACATGAACATTTATTTTCTCTTCCCACGTCTCTATCAGTGCCGGCACCGTTTCTTTCAGCTTCCTCCTGTACCATTCATCGAGAACATATTTCCTTTTTACTGCATTTGTTTCGGGTCTTACGTAGAGTTCAATAGCGCTGTGTTTTAAAACCACCTTTGGCGCGGCATCCCGCTCAATTACCTTCAGTAGATAGCGCTTGCCGTTAAAATAATGGCTTTCCCTATTTATAAACTCCCTTTGTGCTTCCCTTTCCTGATTCCTCAGTCTTGTCTGCTGTTTCTTTATCCACCCCAGTTTTGAAACGACAAAGACACGAATGGTATCCAAATCCATTCTGCCGGGTGCCGAAATTCTAACCCTGCCCGTTGGAGGGTGTACACTGAGGTGAATGTTCTTGATGTTTTTTTGCACTACATCAATGGTTATATCCCCTAATTTCAGCTGTTCCATATCAGTATTCACGTTGCTTTTTTACGATTGGAAAGATTCTTTCAACCTCTTTGTCATCACCCAGGACATCGAATAGTTTTCCCTTAATGATTTGCTCCTTGGTTGTGTTACCCTTCCAGTCGTCCGGCCTGTATTTTATGATGTTGTCATGAACTGCCAAAGCCAGATCTCTATCTTCACCCAGATTATTGTAAAGCACACGCTGTGCAGGTGTTCTCAGCTCATCGGGCGTGTTTTCGCTTTTGCCTTCCTGTACCTTTTTCGCCAGTTCCGCAATCTTCTTCAGATACTCCTCATAACTGATCGCGTTGGCTTTGCGTTCTTTAATAATCTCATTTAGTAAAATGGACATCTCTTCAAAAAATGCCGGATCGATCAAATGTTCTTTGATAATTTTTCGGCGGACATTGTTTTCGATGGTTTCAGCAACGGCTTCTTTGTTGCTTTTAATCCCTTTGGGCAGGTTGTTGATGGCATCGGCAATACCCGTATTCACAATAATTTCCAGAAGAGTCAGATCGCCGAAGGGTGAGATCTTTTGAGATTCTTCCGCCTGGATGTAGTTGTCAATCAGGTGCCGCATATCGGCCTCATAGGTTTTAAGGTCGAGTGTCTCACCGCTTGCCTTTCGTATCTCCTCTCGAAGCTTTAGGTAAAAATCGAGTTCTTTCTTGATCTCGTCAATCTCTTTTTCGGTATAGCCTACCGCCTCCATCTCATCGCCTATGTTTGCATAGGCGCGTATCAGCGCCACTGTTGCCTTATACAGGGCCGTTCGTTGCACCTCGCGGCTTTTCAGTTCTTCGGGGATCTCCGTGTTGCCGCAGAAATAGCGAATGAACTCTATGGTTCCTTTCGGAGGCACAACAGGTTCACAGAGCAGGGCGACCTCCTCAAGGGCATTATCCAGGCGTTCTCTGCCTTTCTTTAAACGGTCCTGCAACAGGATTTCACAATCTTCGCGCTTGAACTCATCATAATCCAGTTCGGATGTATAGACGGCAACGGCATCTTCTACCTTGCGGAACAGATCCTTATAATCCACGATGTACCCAAACTGCTTGTCATCCGTATCCAATCGGTTCACGCGGCAGATTGCCTGAAATAGCCCATGGTCCTGCATGCTTTTATCGATGTACATGTAGGTGCACGGGGGCGCGTCAAAACCAACCAGAAGCTTGGCCACGACAATAAGCAGCTTCATATTCGCGGGTTCTTTTACGAATTTTTTCTTGGCATCATCCTCGTAAGATTCGGTCTTTGTCTTGTTCGGTTTCGCGGATACGCCTTTTAATAACTTGTTGTAGGTCTTGTAGATAAACTCTTTTTCGGTCTCCGTATTTGCTCCGGTGTCTTCGGTGGTGATATCGCGTGTCATTGGATTATAGGAGGTAACCACGGCGCATTTGCCCTTTAGCTCCGTCTTCCGGAACATATCGAAATAGCGGCACGCCTCATAGATGCTTGAAGCTACGAGGATGGCGTTGCCCCGTTCGGAACTGAGTCTCGGTTTTACATTGAAATCGAAAATGATGTCGCTTATCACCTTCTCCATACGTGACCGAGAGCTGAGGACCTTCCGCATGGTGCCCCACTTCTTTTTCAGTGACCATTTTTGAAAGTCATTCAGCCCCTTTGTCTTGGATTCAAACCAGGCATCAACCTTTTCCGGGGAGGATAGTTTCTGGTCGATATCCCGTGCCTCGTAAATCAGATCCAACACAACCTCATCTTTCACGGCTTCATTGAACTTATAGGTGTGGATGTATTTGCCGAAAACCTCCAGACTGGTTTGCTTGTCTTCCTTGAGGAGCGGTGTCCCAGTGAACCCGATAAAAACGGCATTGGGCAGCATCGCCTTCATCGTTCGGTTCAGCCTGCCGCTTTGAGTGCGGTGACATTCATCGACGAACAAAAACAATTCGCCAACGGCTCTGGTTGGACTGCTTTCAACCTCCTTGATGAACTCTTCAAAATTATCAACGCCCTTTTTGCCGAACTTATGGACCAGCGAACAGAGCAGCCTCGGTTTGGCCCTGGCCAGTTGCGCCATTAAATCACTGCCGCTTCTGGTCCTTATTATCGGCTCACCAACATCGTTAAAAACTCCTTCTATTTGCTTGTCCAGTTCATCCCGGTCGGTAATGATGGCAACGCGGGCATTGGGATTGTTCTCCAATATCCATTTGGCGAGAAGCACCATGACGATACTCTTGCCACTTCCCTGCGTATGCCAGATAATGCCGCCTTCCCGCCTGCGGACATGCTTCTGTGCTTCCTTGATGCCGAAGTACTGGTGCGCCCGTGGCAGTTTTTTGATGCCGCCGTCAAAGAGTACAAAGTCGTATATGAGTTCGATGAGACGCTCCTTGTTGCACATCTTCAGCAGGTATTTATCCAGCTGCAACAGGCTGTCGTCTCCTTCATCTTCCTTCCATTTGAGAAAGAATTTTTCAGGTGTCCCGATAGTCCCGTATCGCAGCCCCTCGGTATCATTCCCCGCAAAGACAAATTGGACGGTTGAGAAGAAGGATTCGATAAACTCTTTTTGCTGGTTGACCCTGCTTTGCCGAATGCCGTCACCAATCGAAACTATGCTGCGTTTGAGTTCCAATACGCCTAAAGCAATACCGTTTACATAAAGCACAATATCGGGCCGTTTTTCATGGTTGCCCAGCACAGTCACCTCTTCGGCGATGGCAAAATCGTTTTCGAGGGGATGATGCCAATCGATCAAGTGGACAGGCTCAAAGTTCTCGCCCGCTTCCGCTTTTATCTGCACGCCATAACGCAGCAGCTTATAGACATTTTTGTTGTTGGTATAGAGGCCGTCGTTGTAGTTGTTGGCGGCGGAACAAAGCTCATGCAGTGCTTTATTGATGAGGGTTGGGGTGTATCCCCTCCTGCCCAGGTAGTCGGTTAAAAGCGCCTCCTCGATGTTGCTGTTGTCCGGGCGGTCTTCCCAGTTTCCCAGATAGGTGTAACCCAATTCTTTTTGGAACAGATTCACCACGCGGTTTTGCGTGATTCGCTCACAATCACCAACATTCCCCATGGGCTACTCCTTTAGTATCTTCCAGTAACCGCCTTTGGCCGGACCAATGCGTTTTAAACGGACTTCTTCTCGCAGTTTCCTGATGGCCCGTTCCACAGCGCTTTCTGATTTATTAATTCTTTCTGCAATTTCAGGGATGGTCAAAGATGGATTTTCATCCAAAAGCAGAAGTATGGCATCAGGCGTTTTCCTCGGCGTTTTTCCCAGCGTTTTCCCCGGCGTTTTCTCCCTAGTTTTCCGGGTAGTGTCCGGTGTGGCCTTATCCTGCGAATCGGGGATGATTCCCTTAAACAACAGCATAAGACCGGATGGTTCATAATCAAAAATGGGGGGATGCATGCCATGCTGTTTACATTCATTATGTATCTTTTCTATCCCGCGTCCCCAGGCTTCAATGAGACCGGTTCGGAAAAAAGCGTTGGCAATCAGTGGATTAAAGGGTTGAGATGAATGTTTTTCCAGTAATCGCTCAACTGTCCAGTTCTCGGGAAGGCGTCCATTGTTCCAAAAATAGACCTTGTCTTCATACACACTGATTTGAACAGGAACACCACTGCTGTAATCTT